>Ga0116227_10015291_pt1 | contig 11397 bp, 8 predicted proteins | sample S1TSphgellanicum_FD_89693 | JGI IMG/M metagenome (GOLD analysis project Ga0116227, IMG submission 89693) | Host-associated microbial communities from peat moss isolated from Minnesota, USA - S1T2_Fb - Sphagnum magellanicum MG | ecosystem: Host-associated > Plants > Peat moss > Unclassified... | reverse complement strand
GTCGACTTCCCCCGCCAAAGACGACCGTGCGAACGGCCGGATCGGCATGGAGCCGCAAGGACTTCTCGTTGATATCGACCGCGATCCGCTTCGCAGACACGACGCTGTTGATGAAGTGGCATGCGCCGGCCCCGATATCGACCGTCGTCCCCGCCGGATCGATGTAACGCTGCAAAAAGCGCACGATCGGCTGCCAGATCCGCCGGATCCGCGCCACGTCCGCCATGGAAAACCTGACGTCGTACAGGTCCGTCTCGAGTAGGGCGTTCACAGGCACGTCTCTTCCGAGCCGAGTTTACCAAAGCCCCCCGCACGGCCAAGCGCGCCCGCCGGTCTCCGCCGTAAGGCGCTGCGACGGGCTCAGGGTGACGCGATCGACGCGTCCGTCGGGAGCGGGCGACTCAGGCGAAGTTGACGACGAGTACCGCGATGTCGTCGTGCGCTGCGTCGCTCGCGAGGACGGCGTTCACGATCGCTTCGGCGGACCGCTCGGCGCGAGCGATTTTGTCGTCGCGCAGCGCTTCGCTCAAACGCCGAAAGCCCACGTCGATGTCGCGAACGACTTCGACCAAGCCGTCGGTGTAAAAGACCAGCGTCGAACCGGGCGGCACGGGAATCGTGCGCGGCGGGTTGTCGTCGCCGGTCCGCAACCCGATCATGGAGCCGGTGTGAGAGAACTCTTCGATGCGCCCGTCAGCGGTGCGAAGGACGGGGCCGGGGTGACCGGCGGAGGCGAAGGTCGCCGTGCGCGACACCGGGTCGTAGACGGCGGCGATCGCCGTAGCATAGGTGTCGGCGTTCGATAGCCGCAGGGTCGCGTCGGCCACGCGTAACATCACGTTGGGATCGGCATTCACCATCGCGGCCGATTGCATCGCCATCCGCAATTTCGTCATCGAGACGGCGGCTTGCAAACCGTGGCCGGCCACGTCGCCGACCGTAATCACGAGACGCCGGTCGTCGAGTAAGAAGGCGTCGTACCAATCGCCGCCGATCTTCGCTTCGTTGCTGCCCGGCCGGTAAGCGGCAGCCAGCGTGACCCCGGCCACGGCGGGCAGGCTCGTCGGGAGCGACGCCGTTTGCAATTCGAGCGCGATGCGTCGCTCGCGTTCGTAAAGCTGCACGTTCGCGATCGCCGCACCGGCGCGCCGTCCGACTTCCTGGACGAAACCGAGGTCGTCGGGACCATAGTTCTCGCGGATGGTCGCGTCGTCGAGCGCGCAGGTCAGCGCGCCGATCACTTCTCCGGACGGCATCGTTACGGGAACGCTGATGATCGAGCGTACGCGCAGACGGCGGATCGCTTCCAGACGCTCCGCGTCCAGGCGTTCGTCGAGACCGCGCACCCACTGCTCGTCGATCTCCGTAACGCTCGATTCGCCGGTCTCGATCGCCCGCGCGATCGGATGCGTCCCCTTGGGCCGCGAGAGGCCGGTGAGGAGCGCAACGAACGCCGGATCGCGATGCTCGACGGTGCGCTCCCATCGACCGCGCGGCGGCATGACGTCGATCAGGCAATACGCTGCGAACCCGTCGACGAAAGCCCGCGCGATATTCTGCAGCGTATGTTGATAGTCGAGCGACGCAACGACCGCAGCGCCCGTTCGCGCGAGGAGGCGCAGCCCGTCTTCGACGCGCTTGCGTTCGCGCAGATCGCGACTCACCGTCGCAACGCCGAAGCGCGCGCCGTCGGCTCGCGCCAACCGGAAGAGATTGTATGCGACCGGAACCGGCTCGCCGCCGCGGAAATGGCGAAATTGAAAGTCGCCGTTCCAGGATCCGTCGCGTTCGAGTGCGGGCATGATCTCGGACTCTACGAACGGCCGATCCTCGGGGAGGAAATAGTCCATCAGCCGCGTCGCCCGGGCGTCGTCGAGCGAACCGATGCCGAGCAGTTCGCGGCCGGCCCGATTGACGTAAACGATCTTTCCGTCGCCGTCGGCAATGCCGATGAAATCCGTGCTGCTTTCCACGAGGGTCACGTACATTTCGCGGGCTTCATCCGCGGCGTAGCGATCCTGAATATCGATGTTGATGCCGACCCAGCGCAGGACCGCTCCGTCCGCGTCGCGCACCGGCAGCGCGCGCACGAGAAACCAGCGATAGATGCCGTCCATGCCGAGTAGCCGATATTCGATCTCGTACGGTTCGCCCGTTTGGAGCGAATGCGCCCAAGTCGTCGTCACCTTCGGGCGGTCCTCCGGATGCACGCTTGCGAGCCACGCATCGCCGAGTCCGCGGTCTTGCGACTCGCCGCTCAAATCGAGGAGGCGGTCTCCGATGTACGTCAATTGGCCGCTCGGCGACGCGGCCCAGACGGCGCCGGGCAGCGCCTCCGACAATGCCCGGTACATCGACTCGCTCTCCCGGAGCGCGTCCGCCGTGCGCTTGCGCTCGTCGATGTCCGTGAGCGTCCCGAACCAGGCCGTCACGGCACCCGCGGGCGTTTCGCGCAGGGGCGCCGCCTGACTCAGGACCCAGCGATACGTCCCGTCGCCCAGACGCAGCCGGAATTCATCGCGATACGGCTCGCCGCTCGCGCACGCGGTCAGCCACGTTCCGGCGACGCGGTCGGCGTCGCCGGGATGGATGACCCGGCGGTATCCGGTACCGACCGCGTCGCCGGCGGGATAGCCCGTGAAATCGGACCAGCCGCGCGACACGAACGTGACCGCGCCGTCGGGGTCGGCCATGAACGCCACGATCGGCAGCGTGTCCAAAGCGTGGGCATACGAAGACGCCGCACCGTTCGCGCGGGGATCCAGCCTCACGTCCGCGCCGATGAGACCGAATTCGCCGGTTCGGTGCTGCCCGGGAAGAATGGCAAAATCCACCTAGACGTACCTCGCAACCCGTTCCCCGAGCGCCGGTGTGTACCCATCTGACGCTCCCCGACCCTAGAAAGTTTAACCTGGCGTCCGCCTGTCACCCTGAGCCTGTCGAAGGGCGGGCCGACGGGGGCCGCTCGTCGCCGACAGGCCACCCTTCGACAAGCTCAGGGTGACATGGCAAGGGAGCAGGGGAGGCTTGCATTTTTATACCTTGTGTGTATAATTATGCAGATCATGCTCGCATCCGTTCTTGACGTGGCGCTGCGCGGGCGCCACGTTCTGACCGTCGCCGACCTTTCGCCGCTGGAAATCGGGACCGTCCTCGGCCTCGCGACCCACCTCAAGGGCGCGCGGGCGGCGGATCAGTTGCCGCTGCTGCGCGGGAAAACGCTCGGGATGCTCTTCGAGAAGCCGAGCTTGCGAACGCGGGTGTCTTTCGAAGTCGGCATGACGCATCTCGGCGGCCACGCGCTGATCGCGCACGGCGGCGACTTCATGGTCGGCTCGCGCGAGACGCCGGAGGATGCGGCGCGCGTGCTCTCGCGTTACGTCGATGCGATCGTCGTCCGCACGCACGCGCACGAGCCGCTCGCGCGGTTCTCGGGCGCGGCGACGGTCCCCGTGATCAACGGGCTCTCGGCCGCTGCCCATCCGTGCCAGGCCCTCGCGGATCTCCTGACGATTCGCGAGCGCTTCGGAACGCTCGACGGGCTGCGCCTCGCCTACGTCGGCGACGCGCGCAACAACGTGGCGGCGTCGCTTGCGGAAGCGGCCGTCATGATGGGCATCTCGGTCAACTTCGGCTCCCCGCCCACGCATCGTCCGAGCGAAGCGTTTCTCGCGCGGCTGCAAGAGCTCGGCAAACCGCGCGGCGCGACGGCGCGTGCGTTCACGAGCGCGATCCGCGCCGTGCGCGACGTCGATATCGTCTACACCGACGTCTGGACCTCGATGGGCGAGGAGCACCTCGCCGAACGCAACGCCGCGACGCTGCTGCCGTACCGCGTCGATACCGAACTGCTCGCGAACGCGGCGCCGCACGCGATCTTCATGCACTGCCTGCCCGCGCATCGCGAGCAAGAGGTCGCGGCCGACGTGATCGACGGGCCGCAATCCGTGGTGTTCGATCAAGCCGAAAACCGCTTGCACGCGCAGAAGGGTCTGCTCGTCGCGCTCCTCACCGATCTCAAAGGAATGCCGGTATGAAAACGACGCGCCAGCGCGCGATCCTTTCGCTGATCGCGACGCGGCCCGTACACTCCCAAGAAGAACTCGCGCACATGCTCGAGCAACAGGGTTACGAGGTCACGCAAGCCACCGTGTCGCGCGACATCAAAGATCTCGGACTGGTCAAGGTTCCCTTGCGCGGCGGCAACGGGAACGGCAACGGCACGCAATTCAAGTACGTCGAACCCGGTCTCGGCAAGGGCTACGCGAGCCGCCTGCATCGCGTGATCGCGGAACTCGTGCGCGATTGCCGCGGCAGCGTGAACCAGATCGTTTTGCGGACGCCGCCCGGTAGCGCGATGCTCGTCGCTTCCGCGATCGACGAAGCCGAATGGCCTGAGGTGCTTGGCACGATCGGCGGCGACGACACGGTCCTCGTCATCATCGAAGATGCAACCAAACTTCCCGTCGTCAAACAGCGCTTCGAAGACATGCGCTCGGAGGATCCGCTTTAACCCATGAGCACGATCGTGCTGGCTTATTCCGGCGGACTCGATACGTCCGTCCTGCTCAAGAAATACGTCGCTGCGGGCCATCGCACGATCGCGATGACGCTCGACCTCGGCGAGAGCGACGGTACCGCCGGCGCGGGCGCGTCGGCGGCGCTCGACGAGGTGAAGGCCAAGGCCCTCGCGCTCGGCGCGTACGACGCGCTGCTGGTCGATGCAAAGTCGCGTTTCATCGAAGAATTGGCGTTCCCGGCGCTGCGCGCGAACGCGCTCTACGAAGGGGTCTATCCGCTCTCGGCCGCGCTCTCGCGTCCGCTGATCGCCGCCCTGCTCGTGGAGACCGCGCACGCGTACGGCGCCGACGCCGTGGCTCACGGCTGCACCGGCAAGGGCAACGACCAGGTCCGCATCGAGCTCGCCGTCCGCGCGCTCGATCCCGCGATCAAAACGCTCGCGCCGTTGCGCGACGAGCCCCTCAATCGGCCGGACGCCATCGCGTACGCGCACGCGCACGGGATTCCGATCAGCTCGAGCGTCGAGAAGCCGTATTCGATCGACGCAAACCTCTGGGGCCGTTCGATCGAAGCGGGCGTGCTCGAAGACCCGTGGGCCGCGCCGCCCGAGGACGCGTATGCGTGGACGGCCGGGCCCGCCGCGCAACCGGCCGTAGCCGAACACATCGTCATCGAATTCGAGCACGGCGTGCCCTCATTCGAGAATCTTCGCGGCGCGGAGCTCGTCGCAGCGCTCAACGTGACGGCCGGCCGGCACGGCGTCGGCCGCATCGACCTCATCGAGGATCGCGTGATCGGCGTCAAGTCGCGCGAAGTCTACGAGTGCCCGGGATCGATCGCGCTCATCGCGGCGCACAAAGCCCTCGAACGGCTCGTGCTCACGCGCGACGAACTTCGCTTCAAGGCGACGCTCGATCAGAAGTATGCGGAACTGGTCTACGACGGGCTGTGGCCTTCACCGCTACGCAAAGCGATCGACGCCTTCAACGCAGCGATTGCCGAACGCATGACCGGCAGCGTGCGCCTCAACCTGCATCGCGGTTCCGCGGTCTGCGACGGGACGCGCTCGCCGTTCGGACTCTACGACGAACGGCTCGCGACGTACGGTGCGGGCGACCGTTTCAAACACGACGCGGCCGAGGGCTTCATCGAGCTCTGGGGCCTGCCGCTCGAACTCGGCGCCCGCGTGGCCCGCGACGCCCGCGCCGCCTCGACACCGTAAGCCGCATGTTGCAATGGGGCGGCCGGTTCCAGGCGCCGCCCGACGCCGAGTTGCTCGCGTTCGGGTCGTCGCTCGAGGACGACCTCGTGCTCGCGCCCTTCGACGTCGCGTGTTCGCGCGCGCACGTGACGGCGCTCGCGGGCGGCGGCATCGTCGACGGCGCGACCGCCGCGGCGTTACGTACCGCGCTCGATGCCGTCGCGCGCGAAATCGCCGACGGCAGCTTCGCGCGCGCTGCCCGCGAGACGGGCGCCGAGGACGTGCACGGCGCGATCGACGCGCGGGTGCGCGCGCTCGCGGGCGAGGCCGGACCGTTCCTGCACGCCGGGCGGAGCCGCAACGATCAGGTCGCAACGACGCTCGCGCTCTACGTTCGTGCGCGCGCGCGCGTCGCGGGGGACCGCTGCGCCGCGATCGCCGAGCTCGCGCTCGGGCAGGCGGGCACCGCGCTTGCGAGCGAGACCGTGCTCGCGGCGACCACGCACTGGCAGCCCGCGCAACCGATCCTGCTCGCGTTCTGGCAGGGCGCGATCGCCGAGAGTTTCGCGCGGGCCGCGACCCGCTTCGACCGGATCGCGCGCGACGCCGCCGTTTCGTGTCCCCTCGGCTCCGGTGCCTGCAGCGGTTCCACTCTTCCGCTCGACCGCGCCGCGGCGGCGCGCGAACTCGGCTTCGCGGGCCCGTCGCGTAACGCGCTCGACGCGATCGGCGAGCGCGATCTCGCGCTCGACCTGCTCCACGCCGTCGTCCGCGCCCTCGGCCCGGCCTCGCGCGCGAGCGAAGAACTCGTCATGTGGTGCACGCCCGCGTTCGGGTACGCGCGGCTCGACGACTCCGCCTCGACCGGCTCGAGCCTCATGCCGCAGAAACGCAATCCCGATCCTTTCGAACTCGTGCGCGCCCACGCGGCGGGCGCGACGGGTGCGCTCGCGGGCGCGCTCGGCTCGGCGAACGGCGTCGCCTTCTCCTATCATCGCGACCTTCAGGAGACCAAGGGCATCGTGCTGCGCGGCGTCGAGCGCGGGCTCGCCGCCCTCGACGCGTTCGCGCGCGCGTTCGCCGTCGTCCGCTACGACGGCGCCGCCATGGAAGCGCGCGCGAACGACGGCTATACGGTCGCGACCGACGTCGCGGACGCGCTGATCGCGCGCGGCGTAACGGCGCGCCGCGCGCACGAACTGGTCGGCGCGGCCGTCTCACGCGCCGAGGCCGCCCGGCGTCCGCTCGACGCGCGCGACCTCGCCGCGCTCGCGAACGACGCGCACCTCAGCGGCAGCCTCGACGCTCCCCTCGACGCGCACGCATCGGTCCGCGCAAAAACGACGTTCGGTTCCACCGCGCCCGCGCAGGTGGCCGCGGCGATCGACGCCCTCGCGCTGCAGCTGCGGCAGCGCCCTTCGACAGGCTCAGGGTGACACAAATGACAGTCGGCACATCCCCTGTCACCCTGAGCTTATCGAAGGGCGGCACCGCAGGCGCGCGGGTCGGGGCGTTTTCCGGAGGGAAGTGGCCGGGATGACGCGCGTTCATGTTGCCGGAGCCGCCGGATACGCCGCAAGCGAGTTTATCCGGCTTGCGGCCCGGCATCCGCATCTTACGCTCGGCGCACTCGAGAGCGCCTCGCACGCGGGCGACCCGATCGCCGCGAGCGTGCCGTCGCTCCGGCACCTGGAGCGCCCGTTCGACGCGCCCGGGACGCTGGACGCCACGGTCGAAGCGGGCGACGCGGTCGTCTTCGGCGGCGGCGCGGACCTCGCGCGCACCGCGGCGCCGGCGCTGGCCGCGCGCGGCGCACGCGTGATCGATCTCTCCGACGCGTTCCGCCTCCACGCCCACGCGGGCGACGCCGTCTACGGTCTGCCGGAACGCTATCGCGACGCCGTCCGCAGCGCCCGGCTCGTGGCCAATCCCGGCTGCTATCCGACGGCGACGCTGCTCGCGCTGCTGCCGCTCGCGCCCTTCGCGAGCGGCATCGTGCAACTCGTCGTCGATGCCAAGAGCGGCGTCACGGGCGCGGGCCGCACGCCCGCGACGGCGTCGCTGTTCGCCGAAGTTGCGGGCGACGTCCGCACCTACGGCCTCGCCGGACACCGGCATCAGCCGGAGATCGAACAGGAACTCGCGGCCGCCGGCATCGCGGCACCGCTCGTCTTCACGCCGCACGTCGTCCCGCTCGCCCGCGGGATGCTCGCGGATTGCTATGCGATCTTCGCCCGCGAGCCGGACTTCGGGGCGATTGCGGCCGCATACGCGCGCGCCTACGACGGCAACCCCTTCGTGCGCGTGCTCCCGGCCGAGCGCGCGCCGAGCGTCGCGGGCGTGGCCTGGACCAACGATGCGGAATTGCACGTCTCGCGCATCGGCAACGTCGTGCGCATCGTCTCCGCGATCGACAACCTCGGCAAAGGCGCCGCGGGCCAAGCGATGCAAAATCTCAACCTCATGCTCGGCTACCCCGAGGAGTCTTCGCTCGATGATCGCGCCGCCCGGGTCTGACCACGGTCACCACCACCTGCCCAAAGAGGGCGCAACGAAGCTGATCGAGCTGCGGGGCGGCCTCGGCGCGGTTCCGGGCGTCAAGCTCGCGGGCGTGCACGCGGGCATCAAGAAACGCAAACCCGATCTCGCGGTGATCGCGTTCGAGGCGCCGATGGCGTGCGCGTCCGTCATTACGACCAACGAAATCAAAGCCGCGCCGCTGATCGTGAGCGAACAGCACATCGCGACGAGCGGCCGGTCGATCCGCGCGATCGTCTGCAACGCCGGCTGCGCGAACGCGTGCACGGGCGAGCGCGGCGAACGCGACGCGCGCCAGACCGCGCGCCAAGCGGCGGCGCTCTTACGCGTCGAACCGACCGAGATCATCGTGGCTTCGACCGGCGTCATCGGCGTCTATCTGCCGATGGACCGGATGGTGCGCGGCCTCGAACGTGCCGTCAAGGAACTCGAAGCCGGTATGGAAGCCGCCTACGACGCGGCCGAGGCGATCATGACGACGGATAACGAACCGAAGCTCGCGGCTTACGCGTTCTACGACGGCGACACGCGGTACGTCGTGGGCGGCATCGCCAAAGGCTCGGGCATGATCGCGCCCGACATGGCGACGATGCTGGCGTTCATCGCCACCAACGCCCCGATGACGCGCGAGGCGCTGCGCGACGATCTGCGCGAAGCGGTCGACGGCAGCTTCAACATGATCTCGGTGGACGGCGATATGTCGACCAACGACTCGTGCTACGCATTCGCGCCGCCGGGCGATTCGCCGCCGCCGACCGGTTTCGCCGATGCGCTGCGCGCCGTCACGCGGGAACTCGCCTACGCAATGGTGCGCGACGGCGAGGGCGCGACCAAAGCGCTGACCGTCGACGTGACCGGGGCCCGTTCGGAACATCAGGCCCGCGCGATCGCGCGGGCGATCGTCAATTCCAATCTCGTCAAGACGGCGCTGTACGGCGAAGACCCCAACTGGGGCCGGATCGTCGCGGCCGCCGGGAGCGCGCGCGTCGAGATGGATCCCGACGCGTGGTCGCTCTACCTCAACGACACGCTCTGGGTGGATCGCGGCGCGATCGAGGTGCTCTCCGAGGCCGAAGGCCATCGCGAACTCGAGAACACCGCCGTGCGCGTGCGCCTCGATCTCGGCATCGGCGAGCGGCGCGCCACCGCCTGGGGCTGCGATCTTTCCCGCGATTACGTGCGCATCAACGCGCATTATCGGACCTAGGCGGCGCGCGATGTTCCGCACGCAATCCGCAATCGTCGCGCCGGCCGAGCAAGCCGAGCGATTTCCCGGCGAACGGCACCTTCTGCAAAATTACGCGCGGGCGCCGATCGCGATCGTGCGCGGCGAAGGCTGCGAGTTGATCGACTCGACCGGCACGCGCTATCTCGACATGGTCGCGGGCATCGCCGTCTGCGCCCTCGGTCACGCGCACCCGGCGATTACCGAGGCGATTGCGGCGCAGGCCGCGACCCTCGTTCAAGCGAGCAACCTTTTCTACCACGAGCCCGCGGGGACGCTCGCGAACGAACTCTCCGCGCGTTCGGGATTCGAACGCGTGTTCTTCTGCAATTCCGGGGCCGAGGCGAACGAAGCGGCGATCAAGCTCGCGCGCAAACGCGCGTTCCGGAACGGCGAAACGTCACGCCGCACGATCCTGGCCTGCGGGGGGTCGTTCCACGGCCGCACGATGGGCGCGCTCGCGGCGACTGAGAACCCGCACTATCACGAAGGCTTCGAGCCGCTCCCGGGGGGGTTCGCGTTCACGCCGTTCAACGACGTCGCGGCGCTCGAAGGCGCGATCGACGAGACGACCGCCGCGTTCATCGTGGAGCCGGTCCAGGGCGAGAGCGGCGTGCGGCCGGCCGACCGCGCCTTCTTGGCCGCGGCGCGCCGGTTATGCGACGAACGCGGCGCGCTGTTGATCTTCGATGAGATCCAGTGCGGGATGGGGCGGCTCGGAACGCTGTTCGCGTTCCAGACCTTCGACGTGCGGCCCGATCTCGTGACGCTCGCGAAGGCGCTCTCGAACGGCTTGCCGATCGGCGCCCTGCTGATCGATGGGAAGGCGGCGCGCGCGCTCCAGCCGGGCGACCACGGCACGACCTTCGGGGGCTCGCCCGTCCCCGCGGCCGCCGCGCTCGCGCACCTCCGCGTGCGCGACGAAACCGGGCTCGACGCGCACGTGGCCCGCGTCGGCGCGGCACTGCGCGCCGGGCTCGCGGCAATCGCGGAGCGCCGGCAGGACCTCTTCGAGGCGCCGCGTGGTATCGGGCTCATGTTGGGCTTGCCCGTCCGCCCGCCGCGAACGCCGAAAGATTTCGTCGACGCCGGCCGCGACCACGAGCGGATCCTCCTCAATGGCGCGGGCGACAATACGTTGCGGTTCGTGCCGCCGCTGACGATTCGGGACGACGAAGTGGCCGAAGCGCTCGCTCGCTTTTCGCGCACGATCGAACGCGTTTCGTAAGGAGCTTCAACGTGCGCCGGTGAAGCCGCACGTGCCTTGGTTCAATCAATCTACCGTTATCGCTGGTTGCTGTACGAGCTGGTGCTCCGCGATCTCGTCCTTCGCTATCGCGGCTCCGTCCTCGGCTTCGTTTGGACGTTGCTGAATCCGCTGCTCTTCATGCTCGTGTATACGCTTGTGTTCGGCGTGTTCTTCAAGAGCAACATCTCGAATTTTCCGGTCTTTCTGATCGCGGGTCTCATTCCGTGGCAGTGGTTCCTGACTGCGGTACAGCTCGGAACGAGTTCCGTCGTCGACGGCCGGATGTACGTCGGCAAGGCCGTCTTCGCGCCTGCGATCCTCGTCGTCGTACCGGTCCTTTCGAACTTCGTGAACTTCGTCTTGTCGCTGCCGATCCTGATCGCGATCGCGCTCATTTTCCGGATGCACGTCGGCTGGCCGATTCTCGTCCTGCCGGTCCTCATCGGAATCCAATTTCTCTTCACGGTCGGCGTGCTATTGATTCTATCGACGTTCAACGTGTTCTTTCGCGACTTGCAACAGCTCGTCGCGATCGTCTTGCAGCTGCTCTTTTACTTGACGCCGATCTTCTATACGAGGAATTCGGTACCGTTGCATTTCCGGTCGTTGCTCTTCATCGATCCGATGGCGTCCATCATCGAGGGGTACCAGCAGATCTTCTAT
>Ga0116227_10015290_pt1 | contig 11397 bp, 10 predicted proteins | sample S1TSphgellanicum_FD_89693 | JGI IMG/M metagenome (GOLD analysis project Ga0116227, IMG submission 89693) | Host-associated microbial communities from peat moss isolated from Minnesota, USA - S1T2_Fb - Sphagnum magellanicum MG | ecosystem: Host-associated > Plants > Peat moss > Unclassified... | reverse complement strand
TGGCGCAGCAGGTCGGCGCGGAACGGGTCGCATTTCAGGATGACGAAGGGTTCGGCGCGCAGCGACAGGATCGCGAACATTTTGCCCATGATCTTGTAGATCTGCACGAGCGGCGTGATGCCGCGTGACGCGGTCATCGGTTCGGCGACGGCGCCGGGCATGGCGTCGAGTATGGCTTTCAGCGAGGCGGTCGCGGCCGGCAAATCCATCGACGAGAGGCTAGTTCGCAGGCATGCGCCGCGCAAGACCGGGCCGGTTGCAATTGCGCCTTTGCGCGGCTAGAGCGCGTCCCAGCATCAAGAGTTGGGGTTGATCCCCCGACGCCAACCTGCCGGCAACCGGGCAAGGTGGCGCCTTTCGCGACGAAAGGGATGTGGCCGCAGCGGCAACCAAACGGAGCCAATGCCCGCATTCCTGTCCGCCAAGGCGCGCCGCTGATCGGTTACCGGCGTTCAAAGGACCAGTCCGTGCCGATCCGCATTGCCGACAATCTGCCCGCTCGCCGCACGCTCGAATCCGAAGGGGTGATCGTGATGGGCGAAAGCGAGGCGGCGCGGCAGGACATCCGGCCGTTGCGGATCGCGCTGTTGAACCTGATGCCCGACAAGATCACCACCGAGACGCAGATCGCCCGGCTGCTCGGTGCATCGCCGTTGCAGGTGGAACTGGAACTGCTGCGCATATCCGACCATGTCAGCAAGAACACCGCCGCCGGGCACATTGCCGAATTCTATCGCCCGTGGTGCGAGGTCGGCGATGAGAAGTTCGACGGGTTGATCGTGACCGGGGCGCCGGTTGAAACCATGCCGTACACCCAGGTGACGTACTGGGACGAACTGGCGCGCATTTTCGACTGGAGCCAGACCCATGTCCATCGCACGCTGACATTGTGCTGGGGGGCGATGGCCGCGCTTTATCATTTCCATGGCGTCGACAAGCACGCACTCGAAGCCAAGGCCTCGGGCGTCTTCGCGCACTGGAATCTGGCACCCGCCTCCCCCTGGCTGCGCGGGCTGCCCGACCGGTTCGACGTGCCGGTGTCGCGCTGGAGCGAAGTGCGCAGCAGCGATCTGCCGCAAGGGACCGGCCTGACCGTGTTGGCCGAGAGCGAGGAAGTCGGCTTGTGCCTGGTCGATGATCCGGCGCATCGGTCGGTGCACATGCTCAACCATCTGGAATACGACACGCTGACGCTGGCGGGCGAATATGCCCGCGACCAGGGCGCCTATGTCCCCGCCCACTATTTCCCCGGCGACGACCCGGCGGCGCGTCCGATCAACACCTGGCGCGGGGCCGGGCACATCCTGTTCGGCAACTGGATTAACGAGGTGTACCAGACGACGCCTTTCGATCGCAGTCTGATCGGGGTTGGTTAAGCTCCTCTATCCCAATCCGCTTGCCTTTTGGCGACCCTGTGCCTATGCGCGCCGCTTCATCCGGCAAGCCGCATGAGATTCGCCTGGCCAACAGGGCTGCCACGGCGGGTTCAGGCTGCCAGAACCATAGGAGACGAAAATGCCCAAGCTCAAGACCAAGAGCGGTGTGAAGAAACGCTTCAAGATCACCGCCACCGGCAAAGTGAAGCACGGCGTTGCCGGCAAGCGTCACCGCCTGATCAGCCACAATGCCAAATACATCCGTCAGAACCGCGGCACTGAAGTGATTTCCGATGCAGATGCAAAGGTGATCAAGAAGTGGGCGCCCTACGGGCTCAACTGAGGAGACTGACCGATGTCCCGTATCAAGCGCGGTACGACCACGCGTACCAAGCACAAGCGTCTTCTTGACGCCGCCAAAGGCTTTCGCGGCCGGCGCAAGAACACCATCCGCATTGCGCGTCAGGCGGTCGAAAAGGCCGGCCAGTACGCCTATCGCGACCGCAAGGTCAAAAAGCGCACGTTCCGTGCGTTGTGGATTCAGCGCATCAACGCCGCCGTGCGCGCCGAAGGCCTGACTTATTCGCAGTTCATCCACGGCACCAAGCTGGCCGGGATCGAACTCGATCGCAAGTCGATGGCCGATCTGGCGATGAATGAAGGCGGTATCTTTACCACCATCATCGCACAGGCGAAGGCAGCTCTGCCGGCTGCCTGATCGCAACCGGACGATTGCACGCATCCAGGGGCGCCGTCCGCAAGGACGGCGCCCCTTTTGCTTTTATGGATGCACTGACGTGCATGCAGACCTTCCGCCCCGCGCTGTCTGCAATGGCTTGGATTTACGCGCGATAGGCGCTAGCGGAACCGGCAATGGAACAGCTTGATCAGACACTGGCGGCCATCGCCGCAGCCGATACCCCCGATGCGGTCGAGGCCCTGCGCGTCGCCGCCCTGGGCAAACAAGGCTGGGTTTCGGCCCTGTTGAAAACGCTGGGCGGCATGACCCCCGACCAGCGCCAGGTCGAAGGGCCGCGCATCCATGCCGCACGCGAAGGCGTGACCGCCGCACTGTCCGCGCGCAAGGCCGAACTCGAAGCGAGATTGCTCGACGCGCGCCTCGCCGCCGAACGCATCGACCTGACTTTGCCCGCGCCGGAGCGCCCGAGCGGATCGATCCATCCGGTCAGCCAGGTGATGGACGAACTGGCCGAAATTTTCGCCGATATGGGCTTTGCCGTCGCCAACGGGCCGGAAATCGAGGACGACTGGCACAATTTCACCGCGCTCAACATGCCTGAAACGCACCCGGCGCGGGCGATGCACGACACGTTCTATTTCCCCGATCGCGACGATGCCGGGCGGTCGATGCTGTTGCGCACGCACACTTCGCCGGTGCAGATCCGCGCGATGCTGGCCGAGGGCGCGCCACTGCGGATTATCGCGCCGGGGCGGGTCTATCGCTCGGACAGCGACGCCACGCACACGCCGATGTTCCACCAGATCGAAGGTCTGGTGATCGACAAGGGCATCCATCTCGGCCATCTGAAATGGACGCTGGAAACCTTTCTCAAGGCGTTTTTCGAGCGTGAGGACATCGTCCTGCGCCTGCGCCCCAGCTATTTCCCGTTCACCGAGCCCTCGGTCGAAGTCGATGTCGGCTTTACGCTGGTCAATGGCAAACGGGTGATCGGCGGCAATCCTGATGCGCCCGGCGGCGGCTGGATGGAAGTGCTGGGGTCGGGCATGGTCAACCGCCATGTGATCGCCGCGGGCGGGCTCGATCCCGACGAATGGCAGGGCTTTGCCTTTGGCACCGGGGTCGATCGGCTGGCGATGCTGAAATACGGGATGGATGATTTGCGCGCGTTCTTTGACGGCGATGCACGCTGGTTGGCGCATTACGGCTTCGCCGCGCTCGACGTGCCGACGCTGTCGGGCGGCGTGGGAGTGCGGTCATGAAGTTCGCGGCGAGCTGGCTGAAACAGCACCTCGACATCGATCCCGTTTCTGGCGCCGACACCGGCGCGATTGCCCGCGCGCTGACCGCGCTCGGGCTGGAAATCGAAGGCGTCAGCGATGCCTCGACGGCGCTGTCGGCGTTTCGTATCGCCCGCGTGCTGACCGCCGAACGTCATCCGCAGGCGGACAAGCTGCAAGTGCTGTCGGTCGACCTGGGCGACGGTACGCCGTTGCAAGTGGTCTGCGGCGCGCCCAATGCCCGCGCCGGGCTGGTCGGCGTGCTCGGCCTGCCGGGCGCGGTGGTGCCGGCCAATGGCATGGAATTGCGCAAGAGCGCGATCCGTGGCGTCGAATCCAACGGCATGATGTGTTCCACCCGCGAACTCGGACTGGGGGAGGAACACGACGGCATTATCGAATTGCCCGCCGATGCGCCGCTGGGCGTCAGCTTTGCCGATTACCTGGGGTCAGACCCGGTGTTCGACGTGGCGATCACTCCCAACCGCCCCGACTGCATGGGCGTGTACGGCATCGCCCGCGACCTCGCCGCCGCCGGGATCGGCACGTTGCGGCCGATCGCGGTTGACCATGTCGCCGGCAGCTATCCTTGCCCGGTCGAAATCCGCACCGATGACCCCGCCGGTTGCCCGGCGTTCTATGGCCGGGTCATTCGCGGTTTGCGCAACGGTCCCAGCCCGCAATGGTTGCAGGATGCGCTGAAAAGCGCCGGGCAACGCCCGATTTCGGCGCTGGTCGACATCACCAACTATGTGATGTTGGGCTATGGCCGACCGGCGCATGCCTATGATCTGGCCAAACTCACCGGCGCGGTCGTCGCGCGCAAGGCCACGGCCGGCGAAACCGTGGTCGCGCTCAACGGGCGCGAATACGCGCTGGAACCGTGGATGACGGTGATTGCCGACGCGGCCGGGGTACACGATGTCGCCGGAATCATGGGCGGCGAACATTCGGGATGCAGCGAGGCGACCACCGATGTCCTGCTCGAAGTCGCGTACTTCGACCCGCAAGCCATCGCCCGCACCGGACAGGCGCTGGCGCTGACGTCCGATGCGCGCAGCCGGTTCGAACGCGGGGTCGATCCGGCGTTCCTCGACACCGGGCTCGACCTGTTGACCGCGCTGATCGTGCAGATCTGCGGCGGCGAGCCGAGCCATGTCGTGCGCGCCGGTTCGCCGCCGCCGGCGGACAAGCTGGTCGCCTATGACCCCGCGCTCGCCGGCCGTCTGGGCGGGGTTGATGTGCCGCAGGCCGAACAGCGCCGCATTCTCGGCGCGCTGGGCTTTGGCGTGTCGGGCGAGGGGCTGTGGCGCGTCGCCGTGCCCGGCTGGCGCCCCGATATCGACGGCGCCGCCGACCTTGTCGAAGAAGTGATCCGCGTCCACGGGGTCGACGCCGTGCCGTCCACGCCGTTGCCGCGCGCGGCCGGCGTGGCAAAGCCGACAGCGACCCCGGCGCAGACGCTTGAACGCCGGCTGCGCCGGGCCGCCGCGGCACGCGGCGCCCACGAAGCGGTGACCTGGTCGTTCCTGCCAGAGGCCGAGGCGGCGCATTTCGCCGAACCGGACCACGCCTTGTGGGTGCTGGCCAATCCGATTTCGGAAGACCTGAAAGTCATGCGCCCGTCGCTGTTGCCCGGTCTGCTGACGGCGGCGCGGCGCAATCTCGATCGCGGCGCGACGACGATCCGCCTGTTCGAAATCGGCCGCCGCTATTTGCGCGGCGCCGGTGGAGCAAGCGCCGAGGCACCAGGCCTGGCGCTCGTGCTGGCCGGCGAACGCAACCCGCGCGGCTGGGCAAGCGGCAAGGCGGCGGCGTTCGACGCGTTCGATGCCAAGGCCGAGGCGTTGGCGCTGCTGGCCGAGGCCGGCGCGCCGATCGACAATCTGATGGTGATGGGTGACGCGGGGGCGCAGTTCCACCCCGGCCAGTCGGCAACGCTGCGGCTGGGGCCAAAGACCGTGCTTGCGCGGTTCGGCATGCTGCACCCCGTCACATTGCGCGCCTTCGATCTGCCAGGACCGGTCGCGGTGGTCGAACTGTTCCTTGACCGCCTGCCGACGAAAAAGCCCGGCGCCGGGTTCGCGCGCGCCCATTACGCGCCCCCGCCGTTGCAGGCGGTAACGCGCGATTTTGCCTTTCTGATCGGGCTCGATCGCCCGGCGGGCGATCTGGTGCGCGCGGTGCGCGGTGCGGACAAGGCCAATATCGTCGCGGTGCGCGTGTTCGATGATTTCCGCGGCCAAGGCGTTGCCGAAGGGTCGCGCAGCCTGGGGCTGGAGGTCACCTTGCAGCCACAGGACAAAAGCTATGACGAAGCCGCGCTCAAGGCGATTTCCGATCGCATTGTCGCGGCGGCAGCAAAGCTCGGCGCGACGCTGCGCGGGTAGGGCGATGGAGATCGGATGATGGCAGAAGAATTGGTCACGATTGCGTCCGACGTGTTGTCGGCGTCGATCAATCCGACGGGCGCAGAGTTGTGGTCGCTGACCGACGGGCAGGCCAATCAATACATGACCGACGCCGACCCGGCATTCTGGACCGGCCATGCGCCGATCCTGTTTCCGATCATCGGCTCGCTGGCGCATGACCGGCTGGTGGTCGATGGTCAGGACTACACCCTGCACCGCCATGGGTTTGCCAAGAAAAGCCGGTTTGACGTGGTGGAACAGGCGGCCGATCAGGTCCGCTTTCGCCTGGCCGACAGCGAGCAGACGCGCGCGGTCTATCCCTATGCGTTTGTGCTCGAACTCGCATTCCGGCTCACCGGCTGGCGGCTCGATATGGTCGCCAGCGTCCACAATCCGGATGATACCCCGCTGCCCTTCAGCTTTGGCTATCACCCCGCATTCGCCTGGCCGCTGCCGGGCGGGGCGGACAAGGCGGCGCACCGGCTGACTTTTGCCGAACCGGAACCCGGTCCGGTGCACCGTTTGACGCCGGATACCGGGCTGTTGCGGCCCGAACCGCGACCCAGCCCGGTCAACGGCCACGAACTGTTGCTGGATGAAGCGCTGTTCCGCGACGATGCGGTGGTCTGGACCGCGCTCAACAGCCGCGCCTTGCGCTATGGTGCGCCGGGCGGGGCCGCGCTTGATCTGGAATTTCCCGACACGCCGATGCTCGGGGTGTGGCAAGTGCCCGGAGCGCATTACATTTGCATCGAGCCGTGGCAGGGCCATGCCGATCCGCAAGGCTTCGGCGGGGAATTCGCCACCAAGCCGGGCCTTGTCATCCTGCCGCCGGGGGCGGTACGCTCGTTCCGTCTTTCGGTTGCTGTGAGAACCTGATGGTCCTGCGTCCGCCCGTGATCCTTGCCCTGTTGCTGCTGGTGCTGGCCGTCCTTGCCGGCATTGCCTTGCTGATCCCGCGCGGCGGTGAACGGCTGGTGGCGCGTGCCAGCAGCAAGGAACCCGCGCAGGCCTTGCGCGATTGCCTGGGCGCGCGGATGGGCCTGACCTGGACCGGTGATGCCCGTGCGATGCATGCCAGTGTTTATGGCCTGCGCGTGGTGGTCGCCGACAGCGGGACATCGCGCCAGCTCGGCCTGTTCACCACCGGGGGACGCCCGCTGTCCACCAGCGAAAACGACACCGTCAAGGCCTGCCTGGCCGGCCAATAAAAACCGGTCGCGTTTTGCGCGCGATCGGGCGCCTTTGCTGTCGCATCGCTTTTTGCGAAAAACCGGTTCCCACTTTTTCGCGCGATGCTTTAGGGACCCCCCATGTCCAATCGCCGCACATTTGCCATCATCTCGCACCCCGACGCCGGGAAAACCACACTGACCGAAAAGCTGTTGCTGCAAGGCGGGGCAATCCACCTGGCCGGCGAGGTGAAGGCGCGGGGTCAGGCGCGGCGTGCGCGATCCGACTGGATGAAGATCGAACAGCAGCGCGGCATTTCCGTGACCAGCTCTGTCATGACCTTTCAAAAGGACGGCATCGTCTTCAACTTGCTCGACACGCCGGGCCACGAAGACTTTTCCGAAGACACCTACCGCACGCTGACCGCGGTCGATTCGGCGATCATGGTGATCGACGCGGCCAAGGGCATCGAACCCCAGACGCGCAAGCTGTTCGAAGTGTGCCGCATGCGGTCGGTGCCGATCATCACTTTTGTCAACAAAGTCGACCGCGAAGGGCGCAGCGTGTTCGAAACGCTGGACGAAGTGGCCGATGCGCTGGCGCTCGACGTCGTGCCGATGTCCTGGCCGATCGGCATGGGCGGGCAGTTTCAGGGCGTGCTGGATCTGACCACGCGCACGATTGCCCGGCCAGAGGGGGATTCGCGCGAATTTCTCGGCAAACGCGATCCGGTCGACGGCGCGGAGATTCCGGCGGACGTTGCCGAGGAAATCGAACTGGCCGAAGTCGGCTATCCGGCGTTCGATATCGCGGCCTATCGTCATGGCGATCTGACGCCGGTCTATTTCGGATCGGCGCTGAAGGGTTTTGGCGTTGCCGAACTGATCGACGCGATCGCCCGGTTTGCCCCGCCGCCGCGCCCGCAATCGGCCGACACCGGCGTGGTCGATCCGACGCGAGAGGATGTCACCGGCTTTGTGTTCAAGGTCCAGGCCAACATGGACCCGCAACACCGCGACCGCATCGCCTTCATGCGGCTGGTGTCGGGCACGTTCCGGCGCGGGATGAAGCTGATCCCGTCGGGGCTGGGCAAACCGATCGCGGTGCATTCGCCGATCCTGTTCTTTGCCCAGGACCGCGAAATCGCCGATACGGCCGAAGCCGGCGACATTATCGGAATTCCCAACCACGGCACCTTGCGCGTCGGCGACACGCTGTCGGAAAAGAACGACGTGCGCTTTACCGGCCTGCCCAATTTTGCCCCCGAAATCCTGCGCCGCGTCGCGCTGAAAGACCCGACCAAGACCAAGCAGTTGCGCAAGGCGCTGGATGACTTGTCCGAAGAGGGCGTGATTCAGGTGTTCTATCCCGAAATCGGCGCGCAATGGATTGTCGGCGTGGTCGGACAGTTGCAGCTCGACGTGCTGATTTCGCGGCTGGAGGCGGAATACAAGGTCGAAGCCAGGCTGGAGGAATCGCCGTTCGACACCGCGCGCTGGATCAAGGGCGGCGATGTCGCGATCAAGGGCTTTGTCGATTTCAACAAGTCGAATCTGGCGCACGACCGCGACGGCGACCCGGTGTTCATGGCCCGATCGGCCTGGGACGTCGGCTATCAACAGGAACGCAACCCCGACCTCACCTTTTCCGCAACCAAGGAAAGATGACCGTTGCCACTGGCGCGGGCCCAAGGCAGGAAGTGGCCATGCAACTGCTCGGACCGACCTCCAACACCTTTATCTCGCAACGCCTGCGGCTCCATTATGTCGACTGGGGCAACGCCGACAAGCCGCCGCTGCTGCTGATCCACGGCGGCCGTGACCATTGCCGCAGTTGGGACTGGACGGCCGAGGCGCTGCGCGAAGATTGGCATATCATCGCGGTCGACCAGCGCGGTCACGGCGACAGCGAATGGGTGTCCGACGGCAATTATCGCATCATGGACATGGTCTATGACGTGGCGCAACTGGTGCATCAGCTTGCTCTGGCGCCGGTGACGATCGTTGCCCATTCGATGGGGGCCAATGTCTCGCTGCGCTATGCCGGGCTGTTTCCCGAGGACGTGCGCAAACTGGTGGCGATCGAGGGCATTTTCCCCACCCCCGATTGGGAATTGCGCATGAAGGACGTGCCGTTCGCCCGGCGCGTGCGCGACTATATCGCCGAAAAGCGCAAGGCGGCGGGCCGCCTGCCACGCCGCTATGCCACGCTGGCCGATGCCAACGCGCGTATGAAGACGGAAAACCCCTATCTGACCGATGCCCAGGCACGCCACCTGACCAGCCAGGGCATCAACCGCAACGAAGACGGCACGTTTACGTGGAAATTCGACCCTTACGTCCGCATCGACCATCCCTATGACATTTCGACCGAACGCAAGCACGAGCTGTGGGAGGCGATCACCTGTCCCACGCTGTTGCTGAACGGCGCGGATTCGTTTGGCAGCAATCCGCAAGCCGACGGCCGCATCAGCCATTTCCGCAACGCCCGGGTGATCGAATTTGCCGACGCCGGCCACTGGCTGCACCACGACCAGTTCGACCGCTTCATCGCGACGCTTCAGGACTTCCTGTAATTACGCGGTCGTACGGTTCCGCCCAGATTTTGGCAATTTTGTACCTGACAAAGCAGGTTGACGGAGTACTCTGACTCGCGCAGTCATGCTGAATGCGCGTTCAGGATGTCATCCGGGGGGATAAGTACAACCTGTCAGTCTCAGACTGGGGTAGTGGCAAGACTCCAAAGGCCAAGTTCCCGCTGTCAAAAGCCGGCAAGAAGGCGTGGTCCCTCGGCGCAGCGTGGGAATGGCGCTTCGCCGAGTTTGACTGCGGAGATCGTCACTTCGTGCTGCGTCTTATCGTGTGCGAGCAAAAGGCCATTGCCCGCATTCATCTTGGGCTGCGCAGCCCCAGAGATACCACCGTGCTTTGTTGTTATGAGTATCATGCCGATCACGTAACCGGGTGGCATCTGCACACTTTGTGCGGTGAGCAAAACGAAATTGACTCTGCACCGGCAGGAACTCTTGTTCATGGCCCGTGGGTGAAAAGACTGCCATTGGCTCGCTCTCGCCATCGGCGTGCGCGGCTAAGCAGCGGGGGATGGGGCGGTCTAAAGCCTTGGCTGTGGTCCGAAACCATGCGATTCTTTAGGCTCGGAACGAAGGATTTGTTGGGTTGAAAGAGGCGCTTTGCCAAGCTTTCTGCGGCGATTTGAAGCTGACCGACGTGCCGGCTGGCTTTGCAGTGACGACCACCTTTCGCCGCGACGATGGGGATTCGGTTGCATTTTACTTGGTCCGAGACGCAACGCGACCTGGCATTTACAGGATTGAAGATGACGGAACCACCATCCCATTTCTTGAGGCCTCGGGGGTTGATTTTTCGACTGAGACCCGTTCTGACGCATTGGACTCTCTGTTGGACAGCCATGGCGTAGAGTTCGACGAAGACGAGATGCTGCTGCACACTCTGTCGATGCCCGAAGCCCACTTACCCAAGGCAGCGATGCGGTTCCTTTCGTTCATGCTACGCATCAACGATTTTCTGCTACTCACCAAGGACAAGGTAGCCAGTACGTTCAAGGAAGATGCAGCAGCTAAGATTCTTGAGAGGATGGAAGGCAAAGCCATTGTCGAGCAGGACAAACCCGTGAGCCCGGCAATGTCGGATACGTTGCCTGACATGGTAATCCGCGCTCCTGAGAGGCCTCCCGTTGCGGTATTTTTCGGTACATCTGCCCAACGCGTGAACGATGCCATTTTTCTGCAAATGCAAGCGCTATACGAGGCGCACGAGCAAGTGCAGGTCATCGCGCTTTTGGAACGCGAGAACGTAATTGGGCACGACCTGCGCCGGAGGGCATCGAACCGATTAACTGCGGTTCCTATATACAGAGGCGATGAGCCGACATCAATCAATCGCATCGAACGCGAGGCGCTCGGCTCAACATTGGGAACAGAGCATTGAATGATGGAACTTAAACCGAAAACGGCAAGATATGATTCTACAGTGTCTGCTACATAGCGCCCCGAACCTGCACAAAGACAAAGGCGACGACCCGAAACCCGCCGCTGGCGACCTTAGCCTTAATCTTGCGGAAGGCTTCTGAGGTGTGTGGCGCCCAATTGGAAGGCTTGGGGTCATAGCTAAGTTCACATTTCGGCGGTTTCATCGAGCACAATCTGCCTAAAATTTAGGCAAATCCTCCAGCCTGCACACAATTCGGGCGCCCCGTGGCATCGCTCAGACATTTTATTCCAATTAAATCCGTGCATCCGGATCATTTTTGATTTGGCACGATCTTTGCTTAGAGGGTCGATAGTGTTCGGCCTAGTGGGGTCCGGCGGGTCAAGGGGGTGTCATGAAATTCATCATCGCCATCATCAAGCCGTTCAAGCTCGATGAAGTGCGTGAGGCGCTGTCGAGCCTGGGCGTTGCCGGGATGACGGTGTCGGA
>Ga0116227_10015289_pt1 | contig 11398 bp, 7 predicted proteins | sample S1TSphgellanicum_FD_89693 | JGI IMG/M metagenome (GOLD analysis project Ga0116227, IMG submission 89693) | Host-associated microbial communities from peat moss isolated from Minnesota, USA - S1T2_Fb - Sphagnum magellanicum MG | ecosystem: Host-associated > Plants > Peat moss > Unclassified... | reverse complement strand
TTCCCGGACCGGATCGGTTGGAACGAAATAGCGCTGCAACATGCGCCCGGTCTCACCGTCTTTGACACCAATGCCTATGCCAATTCGCTCACCGCCGCGCTGGCCGACGCGTTGACCTCGCTGCCCGCCGACGGGCCATTGCGCGAGCGCTCGGTGCATGCGCAGTGGGCCGACCACGCACCTGCCGGCGCGACACCGATCGCGGTCCGACCGATCGCGGTCCGACCGATCGCGGCCCGGCCGGGCACTGGGGCAGCCACGGTGGGCGCACCGACAAAGCCGCAGTCGAGTGCGTCCAAGGAGGCCGCCTGGATTGCCGAAAAAACCCATGCGATGGTCGAGGCCATATCCGCCCCCCGCTTGGCGCCTGGCGTCGTCGTCCTCACCTTGCTCGGAGCGGTATTACTCGGCGCGGTGCATGCACTCTCCCCCGGTCACGGCAAGACCATCGTCGGCGCCTATTTGATCGGATCGCGCGGCACGCCACGTCACGCCGTGTTTCTGGGGCTCACCGTCACCATCACCCATACGCTGGGCGTCTTCGCCCTGGGACTGCTCACCCTGTATGCCGCGCAATTTCTCGCGCCGGAAAAGCTCGTACCGCTATTGAACGTCGGCTCGGGCCTGTTGGTGCTGGGCATGGGCTGCATCATGTTGTGGCGGCGCATCGCAGCCGCGAGAGCGCCCACGTTTGTTGCGGTTGCACCCGGTGCGGTGGCACCCGGAGTGCCAGCACCTGCTGCCGCAATTTATCGGCAACCTTATGTGAGTACGGCAGCGGGAATGCACTCCCATGGCGGCGGCCCCATGCATTCGCACCTGCCTCCGGGGGCTAGCGGTGAAAAAGTGACTTGGCGCTCGCTACTGGCGCTGGGCATATCCGGCGGCCTGGTGCCCTGTCCGTCGGCCATGGTGCTGCTGTTGGCGGCTGTGGCCCTGAACAAGACGGCATTCGGCATGGTGTTGGTGACGGCATTCAGCGTGGGCCTCGCCATCACGCTGACGGCGGTGGGATTGGCGTTCTTGTGGGCACGCAGTCGTCTGCCTCGGGCGCGCATCGGCTCTCGCTGGTCGCAGCTCTTGCCGGTGTTGAGCGCCGCCGTGATTACACTCGTGGGGGTGTTTCTGTGCCTCGGCGCGATGCAGGGCCTGAACTTCGGAAGCTAGCGCTTCGCGGCCCAGCCGTCGGCGTCGATTTGAAATATCACGTTGGGCCTCGACGGCTCGCCGAAATAACTGACCGGCTCCTCTCCGATAGCGGTTGCGCCGAGCTTTTCCATGGCCTTGCGCGAGCGCCAGTTGTCCACGCCGACCTGGAATACGACTCTATCCACGAAACGAAAAGCATGATCGAGCATCAAGGTTTTCAGCGCCCGATTATGGCCGCTGGCCCAATGCGATCGAGCGAGGAAGGTGTAACCCACGCTGATCTTGCGCGCCGCGGCGTCGTGTTCGTAATAGCGCGAGCTGCCGATCAGCGCGCCGCTCGATGCGTCGTGAATACGCAAGGCACCGCCTGAGTCCATCGCGCCCTTGAAGAAATTCTCGAAGACCTCGCGTTTGTATCGATCCTTGCTCGGGTGTTGTTCCCAGATCAGCGGATCTGCCGCCACCGCGTACAAAGCCTCGAAATCCCCCGCCTGCAGTGGTTCCAGGCGGATCTTTGCGTTGTGTAGGGAGGGTTGCAGATCAAAGGTCATGTCGGGCCGCAGATTACCAAGCCGACACCGCCAAAGGACAAATGCGAATGATTCTTATTGCGTTTTAGGGCGAAATCGGGTCTGATTGCTGCATGCAAATCATCCTTAAGCGACGCTTCAGCCAACTGTCGAACCTGCGAGTCGATGCCTTGAGCACGCCCGAACAATTCGTCCTCGGGGTTTGCCGTTGTTGGGACGCCTTCATGACCGCCTCGGAGCCGGCTTTGGCCTGGCGCGAATTGGCGCCGGCGTTCGCCTTCATGAATGTATTAGGAGCGCTGTGCGCCTTCGATCGTGTATTCGCGTTGTTGCGCAACGAAACATTGCGCTGCTGGCGGTTCAACGATGCCGATTGCAGCGCTTTGGGGTTGGATGAGGCAACCATGCTGTGTGCGCTGGCTCATCTGCAGCGCGCCTCGGCGTGCCAGACGGTGCAGTTGCTGCGCGAAACCGTAACGCCGCTCGGCCTTCGCAGCATGCTGCCGCCGCTGGCGCGCATTGCGGCGACACTCGACGGCCAAGGGCATCGCCTGCCAGCGTGGCACGATTTGCCGGTGGATGCACCGGCATTCATGCGTGCTACGTTGAGCGCAGATAAGGAAACACAGTCGTCGGCAGCGGTGTTGCAATGAAGAAGCCCTGGGCAAACCCGACGCCGAGCCGGCCGAGTTCCGTCAGCACCTCGGCGGATTCGACTCGTTCGGCGATGGTGTGAATGCCCATCGCCTTGCCCACCTGGCTGATGGCTTCCACCATGCTGCGATCGATCGGGTCGCGATTGACGTTTTCGACAAATTGCCCGTCGATCTTCAGATAATCGACGGGCAAAGTCTTCAAATATTTGAATGAAGACAGCCCGCTGCCAAAATCATCCAGGGCAAAATGACAACCGTGAGTTTTCAACTCGCGCATGAAGTAGACCACATTGTCCATGTTGGCGATGGCCGCGGTCTCCGTGATCTCGAAGCACATCGCGCCCGGCGCAAGGTCGATATTGCTGAGTTCGCAGATCAGGTATTCCAAGAAGCGTTCATCGTTCAGCGAAGTGCCGGACAGGTTCACTGCGACGGTGAAGGGCTTCATGCCCGATTCGATCCGGTGCACCACATGCTCCAATGCCTGACGCACCACCCATCGATCGATGGCCGGCATGACATTATAGCGTTCGGCGGCCGGTATGAATTCGGCCGGTTCGACCAGCGCGCCGGATTCATCGCGCAGGCGCAACATCAGTTCGAAATGCTCGCGCTCATTCTGATTGGCGCCGATGGGTACGATGGGCTGATAGAAGAGCTCGAAACGGGCTTCATCGCAGGCCCGCGTCAGCTTCGAAACCCACTGCATCTCCCGATGCCGCGCCGGCACATCGTTGGGCTTGTACAGCTCGACGCGATTGCGGCCCGCATCCTTCGCGGAGTAACACGCCACATCCGCCGCGCTCATGACGCTGGCGACGGTGGGCGTTTCGCTGGTGATCTCGACGATGCCGACGCTGACGCCGACGGCGATGCTGCCGTCCTGCCAGACAAAACGGTAGTCGCAAATGGCCTGGCGCAAAGTCTCCCCGACACGCAGCGCCTGATCCAGCGCGCAGTCTTTCAGCAAAATCCCGAACTCATCGCCGCCCAAGCGCGCCAGCGTGTCGCCGCCGCGCACCCGGGCCTGCAGCAACCCGGTGATTTGCTTGAGCAGCAAATCACCGGCTGGATGTCCGCAGGTGTCGTTGACCAGCTTGAATTGGTCCAGGTCCAGATACAGCAGGGCATGGCGCCCGTTGGCTTCCTGGCGCGCGTCCTCGACGGCCGCGGTGAGGCGATTCTCGAACTCGCGCCGGTTGATGAGTCCGGTCAATGCATCATGACTGGCCTGGTAGTACAGCGCGCGATGCAATCGCCGCTCCTTGCTGACGTCGTGAAACACCATCACGGCCCCGATCAGATTGCCGGCGCGATCGCGGATCGGCGCCGCCGAATCCTGGATGGCGATTTCCTGATTGCGGCGTTTGACCAATACGGTGTGTTCGGCAAGACCCAGCACCTGTCCTTCACGCAGGCAACGCGTCACCGGCCCTTCGCTGAACTCGCGCGTGCTCTCATCCACCACGGTAAGCACATCGGCGATCAACTGGCCCTCCGCCTCGCGATTCTCCCAACCGGTCAGGCTCTCGGCCACCGGATTCATGTATTCGATCCGCCCGTCGGAGTCCGTGGTGATGACCGCATCGCCGATCGACTGCAGCGTCACCTGGGCGCGTTCTTTCGCCTGAAACACGGCGGTCTCTGCCTTCTTGCGCTCGGTCACGTCGGTGAGCGTGCCCTCGAAGCCGCTCACCCTCCCCGCGCTGTCGCGCACCACGCGGCAATTGTCGATGACCACCAGCATCGAACCGTCCTTGCGGCGCAAAACATATTCCTGGTTGCGCAATTCGCCCTGACTCTCGACGCGGCGCGCGAAATTTTCGCGATCGCCGGGGTACCAGTACAAGGCGCCGGCGGGCACCTGATACAGTTCCTCGGCCGAATGGTAGCCCAGCAGATTTACGAAGGCTGGATTCGCAACCAGAATGCGGCCATCGCGCGAAGTCTGGTAAACACCCTCCATCACGCTTTCAAACAGGCCGCGAAATTTCGCCTCGCTGTTGCGCAGCGCGTCTTCCGCAGAACGGCGTTCGATGGCGATGCCGGCGATTTGTGAAATTCGCAGCAGCAATTCCTGATCACGGGCGCCGATGACACTGGTGTGACGGCGGTACAGCGCGAAGGTGCCCACCACCTGCCCATCGGAAGCCAGGATGGGGAGCGACCACGCGCAACGCAGCCCCGCAGACCGCGCGGCGTCGCGTCGAAATTCCCACAGCGCATCCGCTTGCACGTCGGCCACCGTCACCTGGCGGCCGAGATATACCGCCGCAGAACAGGAACCAAAGCGGATGCCAATGGGCACGTTATCCATGGCCGCCAGGAACTCCCGCGGCAGATTCGGCGCGGCACCGCAAGTCAGGGCCTGTCTATCGCGGTCCAGCAGATTGATGGCGCACAGTCCATCGGTGGTCGCGCTTTCGATCACTTCGCACAGCGCCTCGAGCACGGTCGCGAGCGGTGCGTTGGCGGCGATTTTTTCGAATACCCGGCGCTCGCCGGATGCAATCGCCTCGGCCCGTTTGCGCTCGGTGATGTCGATGATACTGGCGCGCAGCAAACGCCGGTTGGAACTCGGCAGGCGCACCAAGCGCACTTCGCACGGAAAATGCTGACCTTGGGAATCGCCATACGTCCATTCGAACACCGGAACCGCCCCTGACAATGCGCTTTCGATGTGACTGCGCGCCATACCGAGGGAGACCAGCTGCAGCGCGCTGCTCAACAACTGCTCGCGCGTCGAGTTGAAGAAGCGGCACGCATTGTCATTCACATCGATGAAGCGGCCGGCATCCGCGTCGAACACCACGATGACCTCCGGCGCATGTTCAACCAGGGTTCGGTAGCGGCCTTCGCTCTCGCGCACCGCGACCTCGGCGATGTGCCTTTCGGTGATGTCGCGGATGCAGATGATGTAGCCGTCGCGCCAGTTGAGCTTGGCCTTGCTCACCGCGATCTCGACCGCGACGCGACTGCCGCCTTTGGCCAAGCCCCAGGTCTGATGTGCGGCAAGATCGATGTGGGTGTCGTCGATCTTCGCAGCCAGACGCTCCAGCGACTCACGGGGATCGCGCGAGTCGATGTCCGGCAGCAGGAAGCCCAAGGGCCTTCCGAGGATCTCCGCCTGCGTCAACCCGAAAATCCGCTCTCCGGTGTGATTGAAGGTTTCGACCAACCCGAACTCATCGACGGTGACGATGGCATCCTTGACGTTGTCGAGAATGGCTTGCAAATGCGATGAGGTTTGTTCACGAATCTCGCGCGTCAGCGCCTGGGCCTCATCCGACATCAGCTGCATGGAGCGCACCACACCACGTCGCTCGAGATCGACGCGATCATAGTGATTGCTGATGGCGCGCAGCAGCTTGTTCAGGTCGAGGTCACTACCGCGGCCGCGCGCCTCTGCGATCTGGTTTTCCAGCAGGTGGTTCAATCTGTCCGCTGCCGGGGTTGGCTCGCTGCGAAAAGCGGCCGCGATATCGCGTGACAAGACCTTGAATCCCCCACCTTGAGCTTTAAGGCACGTCCCGGTGCCTCGAAGTTAAGATGTTAGGGCGATCCCGCAATGCAGGCGTGACCTAAGTCACGTTTCGACCAATAATCGGTTAAATACCTACGACGCCTGCTCCATCGATTCGCGGCCGCCGCGTTTGCGCTGACTTTCCAACAAGTAGCGCTTCCGCAGCCGGATATGATTCGGGGTGATTTCGATCAATTCATCGTCGTCGATGAACTCCATGGCCTGTTCCAGCGAGAAGCGAATCGGCGGCGACAGCACCACCGCCTCGTCCTTGCCGGAGGCACGCATGTTGGTGAGTTTCTTGCCCTTGAGCGGATTGACCACCAGATCATCGTCGCGGTTGTTCATACCGATGATCATGCCCTCGTAGACCTCCTCGTTCGCGCCGATGCAAAGCCGTCCCCGCTCCTGCAAGCTGAACAACGAGTAAGCCAGCGCCACTCCCTGGCCATTGGAGATCAGCACCCCATTGGGGCGCTGTCCGAGCTCTTTCTGCACCACCGGACCGTAGTGATCGAAAACATGATGCAGCAAACCCGTGCCCCGGGTCATGGTGCGAAACTCAGTTTGAAATCCGATCAGGCCTCGCGAAGGAATCATGTAGTCCAGGCGCACGCGCCCGCGTCCATCAGCCTGCATGTCTTTGAGATCGCCGCCGCGCGAGCCCAGTGCCTGCATGATGGCGCCCTGCGCGTCGCTGTCGGCATCGACGGTGACTTGCTCGATCGGTTCATGAGCCACGCCGTCGATCTGTTTGATGACCACGCGCGGGCGCGACACGGCCATTTCATAGCCCTCGCGCCGCATATTCTCGAGCAGCACGCCGAGATGCAGCTCGCCGCGTCCGAAAACTTGGAATTTATCCGGATCCGCGGTGGGCTCGACCCGCAGCGCCACGTTGTGAATGGATTCGCGCTCCAAGCGTTCACGAATCTGCCGGCTGGTGACGAACTTGCCGTCTCTGCCGAGAAACGGCGAGGTGTTCACCTCGAAGGTCATGCTGATGGTGGGCTCATCGACGGTGAGGCTGGGCAGCGCCTCGACGTTCAAGGGATCGCATACCGTATCGGAAACCTTGGGCTCGGCGATGCCCGCAAACGCGACGATGTCCCCGGCATAGGCCGACTCGACCTCCACCCGGGTGAGGCCGTGAAATCCCAGCACCTGCGTGATGCGCTCGGACCGTATCTTGCCTTCACGATTGATCACGCTGACCGCCATGCCCTTCTTGATCGTGCCGCGCTTGATGCGGCCGATGCCGATGGCGCCGACATAACTGGAGTAGTCGAGCAGCGTGACTTGCAATTGCAATGATCCATCCGCATCGACATCCGGCGGCGGGCAATGCTCAACGATGGTCTTGAACAGCGGCTGCATATCGCCATCGCGCACACTGGAGTCGAGACCGGCAAAGCCGCGCAACGCCGAGGCGTAGACCACCGGAAAATCCAGCTGCTCATCGGTCGCGCCCAGGCGGTCGAACAAATCGAAGGTTTGATCCAGCACCCAACTTGGCCGCGCCTCGTCGCGATCGATTTTGTTGATCACGACGATCGGGCGCAAACCGTGTTTAAAAGCCTTCTGAGTCACGAAGCGCGTCTGTGGCATGGGACCATCGACCGCATCGACGAGCAGCAGCACGCAATCCACCATCGCCAACACGCGCTCCACTTCGCCGCCGAAGTCGGCATGCCCCGGCGTGTCGACGATGTTGATGCGATAGTCGCCCCAGGTGATCGCGGTATTCTTCGCCAGAATCGTGATGCCGCGTTCGCGCTCCAGGTCATTGGAATCCATGACCCGCTCCTGCAAATCCTTGCGAGCGTCGAGGGTGCCGGACTGGCGCAGCAGCTGATCGACGAGAGTGGTCTTGCCATGATCGACGTGCGCGATGATGGCGATATTGCGAAGTTTTTGAGTCACGGGGAGACCAGAGGTGGGAAACTCCCCATTATAGGGTCTTTAAGCCCTATACACCAGATTTAGCGGTCCACGATGACGGGAATCGAGAAAGCCCGGGTTTCGGTGTTGTCATCGGTTTTCAGCTGCAAGGTCACGCCAATCAACCAAACACCTTCGGCGGTGGGCGTGAGGTTCAAGGTGTGGCGGTAAACCTCGCCTGCAGTGATCGCAGGGATCTCGAATTGAGCATCGCCAGGGGCCAGCGTGAAGCCGTCGGCGCCGGTGACTTGGATCGTGGCCGTGGTGGCATCGATCTGCGGCAGCAGCGCCAAGTTTATTTCCAATGGCTGGCCGACTTTTGGCTTCTGCGGCAATTCGAATTTCAGATTTACCGGTCCTTGCGCCTTGCCTTGACCCGAGGCCTCGACCATACCGGCCGTCAATTCGGCGGCGCTCGGACCCGTCTTTGGCGGCTGCTTCGGCTTGACCTTGACTTGCGGCGCCGACGCCGGCGCCGGCGCCACGGCCGGATCTTTTTGACACGCCGCCACTATCGCCAGTGCCACGACAGCCAGCGCACACAAGCGCGGGACACGCGCGGAATTTGTTGTCGATGATGCGCCCACCATCCCGCTATGATCACCAAATCGGCCAGCAATCACAACTCATCGCCAAACCGCGCGATGCTGCATCACAGCTCCAATGGCGGCGCCATCACGGCTACCAGTTGATCTGCGAGTGCGCGGTAATGCTGCTCCCAGTAGCGTGGCTCGGCAAACCAAGGGAATGCCTTGGGAAAGGCGGGATCATGCCAGCGGCGCGCCAACCAGCCCGCGTAGTGCACCATCCGAAGCGCACGCAACGGTTCGATCAGCTGCAACTCGCGGCGGTTGAACGGCAGGAATTGCTCATAGCCTTGCAGTAAATCGTGCAGCTCGGAGCGCATTTCTTGTTCGCCGCCCGACAGCAGCATCCAAATATCCTGGATGGCCGGTCCGCTCACGCTGTCATCGAGGTCCACGAAATGCGGGCCCCGATCGGTCCACAGGATGTTGCCGCGATGACAATCGCCCAAGATGCGGCCCATGGCCGCGCCGTTCCACCCCGCCGCGCGCGACTCGACCTCATCGAGCAGCTGATCCGTCACCTCCGCATATTTGTCCGCGAGATAGTCGGGCATCCAGTCGCCTTCGAGCACGAAATCCCGCGCATTGCGTCCAAGGGTTTCCATGTTCAATGTGCCGCGGGCAGTGAATCTTCCGGCGCGTCCCACCGCATGGATGCGACCCAGGAAACGGCCGACCCATTCCCGGTCCACGTGCGTGCCCAACTCCGGCCAGCGCCCTCCCCTGCGGGGAAACACCGCGTAGCGAAAATCATGGTGTGAATGCAGAGTTTCTCCCAGCACCGCGAGGGGCGCGACAACCGGGATTTCCTGCGCCGCCAGCTCGCTGGAAAACGCGTGTTCCTCGCGGATCGCCGCATCGGTCCAGCGTCCCGGCCGATAGAACTTCGCCACCAACGGCTCACTGTCTTCGATGCCGATTTGATAGACCCGGTTTTCGTAGCTGTTGAGCGCCAGAACCCTGCCATCGCAGCGGTACCCCACGGCTTCGATCGCATCCAACACGGTTTCCGGAGATAGCTGTGCGTAAGGGGCTTCACTGGTCATGTGCGGCAATTCTACAGTTACGATCCAGTCACTGCTTTTTAGCCCAAGCACGCTGCTAGAATGCCAATTATGCGTTTGCCACGTCCAAAATCATTGAGCGGCCTGATGCTGATCGGCTTCACCATCGTGGCCGCGCCGCTGCTGTTCGCCATCGTCAATGCCGCCGTGCAGATGAATCGCCTGTCGATCCGCAGCCAACAACTGGTCGCCCACGGCATGCAGGGCACGCGTAACAACCAGCGTATGTTCGAGGAGATCGGCGCTTTGGAACGCACGGCGCGCCTCTACCAAATCATCGGCAATGTGGATTTGCTGGACGCTTACGCGCGCAGCAATGGTCGGCTGATCACGGCCATTCATGATTTACAGACCTTGCCGCTCGACGAGGCATCCCAGCAGGGCGCCGGCGCCATCGAGGCGCAAGCCAATCATCTGTTGGCGGATTTGAAAAGCGCAGCGCCGAACTCGGCGCGTATGGCGGCCGTGATCAACAGCTTTCCGCAGCTGTCCGACGCGGCTTTGAAATTATCCGACCACATCAGTTTGCAGATCGACCGGGAAACCGCCAGCCTCGAGCAAGCCACGCAGCGGGCACAGAAAAATCTCGCCTGGCAGACCTTGGCACTGGTGCCCATGACATTGGCCGTGGTGGGATTGTTCACCTATCTGTTCGGCCGGCCGATCAGGGCCATCGACCGCGCCATCAGCGAACTGGGGCGCGGCACCTTTTCACGGCCGATCGCCATACGCGGGCCTGCCGATCTCGAACGCTTGGCGACGCAGTTGGAATGGCTGCGCGGCCGGCTGCTCGATCTGGCCCAGGAGAAGAATCGATTTTTGCGACATATGTCGCATGAGCTGAAGACCCCTTTGGCAAACATCCGCGAGGGCACCGAACTGCTGATGGATGGCGCGGTCGGTGAACTGAAAAGCGCACAACGCGAGGTCACCGGAATTTTGCGTGAAAACAGCATGAAACTGCAGCGGCTGATCGAGAACCTCTTGTCCTTCAGCGCCTGGCAGGCAAAGAGCGTCGGCATGGAGATCTCAGAATTCAAGCTGCGCCCCCTGATCAAATCGGTGCTCGAAAATCAGCAGCTGACTCTGGTGGCACAGCGCGTCCGGCTGGATGTGCAGGTCGAGGACCTTACGCCCATCGCGGACCGCGGCAAGGTGCGCTTGATTCTCGATAATCTGCTGTCGAATGCCATCAAATTCACGCCCCGAGGCGGCACCATTTCCATTCATGCGCGCAGTCAGCGCGAACAACTGTTGCTGGATGTGATGGACAGCGGCCCAGGAATTCCGCCCGAGGAACGTGATCGCATCTTCGAGGCGTTTTATCAGGGAAAAACCCCGCAAGGCGGCCACGTCAAGGGCACGGGGATCGGCCTGTCGGTGGTCACCGAGTTCGTCAATGCCCACGGCGGCAGTATCGAAATTCTCGAATCCAAGTCCGGCGGGGCGCACTTCCGCGTCAGGCTGCCTTTGCGCCAGACCGCTCCCGCAGTGCGGGATAAGGCCCATGCAGCCTAGCGGTGGGCGACTGGCTGCAGCGGCCCTGCTCGCGCTGCTATGCGGCTGCGGCAACTTGGGCGCCCCTAAGCCTGCGCCTCCGACACAGTCCGCGGGACCCTCGCAGGACGCCACCGCCATCGTCCCGCTGCTCACCCTGATGAGCAGCCTTCCGCAAGGTGATCCCGCGCGGCAAGCCGAACTGTTCCAATCGGCCAAGGACGCGGCTGATTTGACGCCCACGACCAGCAACCGCTTGAAATATGCTTTGGCGCTGGCGACGCCGGGTTATGACGGCTCCGATCCCGTCGCAGCCCAGCGACAGTTGTCGGAATTGCTCGCGCGGCCTGAGACTCTCCTGCCTGTGGAACGCTTGTTGGCCACCGTGGCCCTCAAGGAGGTCGAGCAAACGCTGGTGCTGCAGGCCGAAAACAAGCGTATGCGGGACGAT
>Ga0116227_10015288_pt1 | contig 11398 bp, 7 predicted proteins | sample S1TSphgellanicum_FD_89693 | JGI IMG/M metagenome (GOLD analysis project Ga0116227, IMG submission 89693) | Host-associated microbial communities from peat moss isolated from Minnesota, USA - S1T2_Fb - Sphagnum magellanicum MG | ecosystem: Host-associated > Plants > Peat moss > Unclassified... | reverse complement strand
TAGTATGAAATTTTCCCCTGTTTGCCAACCCCCACCCCCCCCCCCCCAAAAGGAAAAATAAAGGAAAAATAAATCCTTATAAAACTACATGCCCAAATAAGATTTTGGAAAATTTATAATATAAATTCAATAAAATTTTTGTTTGTGAATGATGATTATGAGGTGGATGATAAAAATGCACAAATGATGTGTAGTATAATTTGTTATAAAAATAAAGTAAGTGCATTTAATACAAGGAAAAAAAAAGTTTAATATCATACTTCAAAACAAATTATATGATACTTTTGAAAAAACATGTGAATACACAACATACAATAATTAAAACTAAAAAAATTAATGATTCATTGAGAAAATCATTGAAAAAAAAACCTAACCAAAAAAAGTTATAATATCTACAAACACAATTTTTTTTTGGGTGGAATAGATCTTTTAAAAAAGAATGATGTGCAACAAAAAGATTTTTTTCAAGATTTTGACCTTTTAATTGTGAACATCCAATCACCAATTCAATTTATGAAGAATGTATGATTGTAACATTTGGCATTTCTCTTTGATTTGATCTCTCCCTTATGCAAATTATTTTATTAGGATAACATGTGTAATTTATTTTAGTTGATAAAACAAAACAAATTTATGTTCTACTAATTTGAACGAAACTTGAATTTACTATATTTCCAACTTTGAATTATAAATGTCAAAGAGGGTACATGATGTTTTTTAAAAATCTTGTCATAAAATATTTAGGTGTTGATTGACAATCTAAACATATAGCCATTAGGTTATTTGAAGCAACAAAAACATTCGGTCAAACATTGGCCTTGATTTGACAAAAGTATTGGACTAGTATGCTTTAAAGCAAAAACAATTGTATATGTGAAAGATGAAGGATCAAATTTAAACCGTTATGATTGTAGCCTTGAAATCCATTGTAGGTTGTGAAATCTTGGGTTCAAAAGAAACTTTTAAGCAATTTGTTTTGAACATGTTTTTTCCTAAGGCATGTCAATATGCAACATTAATAGATGAAAAAAGTTTGTAAAGGACTGAATCATATTTCTATAAAAATATATTCAAATAGATTTTTAAAATTATATATCTTGACCCAAAAATTTGAGGAAGGGCAAACGTGAGTGGACTAAAAATTGTATTGGTTATAGTTTGTGCCTAGGAAAATTCAACATTAAATAGTAAAAACTAGGTATTATTTCAATTTTAACCTTTATTTTTTACACTATTTTTTGTTACTTTGTTAATATTAAAATGTTGTTGTAATTTTTTGTAGGTTTACAAACATAATCATTATGTTTGAAGTGTTTTTAGAATTTCAAAAAAAAAAAAAAATGTGTTAAAACATGTAAATTGGAATGAGAGTTACAAGGCATGTGTTGTCTCATTTAACATGGCACATTTCACACAAATCATTGTGGATATCTTTTTTCTATTGTGACAACTTGTATTTTGAACCAATTCCATGGTCCATTGGTTATTAAGTGATGAATTACATTCTATCATAATGATGAGCTTGAAAAAAAAATCTCGTAATATGATTTAATTGATTTTAAAGCCTAATATATAAACTTTCATCTAGTGTCTTTGACATTCATTAGCCATGAAGATGTTACTATTGTTGAAAAATATAATAGGAAATCTTTATTTTGCATGCCTTTTCAAAATGCCATCATTTGGATCCATTACTACAATTTGAAAGTGGTTTTGCAAACCAAGGAAATAAAGATGATTACAATTTGGATATTTTTGAGATAACTATGAACATAAGTGAACTAGCTAAAGTTTGTCAATAAAAAATTGCTGATATAATTCATATCATATCAAATTGATGTAAAGGAATGTCCTTTACAATGTCCTTTATTATGGTGGGAGAAACATGAATCTATGATTCCCATTGTTAGTTTTTTTACTTGTCAAATAATGGGCATTGTGGGATCACAAATTGAGATGGACATAATACTTTTCAATACTTGTTGAAATATTTACTAATTTAAAGAGATGTTGACTTCAATTTGATAATTTGATAATTTTGATATTTGTGAATAACGATTGGCCTAATGATTCTAGTATTGGTTGGAAGTCTTTACTAACCTAATGGAGTTATTTAAAAATGAAAGTTGATTTAGAAGATGAACAAAATAAATTTAAAAGTTCATGAAATTTGAACAAGAAACAAAAATTGGAAACAAAAACAATTACATATCTTTTTGAAATATATGAGCATTATATTTTCATGGGTTACAATTTTTTTAATTTAAATGTTATTTTTAAAATAAGATAAATTTAGAATATCAATTATAGATACTTCAATGTTATTAAAAAGCCAAGAGTGCGCTAATTTTTCAGACTAAAAAAATGACATCTTGGTTGATTATCTTTTTAATTTTAAAAAAACCATCCATTTTCTCATATTCATTTTAAAGAACCAAAACTAGTGATTATTTTTTAAAAATGAAAACCATCACCCAATGCTAGTCAAAAGATGTGTTGATTGAATTAGATTGATATCATATATATTGGAAAACCATTAACCAGTTTGAATTTTCAAAAAAAACAAATTTTGAAGTTAAGAAGGTTTGAAAGGTTATTACAAAAGGTGCCAAATTGACTTCTAACCATGTAGAATGTCAATTAAAATTGACATTGGCGATTCATTAAAGATATTGACACAAAATTAAAAAAGATCTATGTGAATGTTACAAAATAGTGGCATTACATGTTCAAATTAGAGGTTTGTCCTAAAGGTTATGAACTTCCAAAACCATCAAACACTTATGTGTCCCAATTTTGAGAAAGGGCCTTAATGGAGACTTTTGGCAAAATGGCATTAGCATGTAGTTCCTATGAAGACATGCATAGTATAATATGGGGAGGTCAATGTTCCCATTTAAAGTGTAGACCATGGTTGAATCTATGATGTAGTTTTGGCTCAAATTACACCAACCACCCTCCTTGTCTAATTGTGCAATTGAATTGATCAATAAGTGCATCTAAAACAAGTCACAACTTCATCTTAGTCATCCCAAAACTTTTACACCATCATGTAAGTCATAAAAAGCTAATGAATGTAACATAGACTTACCAAATTTTGTTATTGCATAATCAAAATTTTATTGTGTTGATAGTTGATACCATTCAATAAACCTAAAGCTATGTCAATCTGCACGTATATTTGGTTCACAAATTTTATGAATCTTAATGATGCTATGAAATTTTAAGTCCGCCTCATCAAAAGTTCAACAATCTATGGAAAATGCTTGATTGGTGTGAGTGAGCTTGATTATCAATGAAACAAATTTCTTTAGAAAAGTGGTACATTTTTCCACCATGTGTGAGCTAAACACTTTACATGAAGTTTTGAAAACCAACCCAAGCCATAATGAAACATTCCTATCAACTAAAAGTTCAAAGTGTTTTAGATTAAAATTGAAACCTAAAAATTCAATAATGAAATGGTTGATTATATGGTATTGTTTTGATGCCAAATTCTCAATTTAAGGAAAAATCATTCACATAAAATGAAGACTAAATTTTTGGGTTTGATCCAAGAGTTGTCACAATTTTTCCATGTGTTTTTCAATCTTAACTATTAGATGGAAACCATTTTTAAGATATGTAGGAAAGGAGGAGAAGACTAAACAAACTTTGATTTTGTTTCTTTGTTTCTATTGAGAACATTTACAACTCACCATTACTTGTTGTTCCCTATCTACACAAGTTATTAGTATAGAAGATTTTCACATTTGTTGAACAATTTCATGTTGATGATGCCAATAACATGAAGGATTATATTGATTTACTAAATGGTTGTCAAATTATTCATTAAGACAATATTTTAGTTCAAGGATTCGGGGGAAACATGAAATAATATCTGCAATAACATTTGATCACCCTTCTTTTTACTATTCTCAATAAAACATAAACAATGGCTTCAAGAAGGAATTAGAAATGAAGGAAAAAGGGGGTTAACACCAAACATGATTTTTTGAAAATGATTAAGATGAAAAAGTTCACATTGTGGAAAAAGAGAACACCAAAGAAAGCATGTACCGTTGGTATATATTATTTATTATATATTTGATTTTTTTAAAAATCAACATGGAAAACATACATTTTTTTTGTAAAAGAAGACAATTCCAAAATGATGAGATGAAGGTAAATTGAAACCAAGGTTATTTGAATGTGCATGTGTTTAATTCTTCTTATGGTGAATCAAACCCAATTTCATGAAAAATGCCCCACAAAAATGAGAGTCTTAAAACCTAAACCCAACATTTGTCAATTGAATGTAAATAAATGAAGACTGAAAATTTTTAAATTTATATTAGACCAATTAAGCCTTTTAAAGCCTCATGTAAGATGCTTTAAGCTTTGTGCTTTGAGTGATCATAGGAATCTAGGTATACAACTCCTTAACAAAAATGATAATCACACAAGCAACCCCTTGCACCAATGTAAAACAATATCTTTTACGACAATTGTATTATATGAAGTCAATAGTGCAAGAATGAAAACTTGATTACCATAACGAAACCTTGTAAAGCTTGAACCTTTGTGATTTTTGGTATCAATTGTTCAAAATCAAAGATTTCAAGGGTCCTCATTGTGATACAAAACACATTCACAATGATATATATACTTTTAATCATTTAAGAAAATCATTAGATCAAATCAATGTATTATCATTATTTAACCTTGAGAAAGATAGGATAACTTGTATTTGTATAAAAATGTTTCCTCATGTGTTAATTGAAGTTAAAGTTTGTGGAATGTAATTTAAACAAGAATGTAAAAATGTTGGAGATCAACATTATGCATGCATGAACTACAAAAAAACCATCATGATAATCTGGATGATGATGTTAAAAACAATGGGTCCTTATTGTAAATAGTACAAGAATATTGTTTGTTTCTTTTTTCCCCCTAATTGCCCAATAGTCTGACCAAGATGTGTTTGGTGATGACTAGACACATCTTGGGGCTACCCAATCACAAATTTTGTGTTTTATTATACACACTATGGGCATGTAATGGACTCTAGGAGGCACATTATGTCTCTTAATGTCTATTACACACCCAATGTATGCATAATAGGAACCAATTTTTTTGTTTGGTCATCATCCATTTTTCAAAAAGATGGATTGGGTCAAGGGCAAACAAGAAAAAAAAGAAGTATATGGTACTTATAAGGACTGATTACTAATTTAATGTCCTCCATCTTGTTGACACACTACCTTTTCTTGTAAACATTATATGGACCTTACCAACCAAAAAACAAATGTTCAAAATTCAAAAATGAAGTGATTTTTTTTTGGGATTTTCAATCCCAAAAAAAAAACCCAAAAAAACCAGATTTTTAGACTTGGTTCAAGTAGGTAGCCTAAAATATAAAAGGATGTTTAATATTTTTATTTTCATATCTTGTTTGTAGCCACATTTGGCTAAATATTCTAGTTCTTGATTGCCACTTTGGCTTAAATCACAAATTTGACAATAAAACCACTATCCCTTACATAATGAACATAAGCACGACCATCATTCGCATTCCACTATGTTGACACCATGTAAGGTGATGCAATGGACCAAATATTGTCTTCAAATCACAAATGGCCATGAAACATATGAAGGAAATAAGGATTGTGCTATTTTCATCCATAGTGAGACATTTTGGGTGGAAAAATGGAGTTTTTAAAACTTACACAAAGTCTTTAACTTTTAAAAGAAAAAAACATAAAAAGAGGGTTTTTATGTCAAAAAACCCTAAAGCCCACTGCCTTTGCATCACTTTGTCTTGGACCATCAAAATGTATTTAAATATGGGTTAAAGTTGCCCAAGAAGTCATCCAAGAATGGGTTAAATTGGTTCAAAGATTTCTTCACTTGGCACTTGGCACTTCCAAGTGTAAAGTCGACACAAAAGTAAGCAATTAGGAAAAGGTGTTACTTTCAAACCTTCCTAAATCAATATTGGACAAATTAATGTAGATGAAATAATAGGCTTTGATAATCTCAATATGGAACTTGCTAGTTATGTAACAAGTTTAATTCATTAGATATTGGCACATTAGGCTTTCCTTATTTTAGAGAGATTGTATCATTTTGGATAACATTTTTTGAACAACCTTGGTTTGAAAAAAACCATGAGAAAATTGTTCTCCTTCCCTTTGCAATGAAATGGAATCTTCTTTTTTGTGATCACGCACATATTTTCTATGTGTTTTTCAATTGCAATTAGAGTGCTTCCATCATCTCTTGTAAATTGCTTATAGGTCAAAATACAAGTCAAATTATTTCTTGTTACACAAAGAAAGATTTTTTTTCATACACACACACACACACACACACACAATTTAGAGCTTGAAATCAAGGAGGATTTTTTCATTTTTATTTGTTGTTGGGTTTAATTATATAACTTTTTTTTATGCTATTATTGAAAGTCAAAAATATTGTTCATATGATTGTGATGTTTGAAGTTTTAGTTCTTTAGGTTTAAGCTAATATTGGAAAAAAAAATGAACAAGGGCATATATATTTTTAGTATGGATTTCATTTCAAAATGGGCTAATTTAATTATATTGAAATAATTACAATGGGAGTTGTAAAAAATTTTCACTTGTACAACTCACATATTGGAACCACCTTATTGAGGTAGGTGTGTAACTTTCCCTCCAAATAAAGCTAATAAATTATATTGAATTTTCAAATTTCCACCTTGGACTTATGTAACAATAACAATATTAAGAAATGTCATTTGTTAGAGTTTGACATTTTTTTAAGAAAATTTTCAAGTTGTTAACAATGAATTTGAATATAGTAACATGTGGAATAAGAGTATGAAGATCATGTTACATTTTTTTTTTGGTTCCAACTTAATGATATTTACTCATATTTGAGTAAATAATTGCTTTAAAAAATGCAAAGCATGAAACACTGTTCAATCCAATTGAAAAAAACATAATTTGAGTATCAACCTATTGAAAATGTACACAATAATTTGTCTCACCACACAGTTAATGGGTTATGACAAAGAAGCAATCATTTACACATTTCTATTTTGATTATCAAGTAAACATATGAATATTTTGTGGCAAATGCCTTTTTTGCATTTAAAATTAAATTTGTTATTTTGTCAAAAGTGCATCATCAAATTGTGGGATTGGCTTTCAAAGTCATTTATTGTCCATGTTTAGAAGGTAACAAAATGACAATTTTAACATTTTACTTGTAGCTCTCCATCCTATCCTTATTAGATGAAAAGCACATTCTTGCTTGCTTATAAATAAATGAGGCCATTTGAGATTTTTCATATGATTTAATTGATGCAAAGACTTAAGGCTACTCTATCAAGTATGTATTTAGATTTTGTGAAGCTAAACATCAATTAATGAAGTTCAAACCTTTTATCTAAATATTGATTTGGTTAATACTTAATTTAATATTAATTTCGTCCCATTATATGTGGGAGCATCATAGGCTAATGAATTGATGATGATAATAATCTTAAGTTGGTATCCTTCTAGTCACCATAGAATGTGAAAACATTTAATACTTTTTGCAAAGACAATTCCACTAGATCTTTTAAGGTCATTCAATTGAAGGATTGTGGAACATGTCGGCCTTGTGTAAGAAAAGCTTGTCAAGTTTTGGAGGCATAAACCTTATTGTTGGATCCTATATGATAGTCATACAAATAGTGATTGCACATGTTGATGAAGTTGCAAGATTGCTTCAATAGATTAATGAGAAAGAAATTAAAAAGTGAAAATGTTTTTGTCTAGATCCTAAATGAAAGGATTAAAACGAAACCAACCCAAACAATCTCAATTTTTTTGTTTGTTAGTGGAAATAGTGAAGTTTGATGAGTTTGAAAAACTTTCATGCATAGTTTTTTGCCCAATTGTTGTCTCAATATTTTGGGGTTTAAGCTCATGTTCTGAATGTTGACTTGTAACATGATTGAAAGCAAACATTTAATTTGAAGGCGCAACTATTATATAAAAGGTATCATTTGAATTGTGAAAACTATTTTCTAGTTCATATTATTATTACAATCATAACGATCTTTTTAAAACATGTTTTAAAAAGTGTCAAATTATTGGATTTTGGGAAGGAAAATAGAGAATCCATTTTTGAAATATTTAAAATTATCTCCAAAAGATTCCAAAATTTTATTAATTATTCTACACACATGTGTTGAAGCTGCCCCTTGTATTAGGGTACAACCCAAAACACACACTTGGAAGCATGTGAAAGAAAGGGAGTTGCATTATTATGAAAGAAAAAAAAAAACCAAATTAATTTATATATATATATAAACTCATTGCACCAAACAACTCAAAATACTAACTTGAAAGTGTCAGCCAGAAAAGAAAGAAAGAAAAGAAAAGAAAAATTCCACATTTTACAGAAGAACAATATCTACTCATTATATTGAAAGTGTCAGTCAGAAAAGAAAGAATTTTATAATAATAATTTGTTTTTACATAAGAACAATATCTACTCATTATACTGAACAACCCAAAAACACTCACTTGAAAGTGTCAGTCAGAACCAGAAAAAAAAAAGGAAAAAAAAAGAAAAAAAAAGGGGGGGAAAAAAAACTCTTTTATATTTTAAAAAGCAAAAAACCAAATTAAAAAAATTGCATGCACTCATTACTCAATATATTCTGTGTAAGGTACAACTCAAAACTAAAAATTGAGAAAAAAAAAAGAAAAAGAGTATGAACAGAAAAGTGAAAAGTTCTCATCCATCCATTACTTTTTCTCCTGGCTGGCCAAAGGCAATGAGCAGAAGCCACGTGGGATGTGGTGTGCTGGAGATGCCCAACTAAAATCTATGTAAGTGAAAAAGCAATGGGAAAGGGGATTAAAAAAAGCATGTACAAAGTTGCTGCTACTCCTCCTTCCTCCTCCTCCTCCTTTTGTTGTTGTCGTTGAACATATGTTGGATGGATGGAGTACATGAACAATTTGTCATCTGTTCCCAGACTTTTTGTGGTTTCATCCATTTTGTATATTTTTTTAGGAAAAATTTTGATGGCTAGAGAAACTTAAGCTGTGGTTTCATCCATTTTTTAATAAATTTTTGTGAGAAAAAAAATGATGGATAGAAACTTTGTGGTTTCATCCCTTTTTTACATTAAAGAAAATGTGATGTCTTATTGTAAATTTGACAAAAAATTAAAATTCAAAATTGTGATATCATCAATTTCAAATATAAAATATACGGTAATGATTAGATGAATATTAGTGTACATAATTTTATATATATCTATATATATGTGCCGTCCGTCCGTCGGATATCAGATTCGAGTGATCAAAGGCGTTATGATTTTACGGTCTGAAGAAGGCGAAAAAGTTTATGTTTGGTTGTTGTAATTAAGTAAACCGAATGTGAAGCAGAAAGAAGGGGGGGGGGAGTGGGGGGATTCATTCAAACATGCATTTTGTCCGTCTCAGTTCGGGTGGGACAGATTTTGGGTTTCAGACTGATCAAGTTAGTAACCAGTAAGCAGCTAGCGGACTGGCGAACACACAAAAGTTTGGCATTTTTGGACGGATTTGTTGTCCGGCTCTCTTTGTAGTAGGAGTCGGATGTGGTGCATACATATCTATCCCCATCCATTTTTATTCTCCATGATCGGTCTGGGCGTCTGGAGTCCGGACTAAACTGACACATATCATGTACATACATTATCCCTCCATCCCTTTCTTTCTTTTTGCACAAAATGCTTCAACTCTGGACACCCGACTCACTGACGGACGGACGGCCGGCCAGACCCATCATGTTAAAGTACATTTCAAATCCGTTTCTTTTTCATAAGTCAGGATGAAGTCTGGACGGATGCACACATATCTCATCATCCAGGATTTTTTTAAACATATTATTTCAGTTTTGTCGTTTTGGAAGTTTGGATTTATTTTTTCCAAATTTAAGCAATTTTTAAAATTTTACATTAATGAAAAAATTCCTGAGAAAAAACTGCCCCCAAGAATTGAGAAAATTTTCCCCCTGGCCCCCCCGCCCCCAAAAAAAAAAACCCGGCTCATCCCATCCATTTCTTCTCTAGGAAGATGGTATGGTTAAATTGACTTAGGAGGTGTTGGGACAAATTTGAGGAACATGTCCTTCCATCCATCCATCCATCCATCCATCCCTTATGCACTCATAGGGTCAAGTTCAAACCAAAATCTGATACGTGAATCACAACATTGGGTGAAATTGGAGCCAAAAGTTTGTGCCCAAATCTTACAACCAATGCAATACTAATAATCTCTTCCCAAATGAACAGAGCCAACAAACCAAACAGTTGTAATAAAGGACCAAGTTGTCTCTTTTGTCTCTTCCCCATGGCCAGAGCCAAACCAACTGAACACAAATCTTACACACAAATGTGTAATCTCTTCCCAATGGGCAGAGAGCCAGCCAGCAAACAAACAAACATACCTAACCGGGGATCCAGCACAAATCCTATACCAATATGCAGTCTCTTCACAATCGCCAAAGCCACCCAAAAAAAAACACAAGATAGGTGTGTCACACTGTGGCCTTGCCATTCACATTAACAAGTCTCTTAAGGCAAAAGAAGAATTATGGAAACTCAAATATTTCACCATGCAAAAATATAATCTTCAAAGCAATCCTTTAAAAGAAACCAAACTCCTTCAAGATATTATTATAACTCTGTAACTAATCTCAAGTTTCAACACAAGCCAAAATACCATATTTCAGAAAACAATCCTCATATAAAAATAGAGACCTATTATCACCCAGGGGCCAAAATCCCTTAAGCTACAATAATACTCTATAATGAATCTAAACATGATATCCTTGCCTTGGTACAAGGCCAACAAACAAACACAACAATTGTAACAGGGGACCAAGCCTAAATCCTACATCAATGTGTAGTCTCTTCCCAAGGGAGGCAGAGCCAAAGAATGAATGCATGGACAATGGTAACGAGGGACTAAACAAACAAGCAAGCAAGCAAAATGGATGGCTAGCTGCCCGATTGATCTAGTTTAGTCTTAGTACTGGTACCTTCCCATTCGTAAGTAACAAATGACATGATCTGATGGTTTAGATCACCTTATGGTCCCATCTGAGGGAGCTTATACATAAGATCCCACTCCCCTCCCTCCGAGAGTGGGGGGTGGCAAATTGCCTTGTGTAAGGCACCCTCCTCAATTTCCACTACAAAAACCTCTCCTAAGTTGTTAGGTCTTATCAAAGTTTTGTTGAGTCTAATCGAGTTGAGTTGACCGGGGTCGAGTCTAATCTAGTTGAGTTGAGTCTAGTTTTTTATTTTAAAAAATAATAAGAATACAATATTAATAGTATTATTATTTTTGGTGGGGGTAGGGTTAAAGGGTAAAAAATTGAAGGT
>Ga0116227_10015287_pt1 | contig 11399 bp, 11 predicted proteins | sample S1TSphgellanicum_FD_89693 | JGI IMG/M metagenome (GOLD analysis project Ga0116227, IMG submission 89693) | Host-associated microbial communities from peat moss isolated from Minnesota, USA - S1T2_Fb - Sphagnum magellanicum MG | ecosystem: Host-associated > Plants > Peat moss > Unclassified... | reverse complement strand
CTTTGGGCGGCGGAGCCGAGAAAGCCCGCCAGGGCCGAGCGGAGCACCGGCTCGTCGAGCAGGAACGCGTCGTGGCCCTTGTCGCTTTCGATCTCAAGAAAGCTGGTTCGCGCGCCGGCCAGATTGAGGGCGCGGACGATCCTCCGGCTTTCCGGGGTGGGATAGAGCCAATCGGAGGTGAATGAGGCGAGGCAGAACCGCACATGCCGGGCACGGGCAAAGGCGCCCGCCAGGCCCCCCTCACGCTCGGCCCCGAGGTCGAAATAGTCCATGGCCCGGGTGATATAGAGATAGGAATTCGCGTCGAACCGATCGACGAAGCTCGCGCCCTGGTGGCGAAGATAGCTTTCCACCTGAAAATCGGCGTCAAATCCCCAGGAGAGCCCGTCGCGTTGGAGCCCGCGGCCGAACTTTCGCGTCAGGGCCGTCTCCGAAAGATAGGTGATGTGCGCCGCCATGCGCGCCACGGCGAGCCCCTTTTCCGGACGAACGCCGGCCGCGCCATAGTCTCCGCCCCTCCAGTCCGGATCGGCCATGATCGCTTGGCGCCCGACTTCGTGCAGGGCGATGTTCTGGGCGGAATGACGGGCGGCCGCGGCGATGCATACCGCGGCGAACAGCCGTTCCGGATAGCTCGCGGCCCATTGCAGAACCTGCATCCCGCCCATGGACCCGCCCACTACAGCGAACAGGGTTTCGATGCCCAAGCGGTCGATCAACATGGCCTGGGCGCGGACCATGTCGGCGATGGTGATGAAGGGAAAAGCGAGGCCGAAAGGCGCGCCGGTGGCCGGGTTGATGGAGCCAGGCCCCGTCGTTCCCATGCACCCCCCGACCACGTTCGAGCAGATGATAAAATGCCGCTCGGGGTCGATGGGCAGGCCCGGACCGACAACGGAAGACCACCACGGGCGTCGGCCGGTCACGGGATGGGCCTGGGCGGCATATTGATCGAGAGTCAGGGGATGGCAGATCAGGATCGCGTTGGACCGCGTCGCATTGAGCCGTCCATGGGTTTGATAGGCGATCCGCAATGCGCTGATCACGCCGCCGCCGTCGAGCCGCAGCGGCGTCTCCGGGCCGAACGTCATAACGCCGCCGCCTGGGGAGTCTGCGCTGTAAGGGGTGTCGCCATCGCTCATGCGCGCGCCAGGAGCGTCAGGCGGACGCATCTGTCAATCTTCACGGGGGCGGCGCTAGGGCCAAATATAAGGCGGCCCGGCGAAGCAGAGCTTCAGCCGGGCCATGTCCTCCGCCGTCCATCGGGGGGGCGAAATAGCTAGCGGAGAGACACATTAAGAATGCGCGCGGGGTCTCGGGGTTCCGCGTCGCGCGAGGTTTTCGTCACGGCGCCCGCGATCAGATTCCTGCGTACCAGGCATAGCCCCGATCTTCCCAGAAACCGCCCTTGCCCCGACCAAGCTTATCCATGCGATCCGCAAGTTCGATCCGCATCACATACTTCGCCTGCTTGTAGCCCAACTGGCGCTCTACGCGCAGGCGCAGGGGCGCGCCATGCGAGACGTCCAAAGGTCGTCCGTTCAGCGCCCAGGCCAGAATTGTCTGCGGGTGAAGGGCGTCGAAGAAATCGATGCTCTCATAATAGAGCCCTGAATCATCCGCGCCGCCGCCAAGATTGTCGGCGCAGTGAAACACCACATAGCGCGCCGGGGCCAGGGGACGGGCCAAGGCGAGAATCCGCGCCAGGGGCGCCCCAGTCCATTGTCCGATAGCGCTCCAACCTTCCACGCAATCGTGACGGGTGATCTGGGTCCGGGCGGGCAAGGACTTGAGCTGCGCCATGGAGAGGCTGAGCGGCTGACCGACCAAGCCGTCCACCACGAGTCGATAATCCGCGAAATCATTCGCCAGGAGGTCCTGATAGTGGGGGCTGGCCGGCATGGTCGAACCATTGGCCCGAAAGACGGGAGACAGATCTGCGACCTTGAACTCCGGCGCGAGGGGCTGGCCGGCGAGAAGGCTCCTTTGTGCCCCCAGGGTCAGGCCTTCGGCGCGGCCGATGAAATGCTGAATCGACGGAGCGTGGGAAAGGCGATCACAGCCGCTAAGCAGAAGCCCGCCCAGACCAGCGGCGCCCGTGGCGATCAGGCCGCGCCGGGAAACGGGGCGGAGGCTCATGAGTGAGGCTCCAGCGGCAGGGCATATCTTCCTGTGATCATCGAGCCGATTTCATTGATGACGCCGGCCAGGAACACCTCCACCACATGGACGATGACAAAGAGCACGATAAGATTGGCGCAGACGAAGTGGATGGACCTGGCGCTCTGGCGCCCTCCGAGCAAATCCAACACCCAGGGCGCGATGGCATTGAAGCCCGGCGACATGGCCAGCCCGGTAAGCACCATCATGGGGAGGAAAACCAGCGCCACCGCGACGTAGGCCAGCTTCTGCAGGACATTATAGCGTTTGGCCGCCTCCCCCGTGGGGTGCTTGAGCTTGATATGGTCGAGAATGCTGCGGCCGATATTGGCCGGCGACAACTCGCCGGGCGTCGGGGCGAGATCACGACGAAGGTGGCCGTTGGCCACGCCGATCAGGAGGTAGACCAGACCATTGGCCACGAAAATCCAGGCCAGAAAGAAGTGCCAGCGACGGGCGGTGGCCAGATCTCGCCAGCTTGGCAAGGTCGACCAGGCGGGAAATCCCTGGTGCAGAACGCCCCCATGCGGCCCTGCCGAAAGGCCTAGAACTCCCGTCGTCTCAAAGGTGAGGCCAAAGACGCGCAGAATGCCGATTTGGGCGCCCGCCGCCGTATGGGCCGTGCCGATGGCAAGCCACGAGGGGTCGAAATTCGCCCCGAACTTCCCCCAATAGAGCTCGGGATGGGCGTTGAAAATGTTGAGCCCGCTCATCAACAACAGACTCAGCACGAGAACATTGACCCAGTGGGTCACTCTCACCACAACCCCGTGGCGATAAATCACCTCTCGGCGCCTCCTCAAAGGAGGCGAGATCTCCGAGGGCGATCCTAAAGTCGCCTCGCTTGCCATGCCGCCGCCCTTCTTCTGCCCGCCCGACGGACCAGAGTGAAGCTTGGGCCCGCACACCGGCCCCGCGCAATGGAATTTTCCACCTGTCCAGCGATGACTTCGTTCGCCGCCGTGCCCAGGTTACAGCCCCGGAGGAGCCGATCATGAACATCAATGTGATCTACGTCGAACCGATGGCCGAGGGCTGGTCCCTGCGCCAGGACCTCGCCGACAACCACCAGGTGTTTTCCAGCGGCGCCAAGGCGGAGGATGCCGCTCTGCGATTGGCGGCGCGCCTGGCTGAAGCCGGCCAGGCCTCGGAGGTGCGGGTCTATCTGCGGGGCGGCGAACTGGGCGGGCGTTTCGCCTGCCCCGCGGCTTGAGACCGATCCTGGCCGGCCTTAGGCGAACCGCTTCCCAAGGCGCTCCAGCCCCTGATCGATGAGGGGGTCGCTGGCCGCGCCGGCGATCCGCGCGGCCAAGATCGCCTCCGCCGTTTGTGTGGCGAGCTCGGCCGCGGCCGCCTTGACGTCCGCCGCAGCCTGACTTTCCGCCAGGGCGATCTTTCTTTCAGCGAGCGCACGGCGACGAAGGATGTCCTCCTCCAGCGCCCGTTCGGCATCGGCCCTGAGTCGCGCCGCGTCGGCTTCGGCGGCCGCCAGCATCTCGGCGGCCGCGCGTTCAGTTTCCAGACGTTGCGCATGGGCCTGAGCGAGCATGGCCTGCGCCTCCTCGCGAAGCTGCATGGCTTCATCCAGCTGCGCCCGCACCTTTGCTCGCGCGCCGTCCAACGCGTTGGCGATCATGCCCGGAACCTTGGCTCGCCATATGATCACCAGAAACACGACCAGGGCGACGCTCACCCAGAAGTGCGCGTCCCGCGGGTTATAGAGAGGAGAAAACACGGTGCGGGTTCCCGTCGTCAGTGTGGCGAAATCGGGGACATGGCGCCCTCAATCTCCGCTCGCGGCGCGGCCTGGCCGGTGAAATGGGCGATGATCGCCTCTGCCGTATCGGCCGCGATGCTCCGCACATGGCCCATGGCTTCCAGGCGCGCGGCGCTGATTTGCGCGTTCGCCCTGTCGAGAGCCTTGGCGAGGTTGGCCTCTTCCTCGGCGCGCCTCCGCGCCGCGGCCGACTTGGCCTTGTCTTGAGCGTCTTGCGCGATCTTCTGAGCGCGCTGGCGCGCCGCCGCCAACTCGGCCGCCGAAGCGTCGAGATCAGCCTGAGCCGCGGCGCGGGCCCTGCGGGCCTCGCGAATGTCGCCCGCGATCCGGTCCTCGCGCTCCGCGATCGTCCCGCCGACCCGGGGGATGATGACCCGGGCCATCACGAGATAAAGCAGTAGGAAGATCGCAAGCGCCCAGACGATCTCGCCCGGCCAGGGGGCCGGATCGAATTGCGGCAAGCCGCCAGACGATGGCGCGGCGGAGGTCGGATCGGCCATGGGCTTAAGGGTCAGACGAAGTAGATCAGAAGGCCCATCACGAAGGCAAACAGGCCCATCGATTCGGTTAAGGCCAAGCCAATGAACAGGTAGGTCCGCTCACCGGCCGCGGCCGCGGGGTTGCGGATCGCGGCCTGCAGATAGTTGCCAAACAGGATGCCGAGGCCCAAGCCCGCGCCAATCAGGCCGGTCATGGCGAGCCCCGCGCCAAGGGCTTTAGCGGCGTGAATATCCATCGTTGTCGTCTTCCTTAAGGTTGAGGATGTGTGTTGCGAGACTTTAGGTCAGTGCCCGTGATCGAGGTTCACGACTTCATTGAGATAGATGCAGGTCAGGGCCGCGAAGACGAAAGCTTGAAGACCGGCCACGAGCAATTCGAGGATGAACAGACCTGTCACCAGAGCAAACGATAGGCCGGCGCCCACGAATCCCAGGCTGGCGAGGCCACCCTGCATACCGAACATGCCAAGGCCCACGATGAAGCTTGCGAACACAAACATCACGATGTGGCCGCCCAACATATTGCCGAACAGGCGAAGCGCGAGGGTGCCGGGCCTGATCAGAAAAGATATGACTTCCATGATACAGAGGAAGCCGGCCAAGAAAACGTTCATTCCCGTCGGCCAGAACAGCTTGAAGAAGCCCAGGCCGTTCCGGGTCAGTCCCACGATCAGGACGATGCCGAATGTCATTACCGCCAGGGTGACCGTCACCGCCAGCTGCGAGGTCGCCGTGAAGCCCAAGGGGATCAGGCCCAGCAGATTGATCATGGCGATGAACAGAAAGAGACTGAACACGAAGGGAAGGAACGGCCGTCCGCGATCTCCGATGATCCCGCCGGTCAGGGTCCCATCGACGAAGGTATAGAGAAATTCCGCCGTCGCCTGCATGCGACCTGGCAGAATCTCACGCCGGGCGGCGGCCAGCAGGAAGGCCATGATCAGGCCCGCGGCCAGAATCATGAACAGCACGGAATTGGTGATGGAGAGGTCGAGCGACCCAAGCCCCGGCGCCGAGATCGGCGGCAAGGGCACGACCTTTTCGACCAGGAACTGCTCCATGGGGTTCATGACGGCCATCTGATCTTTATCTTCGTTCCCGCCAGTCTCAATTGCGTCAGTCGTCAGAGTTCATCGTTTTAGTCTTCACGGGGGCGTTCGCGCGACCTGCCGCGCGGATCATCATGACGATCGACGTCGTCGTTCCGATCAGCATCCCCCCAATCAAGCCCCAGGGCCTGGTGTGCGCCACGAGGTCCAAAAGCCAGCCCAGCCCCACGCCGCCGAAGACGCCCCCCAGCATCTGACCGAGAAACCGGTAGGCGGCGGATGCGCCGCCGCTCTGACCTAGGTCGAGAACAGGGCGCTTCCGACGCCGATCCGCGTCAAAGGCCTCCAGACGCTCGTCAAGCCGCTTGAGCGCATCGTCTCCTGGGTCCGGCGTGTCATGCATTGGGGCCTTGGGTCTTTCAGACCTCCGCGACCCCGCCGCGGCTCGGTCAGGACGGCGCGGAACCTATAGGGGGCGCTTAGACAGGTCAAGGCCGTGGTCAAATACATTAAAGCGTTGATATTTCAAGGGTAATACTCATTTCGGCGCGCCGCTAGCGTCCCGCGGGGTCTAGCTCGCGGCCAGACGTCGGGCCTGGCCCAGATCCACGGACACCAATTGCGAGACGCCCTTCTCACGCATGGTGACGCCAAAAAGCCGGTCCATCCGCGACATGGTGAGGGGATTGTGAGTGATCGTCAGAAAGCGCGTGGCCGCGCGCTGGCGCATGGCGTCCAGCAGGTTGCAGAACCGCTCCACATTGGCGTCATCCAGGGGCGCGTCCACTTCGTCCAGCACGCAGATGGGCGCGGGGTTTGACAGAAACACGGCGAAGATCAGGGCCACGGCCGTGAGGGCCTGTTCGCCCCCGCTCATCAGGCTCATCACAGCCAGGCGTTTGCCCGGCGGGCAGGCGAAGATTTCGAGGCCCGACTCCAGGGGATCGGAGGATTCCACCAGGCGAAGTTCCGCGGCGCCGCCTTGGAACAGGGTGGTGAACAGATCGCGGAAGTGCCCGTCGATCACACGGAAGGCCGCCATCAGCCGGTCGCGTCCCTCGGCCTCGAGGGCCTCGATGGCCCGGCGCAGTCGCACCAGGGCGCCGTCCAGATCTTCGCGCTCGGCGGCCATGGAGGTGAGACGCGCGGTCAGTTCCGCCAGATCCTCCTCGGCGCGCAGATTGACCTGACCCAGGGCCGCCAGATCGGTCTTGAGGGCGGCCAGATGCGCTTCCACGCCCCCCGCTTCGGGCGGCACGGCGACCGCATCCGTCGCGATCCGGCGGGCAAGGTCCTCCGGTCCCAAGCCGGTGGCGTCGTGGATCGCCAGAGCCGTCTCCGTCACCCTGGCGCTCGCGGACTCCAGGTGGGCTTCGGCCGTGGCCCGGATTTCCCGGGCGTCGGCCGCTGCGGCGTCAGCCGTCCGGGCGGCGCTCTCACAGGCGGCGCGTTCAGTCTCGGCGGCCGCCAGAGCGCGGGCGGCGGCGTCTTCCCGCGCCGCGGCCAGGTCCGACTGGTCAGCGAGGTCTTGGTGGCGAAGCTCAAGTTTGGCCGGGGCCGCGCGGGCCGCGTCCAGGGCGGCCCGCGTCTCGTCCAGCGCCTGGGCCAGACGGGTTTGCCGCGCCTGGACGCCGCCCGCGCGGTCGCGCCATTCCTCCAGTTCGCGGCGAAGCCCCTCCAGTCGTCGGGCCCTGGCGGCTCTGGCGGCCTCCTCACGCTCCAGGCCCGCGCGCGCCGCGAAGGCGGCCTCTCGCGCGATCCCGGCCTGCGATCTCGCCTGCGCCAAGCTGGCCTGCAGGGCGGTGTCGGGGGGCAGGTCCGCGAGCGCGGCCTCCGCTTCGACCAGGGGCGCGAGGGCCGCCGCATGTTCCGCCTCCAGGCGCGCGACGGTCTGGTCCAGCGAGGTGATCCGGGCGTCGGTGAGCGCCGCGGCGCGTTCTTCGGCCATCAGTTTCTCGCGCGATCGCGCCGCCAGGCTCGCAGCGGCGGGGGGCGCGGTCCGGGCTGCGCGCACGGCGGCTTCGGCCTCCGCCAAACGCGCGGCGGCGGCGTCGTGGGCGGCCTTTGTTCCCGCCGCTTGTGATCGCAGGCCCGCCAGCCGGCTTTCCAGGGCCGCGAGGCGGCTCTTCTGCTCCAGACGCACCTGAGCGGGACGCGGCGCGTCCGCCGCGGCGACCAGTCCATCCCACCGCCAGAGATCGCCCTGACGGGAGACCAGGCGGGCGCCTGGCGGCAGAGATTTTGCCAGCCGCGCGCCCTCCTCCCGGTCAACGATGCCGATGAACGCCAGGCGGGCCGTGAGAGCGGCGGGGGCTCTGACGTGATCGGCGAGAGGCGAGACGCCGCCCGGCCACGGGACGGGGGCCTGGGCCGGGGCCCCGCCACTCCCCCCGCTCCAATAGGTCAAGGCCTTGGCGTCAAGGGCCGCGGCGAGATCATCCCCCAGGGCGGCGGCCAAAGCGGCTTCAAAGCCGGCCTCCACCGCGATGTGGTCGAGGATGGGGGGAAAGGCCTGCCCGGCGGGGGGCTTGGTGATCTCGTTCAGGCCCCGCGCCGCCGCCTCGGTGGTGGAAAGCTCGTCGCTGGCCGCTCGCATGGCGAGGCGCGCCTCCGCCTCGGCCCGCGCGGCCTCGGCGCGGACCGTCTCGGCGTTTTCCAGAGCCTCGCGCGCGGCGGCCTCTTGCAGGGCGGCGGCTTCGGCGGCGGCGCGGGCCTGGGCCAGCGGCGCGGCGTCGAGCGCCCCGAGCGCGGCGCGCTCACCCCTGGCGGCGGCCAGAAGACGATCCGCCTGGGCGAGGCGTTCGCGCACGCCGCGCGCCCGGGCCTCGGCCGCCCGCCGCTCCGCCTCCGACGCGGCCAGGCGCGCCGCCAGGGCTTCCACCGCCCCCTCGGCCCGCACCCTCTGGCTCTCGGCCGCCTCGGCGGCGGCCCGCAACAGGGGTGTCCGTTCAGGTTCGGCCGCGATCTCCCGCTCGAGGCGCTGGGTCTCGCCCGACAGACGCGCCATGGACGATTCGGCGTCAGCCCCAATTCGGCCCTCGCGTTCCAGGTCGCCAAGGATGCGCGTCACCTCGCCGGCCAGGCGTTCCGCCTCGCTCGTGGCGGCCTTGAGCTCTCGGTCCGCGCGGTCAACCTCGATGGCCAGATGGGCTCGAATGGCGGCGGCGGCCACCGCCTCCTCCCTAAGGCCGGCGAGGGGTTCATCCGCCTTCAGGCGGGCGGCGCTGGCGGCGGCGGCGGTGCGCGCCGCCTCGAGCGCCCGGGCGGCGGCGGCCTCCGCGGCCAGGCGCGCCCTGTCTTGCGCGGCGCGCGCCTCGCTCCATCGCGCCAGGACTAGGGCGCCTTCCACCTTGCGAACCTCCGCCGCCAGGGCCCGGTAGCGCGCGGCGGTGCGCGCCTCGCGCTTGAGGCGGGCCTGGCTCGCTTCCACTTCCCGGGCCAGATCATCCAGCCGCTGCAGATTGGCTTCCGCGCCCTTGAGCTTCAGCAAGGCTTCATGCCGGCGGCCGTGCAGACCGGCGACGCCCGCCGCTTCCTCCAGAATCCGCCGCCGGTTCTGCGGACGGGCGGCGATCAGTTCCGAGATCTGCCCCTGCCGCACAAGAGCCGGCGAATTGGCGCCGGTCGAGGCGTCGGCGAAGAGAAGCTGTACGTCCCGGGCCCGGGCCTCGGCCCCATTGATCCGGTAGCTTGAACCCTGGCCGCGATCGATGCGGCGGGTCACCTCAATAACGGGCGCGCTGGCGTAAGCCGCTGGCCCGCTTCCGTCGCTGGCGTCGAGGGTCATGGTGACCTCGGCGTGGCCGCGCGGGGCGCGTCCCGCAGCGCCGGCGAAGATCACGTCGTCCATGCCCTCGCCGCGCATGGCCTTGGCCGAGGCGGCGCCCATGACCCAGCGCAGGGCCTCCAGCAGGTTCGACTTGCCGCAGCCATTGGGGCCAATGATCCCGGTGAGACCCGGCGCGATGGGGAAATCAGTGGGCTCGACGAAGGATTTGAAACCCGAAAGCCGAAGGCGGGTGACGTGCATTTCGCTAAAGCCCCCCTCCCGACAGGTTTAATGCCGCGCGCGGGCGATGGCGGCGGCAAGGGTGTCCAGGCTGATGTCTCCCGAAATCTTCTGATCGCCGATGATGAAGGTGGGGGTCGCCTCTACGCCGTGCTCATGGGCGTCGCGCTCGGTGCGCTCATAGAGCGAGCGAAGAGCCGTCTCATCCGTCAGGCACGCCTGAAACTGGGGTCGGGTAAGACCCGCACCTTGGGCGAGCTTGAAAAGGGCTCCGCCCCCGCCCTGGGCGATGGCGGCCTGGTCCGCGAATATGGCCTCGACGATCTGGAAGTATTTATCCTTCGGCGCGCAGTCCGCCACCAGAAATCCCGCGACCGCAAGGTCCGGATCGCCGGTCAGCATTTCATGCAGCTCAAACCGCGCCTTGCCCGTATCCAGATACTTGGCCTTGAACTGCGGAAACACCGCATTGGCCCAGGCCGCGCAATGGGGGCAGCCCACCGAGGCATATTCAATCACCGTCACCGGCGCCTTGGGCGAACCCAGGCTATGGATGATCGGGGCCCCCAGGTCGCCCGTTGGCGCGGCCCGGGACGAGGAGGCCAGAAGGAAGACGGCGAAAGCCGACGCGAGGGCGCGCCAGGCCAGGCGGGGTTTTGAATCCATGGTCACGGGGCTCCAGACCCGGAATGCGCCTCTTCCACGGCGGCGGAGATTTCGGCCAGGCTCATCTCTCCCTCATGCACCTTGCCATTGATGACGAATGTCGGGGTTTGGCGAATCCCCTCATCATTCATCGCATGGCTCCAACGGGCCTTCAGGGCCGCGAGCCCGGCGGGACTGCTGATACAAGCCTCGAAGCGGGATTCGCTCAAGCCGGCGTCCTGGGCGATCTTCAGCAAGGCGGTTTCCGGCGACCCGCTGGCGTAAATCTGGGCCTGCGCCCGGAATATGTCGTCAACCACCGCGAAATAGTGGTCCTTTCCCGCGCATCGGGCCGTCAGGAAGCCCGCGGCGGCGAGGCCCGTATCGCCCGTCAGCGCCTCGCGCAGAATGTAACGCACTTCGCCTCTGTCCACATATCTGGCCTTGAAGGCGGGAAAGACGGTGTTGTTGAAGGCCGCGCAATGGGAGCACGCCACGGACGCATATTCGATCACGGTGACCGGGGCGTTCGCCGCGCCCTCGGACATGTCCCCCGCGCTCGGCGGCCCGGGATGGGGTCTTTGGCAGGCAGCCAAACCGCACATCATCACGCCCAGGAGCAGAGCCGCCACAGCCCTTGGGCGGCGCATCGGGGCGCGGGACGCGACGTCGGATTGGGGCAGCGGACTCTCCAAGCGGTGACAAGCCATCATGAGTCGCCACGCGGCGCGCCGCAAGCGTCGCGAGGGCCAGTCCCCGCCAGGCTTATTTTGGCTGGCTCTCCCGGCGCAGCACGCCGCGCCCCAACCGCGTGAGGGCGGCCTTCAGAGAGCTGTTGGCGATCGTATCCAGACTCTCGACGAGGGCGGCTTCGGTGGCCGCGTCCAGGGGGCCTTCGTGGCGGCGAACCGGCTTGGCGCGGGGCGCGCCCGCGCGCTCCACTTTTCCCCGCAGCGGACCTTGAACGATCCGCAGGCGGTCCACGGCCCCCGCGCCCAGGAAAAGGTTCACCCGCGCCAAGAGGTCCGGCGCCTGGTGCTGAATGAGCGTCGCCGAAGGCCCCTCCACCCTGAGCTCCAAGGCGGTCGGACCCTCACTTCGCCCACGAACCAGGCGGATGGGTTCGGTCCGCCGGGCCAGGGTTTCGCCCACGATCTCGCGCCAGCGCGCCTTCAGCCCCTCCGCGCCCTGGCCGAAGCGGGCGTCCAGAGCCTTGATCGTCGCGGTCAGGGCCTTGCCCGCGACGGGCGGCGGTCCTG
>Ga0116227_10015286_pt1 | contig 11400 bp, 8 predicted proteins | sample S1TSphgellanicum_FD_89693 | JGI IMG/M metagenome (GOLD analysis project Ga0116227, IMG submission 89693) | Host-associated microbial communities from peat moss isolated from Minnesota, USA - S1T2_Fb - Sphagnum magellanicum MG | ecosystem: Host-associated > Plants > Peat moss > Unclassified... | reverse complement strand
GCCGTGGGCATCGTGGATGGCGAGGAGGCGGTAAGTTGCGGCACGGGATTATTGAACGGATTTGCAAATTTTACGATGCACGTTGTCGCTCCCGCACTTAGAGCGATCGTGCCGTCGTTGTCATTGATTACACCGGACGCCGCACAGCCATTGCCCTCAACCTTTGGTGCTGATCCATGCGAGCCGTAATGTCCTAGCGCGTTCTCGATGCCCACATTGCTGGCGATTGAATTGGTTCCGAATCCAATGGACCTAGCCGTATAACCGCCTGAGCCTAGATACTGCTGATACTCAGTAATGTTTTTATTGCCTTGGGCAGAGAACGGCGTGACTTCCACGTACTCGGCGTCTTGTCCGTATGCTGAGACTGTGAGCGTTTGCGAGGAGGCCTCGGTTCGGTTCACCACAAGGTACACCGTACTTAAGCTTTTGTTGACCCATATTTCCGGTTCCGTCAGGACGTCTATGCTTCCTTGGCAGCTGCTCTGGATAACACTCATTACGCCGCGGGTGTCAGAAGCTGCCGCGGAAACAAAGACGAGCATGTCGCAGCGCCGGCCGTGTACCGTGTCTGTGAGCGTAATCTCGTAGAAGCCGCGCAGTCCATTGCCACTCTTCGCTACGACGTAGTGGCCGCTGCCGGTTGAGGTTAGGGATGCGGTATCTGAGACGATGACTTTGTTGTTTGCGAGCGGGCCGTTGGAACTGGTGACGTGGGTATCTCCGTCCACTTCAAAAATGTTGTTACACGTCGAAATATTTCCGAAGGCAGTGGTAGATTCGCAGACCATAAATTTATTGCCCGGGAGTCCGGATATTGCCGAGAAAGCACTGCCTACGTGACCGTTGCCATTGTGAATTACGCCAAAATTTCCACCCATCGCGCCAATATTTCCGTTGTCTTCGGCGAGCCAGTTGAGATCGACCTGCGAAGGATAGCCGTTTATGATGTAAGTACCTTGGTCAAATGATGTCTGTGTTTTCCCGCATCTTACGGGTTGTCCGTTATTCCGGTTAAGGACTGACGCATTCGAGACAAGTATATTGCAGCTCAACGAGTCCATCGTTCCAGTGGCATCGTTGAGAAGTGCGTACGGGGTTCCTTTGCCCTGGCCGGAGTCATATTCGCCAACAATATCCAATTGCGGATTGGCATGCAAGTGCCCTGCGTTCTCCACGCAGATTGGACCGACCGTGCCTGCATTGTAGGCTGTAATGTTGCAAGTGATGGAAAAATGGTTGAATCCGAAATATGTGTCAGGCTCGATGTAAACACATCGCTGCCCCTCGTCTGCATTACAGTGCAGACCGATATAATCTGAATACGCAAAGGAGTTGTCGGCGTTGTTGTTGAGATTCTTGAAGTCCCAGCTGGTTAGATTGTCGCCAGTTGTCACGTTCTGGAACATTAATCGCTCGCTGAAACTGCCAACGGGCGGTTTGCTTTGCACGCTTGGATTGTCGCCGTCGCCTACAACTTGTATTCCCACTCCTCTTGTAAACCCGTTCACCGAGAAATCGTGCATGAATACGCCGTCAATCTGTCCAGTGTAGATACCGACCTGTCCGGATGGATTTCCAACCAGTTGGAACCCAGATAGCTCCCCGTAGGGAGTGATGGTAAACGGAGATGTGTACCAATCAAACGCGCGCCCCTGTCCTTCATAGGCGATAGTGACGCAGTTCTTGCTCGCTCCGATCAATGACACGTTAGTGCCATAGTTGTGAAATGCAGGTTCTCCGACCCCGGATGTGATGGAGTAAAAGCCGCACGGTATGAAAATCTGTCCACCGCCATTTGCGGCCACAGCGTCAATTGCATTTTGAATTTGGGTTTGGGCGAAGGTAGCGCCGGTGCTATCCACATGAAACCGTGTAACAAGATTTGGTCTGTACTCGTCGGCGTTTATGGGCGGCATGAATCCAGCCAAGAGCAGGTTCACCCGGTTACCGCCCGTTTCAACAACTCTCCCAATTACTGAAACCGCTGAAGAAGGATATATCGACGATCCTGTGTCGTGGCACATGCCGAAGTCCATGCTTGAGGCGATAACGTAGTCACCAGCAACGGTTGGCCCGTCGAAAAAGCACATATGCGTGCCAGTTCGAGCTATTTTTGCCGAGCCAGACTTTCCGGCGCCGGAGACGACAACACCTAGAATTCGATTGGCTTCCCCGATTGTCGGTTGAACCGCTGTCCCGGCAGATGACCTGACGGCCAACCGATTTACCATTGTCCCGGTAACTCTGTCGTTTGGCAGTGTCATGGTTAACACTGATCCATCCTGGAGCTGGCAAACGGCGCAGGCGGTGAGTGCGATTGTGATTGTAATCGCTCTCGAAAGGTACATGGCAACAAATGACCTGCTGACTCTTTGCCAAAGCAGCTTTGACAGCGCGAATGGAAGAAACGGGGTTCTCGACGGTACCTCGACGATCTCCGACTGAAGATTCATAGCGGGGCAAGGGCGCTCAGCCTAACAGTCAAAAGCTAGACTTTACGCATCTGACGTATAAAGAACTCCTCTACAACTACACAGAACGCCCACCCCACCAGTAAGGCGCCAGAGACGTAAATCGGAAACTGAACCCAAGGTGAGATCTTGCGACCGCAGGCGAATGTTAAAGCCAGAAGGACAATCGGATGGGTAAGGTAAAGGCTATAGGAAATCCGCCCGAGAAAGGCGGCTGCTTTTCCGTTGAGAAATTTGCGAGTTACCGGCTCGTTTAATGCTACAATTATCAAGCCAATTGACCCTATTAGGGCGACGTAGTTCATTTCGATTACCATGCCTGTCGTGGCTGCAGCCCCTATATGTACATAGTGCTTTGTCAGTCGTCCCAATACTCCAACGATGCTATCGTCGTAAACGAAGCAAAGTGTTGAGATAACCATCGTTAGCCGGCGGGTAAGAATCGACGAGGTGCGCCACCATTCTCTTACCTGCTGGAGATTGCGCGCAATCAATATTCCCGCAATAAACGGGACCATGTAATGAAGGGTGAGCGGCAGGCTATAGTTAGCGGACATGTTCGGGAGGGGCGGCGCTACTGCGAATGCAACGCAAGAGAGAGCAATTGCGAGAATAGCTGACATGAGTAGCGATAACCGCATAATTCCCCAAAACAATATGGGGAAGATCAATGAAATTCGCATCTCATGGACTAACGACCAGATAACGAAGTCATATTCGCTCCAGTTATATACTCCTATGAAAGCTAGGTGCTGTAGAATGAGCGTTGTGTTCAGAGGATGTGCCCACATGTTCGATGCCCATAGCCCGTGATAGGAGTGGCTGTGCCAAATTGATGCGCCAAGGAGTGCCAGTGAGAGCGCGATCAGATATGGCCCGTAGATTCTTAGAATGCGGCGGAGTGCAAATTTTGGATAGAATTGCTGGCGCCCACTGAGATAAGGAAATGACAGCACAATTCCGCTTAGAAGGAAAAATAATATTACCGATTCGTTACCGGCATAAATTGGCTTCAGCAGCCTAAGGAGAATTCGAGCCCACGGACTTAGAGAGATCGCGTTGTCAGGCATCCACATATCGTGGAAATGCAGGAAGACAACTGTAAGCGATGCGAGTCCTCGCACCGAGTCCAATTCCGGTAGTCGATTCAAGACCGCTCGCTGGAAAGGAGTCTTCGAGCTATCGGCTACGTCTAAAGCGGGGACATACTCTCGTGCGCGAGGTTCTATTTCGTTTGTTTTGATACTTGCGTTCATCTTTTGTTTGGGACGCTGATTCTATGAAATAATGAGTGCCGGATTGCACTAATCCTAGTTCCGTGGGTCAAATAGCGGTGCTCTCTTGGCCGCAAACTCGCCTCATCGATTAAGTTCCCTAGCAGGCACTCCGACTGCGACAGCCCCGGGCGATACGTCTTTGAGTACGACCGCATTTGCACCGATAGTTGCCCCGGTGCCGACCTTCACGCCTCCAAGCACGCATGCGCCCGCAGACACAACCACTCCGTCTCCTAGGATTGGCAATCCTGCTCCGTCGCCTTTGACCGCTCCCAATGTCACGCTTTGAAGAATGGTGACATTTTTGCCGATTATTGTTTTGCCGTGAATCACTATCGCTACGGGATGTGGCACATAGAGACCTCCGCCGATTTGGGTGCCGTGGCCAATTTCACAGCTGTATCGTCGTCCTATCGAATAGAGATAAAGTTTTCGCAGAAGCGGTCCGACTAAATAAAACTTATTTATTGCACTGGAAAGCCGGGTTTCAAGTACGAAGCGAAAGCCCCGGTCAAAGAGCAGTAGTTTTAGAGCAAAGGTCAGTGATTTTTGGTTGCTGCCTATATTTGCCCAGGCTTCGAAATCGGTCGATACTAGGTCGAAAAAGTCGCCTTCCATGTCACTGAGCTGCAATCGTTTGGAACCTGCCGTACAGGTCTGCCGATATCCTGTCCCAATTCAGTTGTTTTTCCGCTGTTTCCTGGGCGCCGAGCGTTAGGGATGCCAAAAGCTGCGGATCTTTAATGATTCTTTCCATGGCGTTTGCAAGTTCGGATGCTGAATTTGGCGTGACAAGTAAACCGTTTTTTCCATCGACAATGACGTCAGGAATCCCCCCCGTCCTCGTCGCAATAACGGGTCGGTGTGAGGCCATCGCGGCCGCGATTACGCCGCTTTGGCTAGCATCGCGATAAGGCATAACTACAGCGGCAGCGTCCTGATATAGCTCAGCCGCTTGGTCGTTGGGAATGAACCCATTCATGACGTGAATGAACTTGTTCTTTGCGATTTCCGGAGCCAACCTGTCAAGCTCGGGACCCCGTCCGGCTACTGTAGCTTTAAAGACGTACCCTTTGGAGGCAAGAATATTCGCAGCTTCGATAAATGTATCTAGCCCCTTGTACCACTGCATTCTGCCGAAAAATAAGAACTCATTGCTGTTTCCGCTGCGGTGGGCTCGCGGAGCCATGACTATGCCATGCGCAGACGTTATGACGCTATTATCGCCCTTTTTTAAAGTACGCTTAACCTCTTCGGCGCAAAAGTTTCCATGGACGACATAATGCGTTGCCAACCTCCTCGCGAGAGCCCTCCCGAATTCGAGCCAACGGGGAAGCCGAGAATCTTGCCCGCTATGAGGGAGTGGATCGTGTATGGTCATCACTGACTTAAAGAATGGTTTAAAAAGCAGCATCAGCACTGGTGTCCATTTCTCTGGAACTTCCTGGTAGTGAACGATATCCGGTCTGAAGGATGCAGTAAGCGCAACTATTCTAAGCAGGGATAGCATAGAACGAAAGCCGAACGACAGATCAACCATTTGGACTTCGAGGTTTGGCTGGCCTCGATGCTGTAGTAAAATCTCCGGCTGGTCTTCCTCCTTTAGAAACAATAAGACTTTACAATGATTGGCTAGCGCTTGAGCATAAAGATACGCGTATTCTGTGTAGTTAGGCGAGTAGATAACAATTCGCATCTGTCTCTGTTTTATGGCGGACATTTCCTTCTTTATAATCGCTTGTCAACTGGCAACTGAGGTATTCCGGCCCAATTCTACTTTTCGCGTGGACCCGATGGAGGCAATACAAAAACGTATCATTCGGCGCAAACTCGTTCATCGCTGGGGTGTCAGGCTCGTGGAGGAAGTCCAGCATCCATTGGGACCTTAATGTAGCTTTCACACTGCGGTTGCGCTCCGCCAGTTACAGCAAACGTTTCGTTTAGCGTAAAAGGTTTCGATAAAAATGCCTATGCCCGAGTAGACGTATGAGATGAAGCCAAGAAGAAGAGTCCCGTAGGAGCAGAGGCAATAGCCGGAGGCGACGGCCAAATAGTGTCATGAGCACATACACCGGATCGATTAAGCGCAAACGTGGCTCGCGATTTAGTAGTTGCCGACGCTTGTAGCGAAGCTTGAGGAAGAATGGGAGACTAGTGGGGATTGTTGGCGGGACAGGCAGGTCGAGAGCTTGGTGAGCATGGTGGAGATGGAGGAGAAGGGTAGCAGATTGCCCATTTTCTTTGTAAGTGCGGGCGAGATCGCGCCAGTCTATCTGGTCACCGAATCTAGCCTGGAGGTAGGCAAGATCAAGTAGCGCTCGAAGCGGGGGGAATATTCTGTCTGAATACGGGTGTGCAATTTGAGAGTGGAGGATGAGATGGTTAGCTAAATCAGTGGGTGAAGGTACCAGGAAGTTTGCGCCATTGTAGTTGAGGGGCCGTGCACGAGCAAAAATGAGTGCGGGAGGCAGGAGTCTAGTGTGGCGGCCGAGCACGAGTTGGTGGTGAAATTCGAAAGCGGGCGAGCCAGGGCGACGGATGGCGGGATGATGGTGGCGAAATGGCAGAAAGGTTGCCGACTCGCTCTCGAAATAACCGTTTTGAAAAAGGTGGGTGACGGCTTTGGGAATGTGGTCCGCTGGAAGAAGAAGATCGATGTCTAGAAGATAGCGGGCGCCTAGGTTGGGGTAGACAGATGTTAGGAGGTAGGCAAGGCCTTTCAGAGCTACGGGTTGGATGCCGATGTCGTTTAGAAGGGTCGCAGCATGCACGGCTTCGGCAAGGATAGCCTCATTACGCTCGGCGTTCATGGACTCACTAGCAACCAGAATCTGCTGAATTTCAGCGGGCGCGCCGGCCATGAACTGTCGCACTAGGGGAAGCGTATTGAGCGCGGGAAGCACGCCTTCCATAGCGGCCTGAGTAATGAGGTGTTTCCAGTTTGGATCTTGTTCGCTGAATGGTACGTCTCTTACATCAATACCGCTCCGTTGAAACAGTGCAGATAACATGTGGCAAAAAGTTCCAGCTCCCCAGGGCTTTAATATTCAAACGGGTTCTCGACAACGACTTAGCATGCGCGCCCGCAACTCCTTGAAGATTGGCTGTTGGACTTAAAAACTAGGTGGGCTAAGAGAATACCCGCTCGTTTGGTTAAGGCCGGAGGGTTTCGCCCACCATGACTTTGTTCATTGCTCTACCAAATATGTGCGGGAGCCAATGACCTGACGAAATAGCTTTCGCGGTCTGGGAGGGTGTTCGATTTCGAAAGGCGGTCTGAAGCTTCTGCCAAGCCTTGGCACGAACGAAGCGCTTTTTTCGCTTTCGAAGTAAGGAAGTGAGCTCTGTATCGGTCGGGGATTCGGATATAACGGCAGCCAAAATTATATCGTTACACTTAATTATGGTTTCCAAAGCGTAGTCTGTTTGCGAGGTTGAGGAGGATTGGCGTGAAATGTGGCCAAATGGTAGCGTGTATATGTACCCAGCATCTCGAATCACGACGGCTTTTCCACCCTTCATGATGAGAGAAAATAAGAAAATAAAGTCCTCACCCACCCGGTAGTTTTCAGGGTAAGTGACGCCCGTTTTGAGCCAAAAAGTACGAAGGATGAAGGGCTTCAATAACCCGAGACTGAACGTCCTGGGTGGTCCATCATTCTTAACTAGACGGGATGCTGTAAGAATAAATCTCTGAGCTTCCATGTCAAATGCCCTATGTGAAATTCGGTTAGCCCCTTCGTCGAAGCAATGTTGGTTGTCTGCGACTATCTGGGCTTGAGCGCTTTCAGCATTAGCAATTAATAACTGAAGCCTATTTGGGGCGTATTGGTCGTCACTATCGAGAACCGTTATCCACTCGCCTTTTGCATTGGAAAAGCCCAGGTTACGAGCAGCGCCTGGGCCGCCATTTTTCTGTGCTCGAAGGTATTTGATTCTGCCGTCAAACTCTGCAAAGCTGCGTACGATCTCCTCTGTGCTGTCAGTAGAGCAATCGTCAACTATTATGAGCTCCCATGCAGAAATGGTTTGTTTTCGAACGCTAGAAATTGCCTTTGATATAAATGCGGCGGCATTATAAGCCGCCATTATCACTGAAACTTTTGGCTCCGGCAGGAGTTGTTGTCGATCTATGGAACGATTAGATTTCATTTTCCTAAACCTCGGCGCTCAGATAGGAGCGCTTAAACTAAAGAACTCACCCGCTGGGGCTCTATGACAGCATGACTGCTTACGCCTTGGCATTGCAGAAAACCGATCTTGGGTATTCGGGAGCGGTTAAGCGACATCAGAGCGGTCGGAACGCACTTTGGCTTGCGGCTGCGGTCTGGATCGAGATCAGCTCGCGCCCCAGCTTGTCGACTGAATATGAACGGCCAGTCTCTACAGCTCCATTTTGCAATTCCTCAACGCGGCTTGGGCTTGCCGAAAGCCCGGCGAGCGCGGACGCCCACGCAAGTTTGTCCCCCGGCGGTAGTATCAGCCCGTCGACGTTATTCTTCACCATCTCTGGTGCGCCACCAATATCGCTAACCAATACGGGAACTCCAGCTCGCAGCGCCTCTCTGATCACTCCCGGGTGATTTTCTCTCCACAATGAGGGGACGCAGAGGATGTCCGCATAACTTACGTAATCTTTTACAATGTCTGGCGAAACGCGACCGATTATCTCGATCCTTTCATCACCTGCGGCCCGGCGGCGCAGGTGTTGTTCTAATGGCCCTCCACCGACTACCGTCAGTTTGAGTCTCTTGTCGGCCAGTTGCTGCTCATTCATCACATCCAAGAGGAAGTCCACCCCTTTGGTTTCGTGAAGACGGCCCACGTAGACTAATTTAAGGACATCAGGCGAAGAATGCTTTCTTGGTTTGGGATTTTCAAGATCAATGTTCGCTACCACGTTGCATCTTGAAGGCGGTAGGTTGATTAGCAACTTTAGCGTCTCCAAATTGTCTTGGGATGGCGATATAAAGTTGAAAGTGTCTGCATCAGAAAGGAGGGACGATTTATAACGCGCTGATAATTTGCACTCCGGGCAAGGTGTCTCGCAGTTGCTCCCACCCTTGTACATGTTTGCCCGTAGACAACCCAGGCCGAGATCATGCAGAAAATAGAGCACTGGCACACGAGCTTTCTTGAGGACCGTAATCGCGTTATACCCAAATCCAGTTAACAGATGAATATGGATGGCGTCGGGTTTGAAAGTATCAAGGACGCCCTCGATTACAGAGGAATTCCTGGGGTCTAGGTGATCCTGTATATGCCAGACTGCCTTTTTCCAGTTCGTTTGACTCTCGAAATGCTGTATTTGATAGGGTCGCGGAAGGCTAAGCTTCCAGGTTCGAAACCCATTTACAACCGTGTCGCAGGTTTGTTCGCCGGGATTCGCGGAAGTTGTCAATATCCCAACTTCGATGCCCTGAGAACGAAACCAAGCCGCAGCGTTATACGCAGAGAGTTCGGCTCCCCCTTTTGCATCAGGGGGGAAAAGTGAGCTTATCAACAAAATCTTCATGGCCTTGCAATGCTGTCGGTACATCCGCGCTTAAATCGTCGCTCCTATCTATGGATGTGTGGATGGCCTAATCAGCGACTTTCGTGCTAGCAGTTAAGTTCGAGTGAGGCCTCCGAACTTGCGGAAAGGTGGACAGGATGCACCAAAATCAGTAGGGCTATCCTATGTGAGTTCGGCCTAACCTTTAGATGCGGCAGCAGCCCCCTGAGTCAAATCTCTTAGGTTCTCAGTTGCGCTCGTCCGCTGCCCAAACAGAAAATAAATCCGCATTAACAGCAGGACGAGCGCAGTTCCGATCGGCGCAAGCCCGACAGCATAAAATCCAAAAAACCTGAGGATAACGAACGTGAACCCTGCGGAAAGAATAATCCCGGCTAAGTTGCTCCACGCGTATTGACTATCCATACCGGACGCATAAAGCCCGTAATCCAAGACGTCGGACCCTAATCTCACAACTGCGCCGGCGATCATCGTTGGAAACAACCACGGGTACGAGAGAAGTCTCGCGCGGCCCATATGCGGAAGAAGAAGGACAATAACAACGTAGACTGCTAGGCTCATGAACAAGCTGGAAAGCACAACCTTCCAAAGATCCCTCAGGATCATTTTTTTCAAAGCCGTCACGCCGCTTTCTCGAAACGTATCAACTAGTCTCGGCAGCGACACTTGTATTACGCCTACGTTAACCAACACCTGGATTGCGTTTGCGATAGATCCAAAGAATGTAAAAATTCCCGTTAGCTCTATGCCTAGCATGTATTCAATTATGAACCGATCAAGGTACATAGAGCCCACAATGCCAAGGTCACTGGCGTAAATCAAGCCCGAGCTTTTGACGGTGCCTACGATCCACCGCCTGTCGATTTTGGCCTTTAGGATTGAAGTCCAGGGCCAGCTTCGAAGATTGATGAATAGAACGGCGAAGTAGGCTACGAGAGCGGCAAACCAAAAGTACAGAAGGGAATCGAAGTTTCTTATTCTGGGGTTAAACAAACCGATCCCGATATACGGGATTATCCATGAGCCGGTCCGAATAAAGAGTAAGGTGTTTGCTAATACGGGCATCCTCATGCTTATCAGTGACATATGGATGTCAAAAGCTAATACCTCGAGTATCGAAATAACAATGATCAGACCGGTATGCGATATTGGAGGAATGATCCGCGTGCTGGACAACAGGAATACCGCAGCGGAGGCAATAAGCGTCATTACCAACGTGACAGATAAGCGGTCTCGGATTCGTATTCCCGCAGCCAGTGCTTCCACGCTGATTATTTCGCGGTTCAGCCTAAAATTTAGGCCTAGACCGAGAAATGCTGGTGCTATAGAAATTACTCCATAAACTAGGCCAAATTCACCCACCGCCTTGAGGTTGAGATATTTCGCCATGTAAAGTGTAAGCGCGAATCTCGCTGCAAGTCCGAGCCCCCGAAGGCCTGTGCTTATCAGGCCAACTGTCAAATCTTTTGTCCGTTTTTTATCGGTCAACTTTTAGCATTCCACTTTGAGTTCACTTAGCTTTGGCCGTCTGATTTCATACCGCTCAGGCGGTGCCGTATTTTAGTAAGAAGATTTGGGACTTTCAATAGGCCCCATCTGCCGTAATGACAGTGCGAATTGTCCGAAGGAGGATGTACGCATCGAGCCATATTGACCAGTTGTGAACATAGTATTCGTCAAGGGCGACCCGCTCTTCGTATGTCGTATTATTTCTACCGGAAACTTGCCAGAGACCGGTGATTCCAGGCTGAACTCTTGTATAAAGCGAGTAGCCGCGACCGTACTTCACGATTTCGGCAGTCACGATTGGCCGGGGCCCCACCAGGCTCATTTGTCCCAAGATGACGTTGATAATTTGAGGCAACTCGTCGAGACTGTAACGTCTCACCCACTTACCGATGGAGGTTACTCTCGGATCGTTCTTCAGTTTGTGATCTCGCTTCCACTCCATCAGAAATTCGGGGTGCGCTGCCAGGAAATCGGCGAGTATTCGATCTGCGTTCGTGACCATAGTCCGAAACTTTAGAGCTTTGAAGAGCTTGCCATCGCGACCGTACCTCGAATGGCCGAAAAAGATCGGACCCGGCGACGTAAGCTTGATCGCAAGTGCTAGACAGCAAAACAGAGGTAAAAG
>Ga0116227_10015285_pt1 | contig 11401 bp, 1 predicted proteins | sample S1TSphgellanicum_FD_89693 | JGI IMG/M metagenome (GOLD analysis project Ga0116227, IMG submission 89693) | Host-associated microbial communities from peat moss isolated from Minnesota, USA - S1T2_Fb - Sphagnum magellanicum MG | ecosystem: Host-associated > Plants > Peat moss > Unclassified... | reverse complement strand
GCTCATTTACTTAACATTGCTTGCACTTGCAGGCTTTGTTCCCAAATTAGGACTTCTCCAAGGGATGTATTGGATTGGGCCTTTAGGTTACATTTGTTTAGCGTTGTTAAAACTGGTGGGGAATGTGTACTCCATTGTTTTGGTCACCGTCTTCTATTTCTCTTTGAAGCACCATGGGAATCATCCTACCACCAACAACAATCATTTTCCCAAGCTCGTCAATCCACCCAAGTACACAGCTTTGGATGTAAGAACTCAAACACATTCTACACTTGATTAAATTGACATGTGAAAGGGACCTTAGGAAGATTATTCTGTCAGTTTTATTATTGAAGGAATTTCTTGAGGTGGGTCAAGTTAGTGGTATCATCCAAGAATGCTTTTGGCCAGGATTGTTTTATACATGAATTTGTTCCATGTAAAGTTTGAAACATTGCACCATATTTCAAGATAAACTTTTGAGGACTTATTTCTATAGATATGATAAAGTTTTGTAGACATAATTTCATGCACATGATCACCAACCTATGTACAAGATGATTTAAGTTGGTTCAATTTCTAATTATCAAGGTCATTTTTTCAATTTATGAAAGCATGTTTACATGAATACGTTGTTTTAGTTACACATCATGTGGTACTTGTGACAATTTTTGCAGCTCAACGAGTCCGGCGAAGTTTGATCGACATGTTGAAGATGTAACTAGTGACATGCCTTGAACAACCATGTGTACAGATATAGTTGCAATACTTTACATATGTTTGATAATGAAATGACCCATCCTAGTGTTGGAAATATTAGTAGTGTTAAGGTCAATACTTAGATTATTACTAGGTAGTTGTGTTAGTAGAAATTACAAAAGGCATTGGCAAAAATCTATGAAAAGAAATGATTATCTAGAAAGGCAAACCTCTAGCTACAATTAGATGTATAATTGAACTAGTTGGGGGAGAAATGGCAAGAAAATGCATTTTATTGTTTTGTGGATTGTGGATTTTCTTAAATAAAGACTTGAAATATTTTTTTGGTAAAAATGGTATCAATGTTTGAAAGTGGTATTCAAAATTATAGATCAATGCGTGAAAGCACTCTAATGACCTCCTTTGGGGTATCACATTATACTACTTTCCAAGGGTTTGCATGGAAAAAAATTCATAATTTTTTTGCATATTATGTTAGAATATAATGTAAGTAACATATTCCAAAATAAAATTATTTCATTTCATTTTATAAAGGGGAAGATTAGAATATATTTGTGAAAACAAATGCAATGTAGCTATGTACTCAAAAACACAAATATATTCCAAAAATAGTTTAAATGATTTTTAATTTTTATGAAGGTCTATTGAACTATGTTATTTCATTATATAATTTGAATCATGTTAGAATATCATGTGATTAATTTGAAAACATTTTCATCTCAAAAAATGAATTTTTTCAACAAAAATGTGATAAATGTGTGGTAATTGAAATTTTGACAAGTAATTACGTGCACATGAAAGATGACAAACATAACTAGATGGGCCATATTTTTAAAATTTTATTAAAATTGACTATTTTAATGACTAATGAAACCTTAAAAAGTTAGTGTAGTAAAAATGAAACAATTATCCTATTATATCAATGTATACTATAAATATACCCATGGATCTTTTAATTTAAATAATGAAATTTATTGTTATTTAAAAAATTACATTACATTATATTGGTTTTGTAAAAATAACAATTATAGGGGCTGGAAAAGAAAAGTCAATATCCAAAATTAAATATACCATATTTTTAAAAACATTTATACTATATATGATATAATATTAGACCCAAAAATGCCCTAAAGGTGGTCATCGTATGTGTTTTCACCTCAATCCCATGTGTTTTTTGAGCAATTTGATGCCACAAGCTTCATACTTGCTTCAAAGTCGAAAGGGAAATGGTGTTGGACATGGATAAAGATTTTTTAAATGTGCTAGATGGGATTCAAGTCAAGTTCTCTATATAAATGAACATGAAATATGAGGGACAAACACAAGTTTTGCATTTTCTTAAAATGTAAAGGATTCAAGTCTCCAACACATTATTACTATAACAAAAATAGTAAAAAAAACATGGGACACCCTCCAAAATCTATTTGTTAAACTAAAATCCAATCCTTTTCATCTAACCATTGGATTAAGATTAAATTTGATTCATAAAGAATTTTGAGCTCCATAATGTTATCTTGCCCATTCTAAAGTTATTTGCTTATGTTTAAGATAGTCAAAGAATGTTATCAAAATTTAATTTATTGTGTATTCTTGTTATACATCACTTGTTTTGGACAAAAATTGTTCACCCATAATGTGTTTTCACTTTTTTTTAATAAAACAATTGTTTGGGCCAGAATTAGATGATGCAAAATATCTATCCATCATTGCTCATGTAAACAACTTTACATCACTAATTTAATTCAATTCATCAACAATCCAATAATAATTATTGGGTGTATTCATAGTGGGGGTACCACAATAGGAACCATGACACCTTTTTTTCTTGTGTCATGAGTTTTTAAACAAAATGAATGTTGTGAGATGGTAAACAATGAAAGGAGGACATGTATATTTAGGCTTTTAACCAATAAATGTTATTTAATGAATTATTTAAATCAATTAAACAAATTTTGAATGCCTTGTTCAAGTATAGAGCAAAAAGGAATGTAAGACTACATTACGTTTCCAAAATGATATACTTTCATTTGGAGTGACAAAACCCGATTAAAAACATCAAATAATGTTTTTTTTTGCACCCATATATCTCATATTTGTTTCCAAACCTTTAGAATGTATTTTTGTAATTAACAAACTTGATTGTCCTTATTAGCATAACCTTTTTGATGAACAAAAAACCAAGATTTTAACATCAAGTCCACAAAATTTAGCAACTAAAAATTTATGCCATCATATAGAACATACTTTGTTTTATTTGTGGTTAAAATATGAAGCAATTTGAACAAATGTTATTATTCTTGTTGACTCTTTCACAATAAAATATGTAATTACACATCATTCCTAAGCCATCTTTTAGGACATTTAAAAACATGTTTTAATCATTTGAATCATGAAAAATCACCACCATTTTAATCAAGAAGTATGTGAATATCTAATGAAGAAATAAAATAATAAATTATTTCAGATATGTAATGGTCACTTAAAATAGTGTTTGGAGAGTGATTTTGGGATGAGACATTCCTTTTGTGTACCCCAACCTTGAATTGACCCTACTGATTTGCTAAAAGTGTTAAATCTAATATTTCTTTGGATCATGCAAAATTCTTATAAACATTTAATAATAATTTTTAATAGTTCATAAGCTTTGATAGTTGAAATAGTGATTGCGTATATTATGCAACAAGAAATAAAAACAACAAATGATGCACATGCACCACAATCATACAATTCATTTATTTTCTACTTTGAAATGAATAAGACATTTTCACATATGTACCAAAAATGGAAGAACAATAATAAAAAAATTATTTCTAAAGGATAATCAAAGGAAGCCAACTCTAGTGCAACATAAAATAATCCTTTTAGTTCGCACATCATTATTATAACATTCAAGACACCAAATAAAATATTGTTGCAAACACATTATTGATGATGTCAATAAACAATATGATCATTTTGAAGAAAGAAAATTAAATATTTGGAGTTATTTGTGGATTTATAAATCCAATTACAATCACACAAGAATGCACAAGTTGATTCAAGTGCAACCCAACACATGAACCCACACCATGAATGGCTTGTTGAGGGGATTATTTGGACTATCATAATTGTAATTTTTTTAGATTGTACACTACACCAAAACCTACCATCCATGGTTTAGACATTTTGTGATTAATAAATAACATACTTATGAATTCAGTTAATTAAATCATTAAAATTTAAAACGTAAAATTATAAATTTTGGATTAAAAGGGTGAAAGCTCATTTAAGGAAGGGCCAAAATTGTTGTCACATTGTCACATTGTATTACTTTTGAAGGTTCCCATGTTTGAATTTTAACCATGTCATTATTGTGAAAGATTTTAACTATTGTTTTGCATATTATGGTAGGTCAAAACCCAAAAAAGTCAAATGGCAATGAAACTACATTTTTTTATTTAATATGATGTGATGTTGCAATATAATTGTGCCAAACCAATATACATGATGACAACATATTCAAAAATGTAAATATATTCAAAAAATGATTGAAATGATTGAAATGATTTTTAATCTTTATGAAATTTGTAGCATCTACTAAACATTGTGATTCCATATGATTGCAATAAGTTTGGGAGTCATGTGAATAATTTGACAATTATCATATCACAAATGGGTGTTTTTCAAAGGTGATGACCATAGGTATGCGGTAAATTAAAATTTTGACAAACAATCATTTTCAAATGGAAGATGCAAAAATATGTGAGGTGGGCCATTTTTCAAATTGTTTTTCAATTTTCTTTTTATTGACTAAACATACCAAAACCTAATGCAATCTATAAAAAAAACGACTTTTATTTTATTGCATATACCATAAATATTTAATATACCCATTATTTTTTTAATTTCATTTTAAAAAATAATTTATCTATTTCAAATAATATTAAATAACATTAACTTTGTGAAAATAAAAATATAAAGCCCAAACACCAAAAATGAAACCCCAAATTAAATGGAACACATTTTGCAGGTGTATAATTTATGCACATGTCATGAAACTACCCAAGTTGCCCCCACCATAATGTGTTTTCACCCAAAATAATTTATGAATGTTTTAATGTCAAATTTGAAACTACAAATATTTAAAGTATTTTATAATCATGAAATTTGGAATGTAAGAAATAAATCAAAAATCAAAAATTTGGTTTAATTGCTTCAAAAATTTGAGATTTGAAAGTAATGTAATTAAAGTTGAAATTTAATTTAATCAATAGATTATGAAGATTAAAAATAGATTTAATATAATAAAATAATTTTTTTACCACCATAATTTTAAGACAATGAAATTAAATGTACTTGTGAAATTAGAATTTTAATTAAAATAATTATGAGCATTCAATTTTTGGGATTGAAAAATTATAATTATTCAATTATTCAATTAGGAAATTTTGATTAATTTCATTATGAAATTATTGAATTATATATTGACATAATAAAATATGTTCATATAATTATAAAATAAGATATGAAATTGAAAACAATTATGTTTATAAGTTTTTTATCACAATTGTTGTCATGCACATTGATGTTGGTGGTTGGATGGTTTAAGTTTTATGTTGGGACCAAAGAGATGAAGGGTTCAAACCTTATCAATGACATTGCCTTCCATATTATATAGTTCAATTAGATACTTGTGTCCTCCATGACTAGAGTAAAAAACAAAACATGGCACTAGACATGCTTATAAGAATACATAATCATGGGTGGAGATTTGTTAAGAATAATTAATTGATTAATTTTTGAGTGGTAGCAATGACTATATAGTCATGAATGTGCAATCATATATATCATGGTATAAGCAATGTGTCTTGGTTGATTACATAGTCACGAATGTGTAATCATATATATCATGATATAAGCAATGTGTCTTGGTTGATTATATAGTCATGTAGCATGTGTAATCATGGATGTTATGTTTTGGCATAATGATAGATGAACCTAAAATGTAAAACCATATTCAACATTAAGATTATTTATTTTTAATTATCCATGTTGCAATAGACTTTAGTGAAAATCATATCTAAAAATATTGATGAATTTTTTTTTAAAAGTGCACTCATAATGGACTTTTGAAATGATAACAATATGTTTGTCATGTAAATGAAATGAAAGATGTGGACTCAAAAAATATGTCATGGTAATGTTAAAATAAAAATTTAAAAGTAAACCACCATTAAATGAAGATTTTAAAAGTAAGATGAATTGAAATTTTCCCAATACAAGAATTTTTTATTTTTAAAATTTTAAATGCTATGATTTTATTATTTACAGTCCATTTCACATTGAGATATTCAAACATTCACACGAATTTATGGACCAATCACATGTTTAGTGATATTTAAAAGGTGGTTTACCAATACTTTTGATCAAAAGCATAAGGGATAATTATAGTATTAATTATAGTTTGATCATTATTATAATTGTAATAATTTTAAATAATGTAAGATGTGAAGTTTTCATAATTCAAAACCTAACCATGTTTTTGCCTTGTTGATTACATAATTTTATCTACTCAACTATAAAAATGGTGTATCCATAATAAAACATTAAGACCACATTGTAAAACTAAAGACATGGAAACTTTGTGGCAATCAATATACTAGGTGGAGTGAACGTTAAATATTAATGTAATGCATTACATTGTGTCCCAAGGTCTATCTAGGAATTTAATTTCTATAATTTGAAATGATGATCCAAGTTGTAAAAATTTGAGTTTACAATTTAATCTTGTTTTTTCGAAAAGAAAAATGGTAATACGATTATAACCTATCATGACACAAGTGTCAACTTTAATGTATATGGGCTTATAGCAAGGAATGTGTAACATAACATAACAACACATCTTGGGTTTTGTGATTAGTTTTGAAAATAACTATTGGATTTTTTTACTATATTTACAACTATTTGGTCACAAAAATTATTATGTAGTTACAAAGGACATCAAAATGCCATGTGGCATCATGGTTTTGCAATTGTAATCAATATGACAACTTGTTCAATTTTTGGGTAAATAGCTTATTATTTTTGAATTCATATTAATATATTTGAATGATTTGAAATTAAAAATTCAAAAATACTATTTACTTTTGCAACTAATAATCAACCTCATGATTCATGACATTAATTTCCATAAAATTACATTTGTTGATCGGTACAAAATATTCATAATGCCAAAACATGTTTTTCATAACTTGTTTTATGCAACTATAATGTCCAACATGAAGGAAATGACTAAAAATGTCTTTATTAATTAGTTATAAACCTAACGATTCATGACATTAATTTCAATAAAATTTTATTTATTGATTGGTCATATAAGCTTAAGTTAACCTAGGTTAAGTTGGTAAATAATAGGTAGGTTGACCTATGTGTGGCCTAATTCAATTTGATACTAAAAAATTTGATTGTTATAATTTTTTGTTTAATAGACTCAATATAAAAAAATATGGTAGTGCAATGGATGAGGACTTGAACCCCAAAGTGGAGGTGAGGGGTTCAAGTCCTTGTTTTTACAATGTATGATACCTAAGCCATTTAACCTAAATTAGGTAGTTTAGTTTGAGCTAAGAGACGAATGTTTATTTTTAACCTATGTCATCCTAACTTAAGTTAGGTAACCTAAGCTAGCTAGGCTTGGCTAAGTTGACTTTTGGTTAAACTAGGTACTTAAGTTACCTAAACTAGGTTAAGTTGACTTTAGCTTATGTGTGATGACTCATAATTCAACATGTGTTTATCAAATTTTAACACATGCCATCCATCTATCAAAACATCTTTTGTAACTTTTAGTTGAATAAAACAAGTAGGTTGACATCGCATGCACTTTACATGTCATACAAAAGTCAATGATGACATTGAATTTCAATATTATAATAAAATAAAATAACCTAGTTGATAATATAATTAGACTTTGCAACTATATGTTAGTTGTGGTTAAATGGGTGAAACGACATAGGTTTAGCAACTCAATAATCATTAGTCACAAATGTTCTTTTCAACTAATACATAATTATAAAGGTCAGTTGCAAAATCCAAAATGTGTTGTTGTGCAATAAATTAATAAAATATGAAAATTTGTCTATTGACATTTTTATCAAGTTGATTAAGTTGAAATTATGTCATCTGAAAAAAATTATCACTTGGGCATTGATGGTGTAAAAACACTTTACAAAACCAGCAAAATTGAAATGATACATTAGTTAAACCTAAAAAGATCCTTAGAATAACCAATTTATGAAGGTTGTTTGTGAGACAAACACACCACTAAAAGTTCCTTGCAACTTATGGAGGAACAAAAGCTGAAAACTTTTTTAAATTATTTCATTCATATGTGTATTATGGTTTAATGTAAACCCCATCAAGGGGTGGAGCTACTTGTATTTTGTCACATTCTCTTTAATTGGTAGTAGGAAAATTGTGAACAATTTTATTTTTAAATGAATGAAGTACTTTCTTGTTGAAGAATTATAAATACATGGTTGAACATCAAATAGGGAAGAATTTAAAAACTTGTGGAGTGACAATGTAGGTGAATATGTGTCCAAAGTTTTTATTCATTTTTATTCATAACATAAAATATTCAAGGCAACAAAAGGGAATAGTTGAGAAAAATAACTTCATGTTCGTGGAAAATGTGCAAAGTTTCAAGTGTGTTATGCAAGCACACCTAGATCAATTTGGTAGGCAAATCAACAACATGTGTGTGAAGGCATGATAAAATATACAAAGAAATTATGCATTGCAAAATCAAGCTTACAAATGATTTTTTTTGACACAAAAAAAAATCTATATATATTTATAAGTTTCATTTAATTTATGGTAAGTTCAATACAAAATTTTAGGAATTTTAGTATTAATAAAAGTAAGTAATAGTTATGTTCGAAATTGACTAGTCAATATGTTATTGAAATCAGCTTTTTCATTAAAATTTTTATTGAAATAGATATGCATTAAGTTAGGATATAAATTTATCATTATTTGTTCAAATACGTCATTTTAAAAAAAATTGTTTTTCTTTTTTATCTACCAAATACTTGGTACATATTTGAAACAAAAGCTAAATTACAAAAAATAAATAAATAATTACTTTCATTTAGAAAACCTTATTGAAACAATTAATTAATTAATGCACATTAGTGTCCAAGTATCACAAATAGATTAAGCACTAATGTGTATAAAACATTCAAATATGGCAAGAACAAAGTGCCATATTGCAATGTACAAGGTTCCAAAAAGGGAAAATTTAAAGAATTATTGGCCATTGATAAAACATGGCCCACATCGAATAAATTTTAAGTTCTTCTTACTTCCATAAATGAGAAAAATAAATACTCTAAATACTTGTATAAAATTTGGAAGAAATTTATTTTGCTTGTCATGAAATAAAAAGGTGACACCTAGAGAGGTACTAAATTTTGTGAAGGAAAATGGAAGTTTGCAAAGTCCTAGGAATCCCTTTTGTGTTTCAAATGGAATACCCCAAGCATGTCCATTAGTCTACAAGTCTTTTTTTTATCATTGAACTAAAACATTGAATCGACAACAATTCTAAGATTGGATTTGTTCTTATTTTGAAACATATTTTCATTTGGGGTGGGGTTGGGTGTGGTTGAGGGGCTACCAAGGTAATTAAATTGTGTGCCTTACGTTGCCTACACCCATATGTATGTTACGAATTTCAGTCCAATTGAACTACAATGAAAGTCAAAACACCAACTTTCAAATAATTGAGAAGTGGATAAGGTGAAAGTTATCAATGTGTCACCTATATAAGTCTTTGGTTGTGATATTCATGTATGATTATTCTTAAATTAAAAAATATAAAGCCAAATTTGAATAACATATAATGTATGTATTACTTGTTATACAAAAGGCTATGAGTTCTTTTTTCCATGGTTAAAAACTGAAAATTTGTAATTGGATGTGGTATTTCATGAAAAAAAAGGTCTTGATATAGAGAGCTGAACCTAATGTGACATAGCTTAATCAAATAATTGTTGAAAATCTACAACTAGATAATTTTAGTGTCAAAGAATTTCCATGAAGGGCAAATAAAGCATAAGGAACCAAGTGGTTCAAGGCTTGTGTATTTTCCAAAGGTTGGACCTTATCACATTTGCATGCGGCCTCCTTTTGGTTGGGCCACAAAGGAGGATGATAGTGTCAATTTCCAAAAGTTTAATCCACATGTGTTATCCATGAACTTTCAAAAAGCATGTTTAATTGAGTGTGTTTATAAAATAGTTTTTTTTACATATGACAAGTCTCTATAGGCATTTGAATGCAAAGTAGACATTTCAAGGTTGTATTTTTCTTTTAACATTATTTGAAAAAACTATGACATAAAAACATTTTTATGAACTAAACAAACCATGATTACTAAACTATTTAGAATTTGTATGTTACATATATATTTATCAATACAAGTATCTAAATATGTTAATCAATTGATGTTATTTTAAATGTATTTAATGCATCCATGCTCTTCACCACTTCTAAAAATGAAAAACTAAATAGTTAAACAAACATATTAGAAATTTGTGAATTTGATGACCATAAACAAATTTCAACTAAATGCACCTATTTGTGTAATAAACAAGAACTTCACCAATTATAAATCCATTTTCCTTACCATTTGACTAAGTTATTTAATGTTATGAAAATATCTATCTAGTTTGGTTTTAAGAAAACACATACTTTAATGGATAAAAAGACTGTTTAACAAAAAAATGAATACAAAGGACTTTGATATAAAAAATTATGCCCACAATTTACATGTCATTTTTAATGTCCCTTTGACTCACTCATGTTAAAAGTTTTCATACACATGTTTTGGTTACTTTTGGCATTGGTATATTAAGGTTGATCCAATTTGGTAAATGGTTCCAAACAAGATTTACCAATTTAATGTGTTTGCATAGGATGAAGGACTATTATCCTTTCGAGGTCCTTTTGCAAAAAAACACATTTTTCATTAAAAAAAAATTTTGATTGAGATTTTTTACAAGTCATTATTTTTCATTTCTACAATTGCCCCAATATGTCACATGTTTTGTGTTAAAATATTTTTGAATAATTATGAATTCTTAAAATTGCATGGATTTTGTCGAATTTTGTGTTTCATCTTAAAACATGATCATAGTTTCAAATCACACCCAAAGCTTTTTTGACATTTTAAGCTTTAGTTTTTTTATATTATAAACTATAATTTAAAAAAAACCCCACACACTTTGCACTACATTTGCATGTTGTAAGAGACTCATGAACTATAAATAAACATTGAATTTCACAAAACACAAAAATGAATTGTTTTATAAAAAATTGAATGGTTTTTAGATGTTTACAATAATTCCCCAATTACTACAAATTCTTGAAATTTAAAAAAAATCGTATTATGAAAATTAGAGGGCTTTTCATGAAAGTAGTGTTGTGAAAAGAAACAATTCAACATCCTTCGCTCAAACCAAAATTCAAAAATGGAATGTGTAATGATTGAATTTAGACTTCATAATATTTATATTAGTGACTAGTCTGTAAACCCATTTTGCAAGCAAAATGATCAAATAAGCAAAAGACTAAAGTGTTATGTATCAAAATCCATTTTGTCCACTTCTACCCATCAATTATTTTTAAAAATCAAATGTGCCCCAACACTGAATAAGTG
>Ga0116227_10015284_pt1 | contig 11401 bp, 10 predicted proteins | sample S1TSphgellanicum_FD_89693 | JGI IMG/M metagenome (GOLD analysis project Ga0116227, IMG submission 89693) | Host-associated microbial communities from peat moss isolated from Minnesota, USA - S1T2_Fb - Sphagnum magellanicum MG | ecosystem: Host-associated > Plants > Peat moss > Unclassified... | reverse complement strand
GGGGAGAAAAAAAGCCCTTTTGCCCCCCCCCCCCCACATGAGGTTCAATTTGAAAAAGATGGGTCTTTTGATATACTCCAAGAATTTATACAAAAAATTTCATAGCTAAAAATAACTTAAGCATTAACAATTAATCATATGTGAATGAAAAACTTCATCCTAGATGTCATCTATCCTTTGACAAGATGTGTCATGGTTCATAATCATATTTCCACTTCAATTTAAAAACTAAAAGTTTGATATGCTGCAAGAATACCCACAAAGGAAGATGCATCTCAAAAGAAATCAAGTTTTTTTAGCTGTAACATTCACTTCTACATAGATTGGTTCCCATGTTGGTACTCAAGATTCAATTTTTTAAAATGCCCAAACACCCAATTGGATTGGAACATTAGCTATAATGGGACCTTCCAAGATACCAATTATCTTCTCCCATTGTAAATCACAAAGCTTCTATAAAACTCAATCCACCAATAACTAGTTTATCAAGCAATTTATTTTTCTCTAGATAAAAATCAATCATTTATCATTCCGTTAAACTTTTTTAAAAATATGTTATGGGAGAAGAAAATAACATTACAATTTGTGACAATTTTGGCAATATGATGTGAACTTGAAATTCATACAAACCACTTAATCAAGTCTTCACAATCCAATTGTATTGAAACAATTGCCAAAAGATACATGAAATAATGTTGAAATTACATTTGAGGTTATCCATTTTAATTACATATCTAGAAATCCCCATGGTGGTGCAACACAAGATTATTGATGTATTCTCTTTTTTACTTAACTCTATTTTGTCTTGCCATGCTTAATCTTTTAAACGTTGTATGTTCAACATTGTCCTCATCCAAATTGATGCCATGTGCATCATTCCACTCAATATCATAAAAGTTTTCAACAAAAGGTTGTGCAAAACTACACATGCATGAACCAACATGACCAATTTCATGTGGTCATATCTTGTCATGATTTGAGCTCAAACACCTTTCAAGCTTTCAACTTCACTTGCATTGACCCAAGGTGGATATTGAATAGAAAATTGTTTCATCGAGATGCTACAAGTTGTTTATAAGTTGGAATTGGAATTTTAAATAAAAGAAGGTTGAGTTTGCAAGTAAATATTCAACTCCTTCAAAGAATTCTTCAAATTTTAATCATAATTTTGAGTTTGTAAATACAAGGTGTTATGGAAAGATCCCAAAAACCCACATTGAATGTGAATGATTTTTCCAACAGGATCAAAAATAATAATAATTGAAATTGAGTAGAACATTTTCCTATATTGCTAGTTATCCCCATTTTGGTGGGCTTGTATGTTAAAATGATGAATGCTTCATCTATTATGCTTAACATGAAAAGAAAACTTGATGTTTTTTAAATTTCTATTTTGATTACTTGTTTCATATGCATTTAGCCAACATCCAATACTTTTTCAAAGGAAAGAATAGCCACAATTGACCTATTTGTGTACAAGTCAACAATACCTTCAAAAATCCCAAAAACATCGACGATGTTTGTTATGAAGCCCCATTGCCAAGACAACTAAATCTAAAGAACATCATCACAAATTGAAGTCTTGATGGAGCATGATTCAACAAGGACATGTTTTGAAATATTACATGTCCTCAAACCATTCCAAGAACTTGTTCAAATGTTATTAGTGACATACTTAGTTTTCATTGAAAGAGCTTATCATCTAATCTTTGCACACAACTATTCAAATGCTTGGAGCTTCATGGAATGTTCTCTCTCACTCATGGAGATTTCGACAACATCTTACAAGAAGTTGAGCATACAAAAGAAATTCAAACCAATTTTCCTCTTCATCTTGATTCAATTGTGAATTGAAGTTCACATCAATATCATTCCTTTCTAAATCGCACTCAACAAATCTGATAATAACTTTGCACTCATATGACTCTCAAAGAACATCGAGTATTTCTTGTTTCTCATCTTGTGAAGCATCTTCAAAAGGAGACGATTTCCATAAACGAGAGATGCTTTGAAATAGACAAGATGTTAACAAGGGCGAGGAAGTAACCCTAAAGAGGAAGATGAAAGGAGATGTCCTCTAGAATGTAATTTACAAGACTTTTTGAAACCAAATTCCAGCTTGAAACCCACTTGTGTTTGTTTAGGTTTTTGCAGAATCAACGTAGTCATGCAGTCTACGAGATACAACCTCATAGAGTGTACAAGCGAGCAAAACACAAAATACCCATAATAAACCCACGGAAGGCAATCCCGAGCATCGTCGTAAAGCATGAGACAGTGAGGAGGTTACCACCAAGCTAGATAAACCCTAAACCCTAAAATCCATCGTGCTCTGTGAGACAGACGAGTAGTTCGGGGTGTTCCAAGTCTTGTGTGATCTATTCTGGACAGTGGGTGTTTGTTGCAGAGGAGGTTCATGCACAGAAGAAGAGCTCACGGAGATGGTGAGTGTTCTTTTGTGCTTCTATTTTGTGTGAATCTCGCTTGTTCTGTTTCTGGAGAGAGTGTACTAAGTAAATGATGCTTGCGGATTGTTGATGTTGTGCGTGTGTGTGGGCGGGGCGGCGGAGCGATCATTGGTGATGTGTGCAGGATGTCACAGACAAGCTGACGGCAGAGGTGGTAAGGTACATGCTGTTCAAGGCACACAAGCAACCCGATGTACCTGTGAAGCGTGAAGAACTGACGCGCTTGGTCACAGACAATCATCCTAACCGCAGTTATCCTGGCGTTGTCATTTCCAATGCTCAGGTGAAGAAGCAGCTTCCATGGCAGAAGTAGTTCTTCCAAAGTTGATATCACACGGCAGGTCCTGCAGACTACCTCTTTGTGTGCAAGCAAACAAGCAAGCTACCAATGATGTCTTCAGCTTCCGAGGTCACACACCTAACTTTCTGTGGAGCAATGCCCGCATGTGCAGGAGAAGCTGAAGTCCATTTTTGGTCTAGAGATGGTGGAGATTCACAGAAAGTCCAAAACTTCACGCAGCAAGGGAGCATCCTCCCAAGGTATGTATCTTCTTTGTTCCTATCTCTGTTCCTAAACCCTAAACCCGGGAAATGATTTGCAGGTTATGTCTGAGGGATGGTCCCTTGTTGCAATGGTCCCCTGCACTAGTGTGTATATGCCATGGGTGCTCTTTGTGGGTGGGGTGGGAGACAGGAACAACAACAGCTGATGTCAAGGTTTATGTGCTGAGAAGTCTTGTCTCAGAGACTCTGAGGAAGAAATTCATTGAGACAGCAGAATCCACCGCCTTCTCTGGCTTTGCACTTGTTGTGGTTGGAATTATCCAGCTTGCAGGAGGAGACAGAGTTCCTGAAGGTAATAATATGTTTTGTGCCCTCCTGAAGCACTGCTGTTTTCATGTAATTAGTCTTACCAACAAATGTAGCAGGCAATGAACATCAAGCTTCTATTTATTACTAGTCTGAAAGTCCTGCATTGTCATGTTAAGCTTTCAAAGTGTTGTTGTGGCAATTTCTCTGCAATCTCATAGACATACAAAAGCCCTGCCTCCATCAGTAATACAGGACTGGTGGGGGGCTCCTGCCTGAAACATTCGATTTTTTTCTTAAGCTTTGATTCTAGCGGTGAATTTGGTTGGAGCAAAAGTCAGGAGATATGGTGGTGTTTATGAATCAACACAGGGGCCATGGGTTTTTGTTGGGAAGAAACAGAGGTAGTATGGCAGCAGCTACGAAGGCTTGGAATTCAAGAGTCTGATGAAAATCACCAAGTATTTGGCAACATCAAACAGGCCATGGAGACACTTGCCAAGCAGCGGTAGGATTCCACACTCTGATGGGTTGTAATATGTTGGTGTTTTTATTGTAGGTTTGTGCAGTTTGAAATTTCTGTTTTGGAATATCAACTCCCATTCTTCTCAACAAATCAGGTAGGTAAGACTCAGTGGTGATCTGTGTAGAGATGGTTTATGTCATGCATATTATCCAGCTGTTAATTGGCAGTTACATTCAAAAGGACAAAGTTGCAAGCAATGAGGGTGACTCATTTGTCTTTGAGCTGGCTGAGAGAGCAGAGGATGAAGCATTCAAGAAAAAACTGCAGGACTTTATCAAGAAGGTAAAACCACTTGCAGCCATTCTCATCATTTTGCTTTGCCTTTTTAACCAAGGGATCCAATCCAACATTTGCTTTGTGAAACAGTATAACCCAAACCCGAAACCTTAACCCTAAACCTCATGCCACTTTGATTCAGTTGTGGGCTTTCAAAGGCATCAGTCCTCTGGTGAAATCAACAGAAATTGGAATTGCTTCTGAAACAGGCCTAGTTCCTTTTTCTTTTTCCCACATGCACATGAATGTTGTTGCACTAAAACTTGTTAATATTTTCCATTTGCTGCAGCTAGTGAGTGGTGATGTTGCAGGAGATGACCCCATCTCTCCATAAGGCACATTTGTGGTGGTAAAGCCCTTTTTCTCAGCTTGCTGCTGTTCTCTTTCTCAAAGTTTTGCTGTATAGTAGTAAGGTTCAGTCTCTGAGTTCCACCTTAAAGCAATCCATAACAGCGTGTGTAATCTTTTAACCAACACATTGCTGTCCATTAAGAGTTTGCACTGTTTGCACCTCCCCTGTACATAGATAGGCAGACTGCACACAACCCATCTTTCTCATTTCTCAGAGCCTTGAGTCACATTTCCAATCTATTGTCCTGCATTTTTTGGACAGATTATGTAGATAGGTATGGGAAAGAAATGAATCTTTTTCACTTTCTTTCTCTTGTTCCTAGATTCCATGATTTCAATTCTGGAGACACCTCAATTCTTAGTCTTGAATCAAGCCTTGACTCTCAACCTACTGAAGATGTCTGTCTTCAGTATTAGGGCGTAAAATTAGAGTCTTCATTGTGCAATCTTGGATTCATTCCAATAAACAACATTGTCTTCTCAAATGGTCATATTTGTGCAGATCCTGATCTCTCTCACTATTTCATAGTACTTTTGAATTTATACAGCTTTAGATGATACTACCATATTTCTGTACATCCCAATCTCTCTCTCTCTCTCTCTATTTCATAGAACTGTTTGACTATACAGCTTTAGACTATAAGTAATTGGGGATTTTCTCTTCATCTGTTATCTTAGTTCCTAACTTTCTTGAGCTCTTATATCATCCAATGGACATACATTATCTCAAAAATTAAAAGAATATAATAGTTGAAAGGAAGTTTAGTTTTTTAAGGTGTCTGTCTGATGTTCAACTTCCATGAATTCATACATTGCCCCACTTCCTTGGATTTCATCTATTGTACACGTTTGCTAAGGTTAATCAATTTTCCATCTTTCCCATATTCATTCATGTTCAACTTCCTCATGGGGGCCAACTTCACCAAATTCCTTCATTCATTATCTTTACTCCCTTAGATCCATCCATAGTCCAACTTTCCTTTCATCCATTTTCCAACTTTCCTAAATTCACATGTTGTCTGACCTTCACCATAATTCATCCATTTTCCACCCTCCTCAGATATTGTTCAACTTTTGCAAAATTCATCTATTTTTTCCAACTTTCTTGTACTGTAGAACATTCAAATTCATCCATGTTTTTGTTTAAAAAGAAAAAATTAAAAACTTTTTATGCAGGCTGGCATCCAAGGAAATTAAAACTGGTAGGAAAAGTGCTATCTATCAGATTTGAAACCACATTCCTTCCTTTAATTCAATTAGTCATATATGGTCACATACATACATGCCCTCTTATTGAAATACATTCAATTTTATGAATAAAATTTAAATATAGAAATTTCAATTTCAATTTAAATTCAATACATTGTATTTTTTGACAATTTAAAAATAATAAAAATTGGGCACCATTATTGGACATGCCCCAACTTGATATACTACTATTTTGCATCAGAGAATGTGCTGTATTTAATTCATTGCACCTGTTTAGTGCTCATCTACCTAACTGAATGATTGGAATTTAAAGCCCATTCTGAGTGGAATCTATGCTCATCTACCTAACATTCCACCCAGGAAAACAACAGTTCCCCCCAGCTGTTGAAACATCAGTTAGGTGGGTAGGTTATCCTGGCTCCTCCCTGATTGCCACAAAATAGAATAAAATAAATAATTTAAAAAAATACAGATCAGTCCTAGTTTGGAATTTTTTTCCGTTTGTGCCAAAAAGAATTAATTCATTAATTAAAATTTAAAAATCAGCAACATAAAGCGCAGTCCAATTCTGAACTTTTAGGAGCTTTTTTCTATGGGAAAAAAAAGTGAGAAAGAAGAAAGCCAAGAGAAACAGGGCAGGAGTGCGGCGGAGGTCGGCAGTTTTTGTGTTGTGCTCAAAGACAAATATGGAAAACAAGGGCCCCCCCAAGACAGGATGGGCAGGGGAGGGGAACTCATTCCCTGCCCATGGCACACACAATACCAAGTAGGAAGTAGCATGTTACAAAATTCTCAACTTGCATAATTGAATGCGACTATGGCCACAAATTGTTGTTTGTTTATCAAACACATGACATTGTGTAATTAACTATCAACTATCCATCGGTTTGTTACACACACGTTACATCACGTATTAACCATCAACTATCCATCGGTTTGTTACAAACACATTACATCATGTAATTAACCATCAACTATCCATTGGGTTTGTTACACACACACTACATCATGTAATTAACCATCAACTATCCATCAGTTTGTTACAAACACATTACATCATGTGATTAACCATCAACTATCCATTGGGTTTGTTACACACACACTACATCATATGATTAACAATCAATTATCCATCGGTTTGTTACAAACACATTACATCATGTAATGTAATTAACCATCAATATCCATCGGTTTGTGACAAACGTATTACATTGTGTAATTAACCATCAACTATCCATTGGCACACCACACCACTCATCCAAATATCACTACATCATGCACAGAATTATTGGAAAATGGTTTTTTCCATCACCACTATTTTTCAATCCATTTTGCAATTGTAATAAAAAAAAAATAGTCGTTTCACCCACCCTACTAAAGAATTCCATGGGTCTCGAAATAGATTTCAAACTAGTGTCAAGTAAAGTTGTTGGTAAAAAAACCATTCAAGTACCATGCAAATAAATGTAACTTTTACTATTGGAATATTGACCATGATATGGTGGTGGTAGTCATGAATATATATATCTTCTTCCTCTCATTTTATGGTAGAGTCAGTTTGTGCAAGTGACTCTTTGGAAATGAATGAATAGAAGAACTCATTAAATAACAACTATATAGTCAAATTATCTACCCAAAAATAAATAAAATCCTAAGGACCAAATATTCTAATAAAAATGGGTGAGCTCATCCACATCACCAATGCATAATGATCAGCAAAAACACTTGAAATTGGCTGAAGGCTAATGTGCAATGTTGTAGAAATAATAATCTTCATTGGAAATGAATTTTTGATTATCCCTCAAGGAGTTCCCTTTTCATCTTGAATCCTCATAAACTTACTGAATGGGGGGGACAACGGGCCCCTTTCTAGGACAAAACCCTTAGCATAATGAGGGGCACCTTCAATGTCTTTGTGGATCACAAGCTTTTTCAAGTCACATGGAATTCAATAATTATATGGCAAGCTCAAGCTCCGGCCAATGCCAATCGTATGTAGATGCGAGTAACTTATCATTATTAAATTATTCAAAATTTTAAACCACGCATGATTTGTGTTCAATCTCACAATGCTCTCTTTGTGAAGGGGCAATTGGAGAGAATGAGAGCCCATTTGCCGCACACTCGCTCTCGATATATTATTGATGTTCCTACTAATACCTATACCACCCACCATCAAATACTTATTCGCAAAATATTCTAATACCCATCTTAGACATTTACTACTTTATCATCAAAGTATTGATAGCACAAAGGAGAGCACTTTGCATGCTCTTCATCTAGCCTTGTACAAAAGCCTGCCCACCATCATCAAAGCAAAACGACACAAAGGACAATGGGGTTCTTCTCCATATCAAAATATAAATTTTGAGCATTCAATGGCAAAAGCCATAGTTGCAAACATATGCAAACTTTGTTGACCCTCTGACCTCAGCTACTATTTGTTGTTAGGAAAGAATAGGATCAGCAGTTGAGTGTGTGTTTCCATGATAGGCCCACCCTCTTGATTGCTTGAGGGGGGTGGCCATCCAAATAGTTGGGGGTTTCACATGTGAATAGGTACCTAATGGGTCCATCCAAATAGTTGGGGGGTTCACATGTGAATAGGTACCTAATGGGTCCATCCAAATAGTTGGGGGGGGTTCACGTGTGAATAATAGGTCCACTCATAGGGAGTAAAGTTTCCTTGGAATAGTGGGCATTGTGTACCCACCCCTTCAGGAGAAGTATACTACTTATAGGCCAACAAATCATGTCTCCCTCATTGCAAAATTTATTGTTGGTGCACATTGAGGATTTCATGAAAGCTCTCACCCCATTGGAAACAAGACTATTTTACATAGGTCCACAAATTGTGTATGTATGTATGTATGGATGTATGTTGTGGAATGTATGGGGTGTGTGCATTGGAAAGCTTCAAGAATACACACAATTTGGTAGTGTGAAGGGTTTTTTTGTTGGTGAAGTTTTGTCAAAAAGAAAAATAAATAAATGAAAATTTTCAAAATGAAGTGATTTTGGAGGGTTTCAATTGTCAAAAGTGAGAAAGAAAATAGTCAAAATAGCCAGATTTCTCTATTTGGTTTTCAATTTGCAACCGTAAATATAGAATGTCAATTAAAGATTTATATTTCGTATTTGGTTTATAGCCAAGTTTGGCTAAATCTTCCTATGGATGATCATCATTTTCTTAACATCTTACGATGAATTGCAAGTTAGGCTACAATTTTTTTTTAAATTAAATGCAGTGTGAAGCTTGGCATTAATCTAGACATGTCAGGAAAGGGGTAGAATATGAATGGAAAAGCCATTTCCAAAGGTGTCCCCATGGAATTCCATGGAAGATAAAAGAAAAGCTTTGAGGGAACTGAAGATTACTAAAACACCCCCTAACAAGCACTATCCAGCACCAAAAGTCGGCTTTTAAAGTTGGTAGTTAAAGTCAGTCTGGTATATAAGCCTGCGCCTGGTATCAACAGAGGTATCAAGGACCATAACCAGGGTATTTGGACCCAGCGACCATGCTTGTACAAAAGTTTCAAAGAGGACCCACTAGCAAGACCAGACGGGTATGATTTTTTTGTTAAAGTACCAAATAGGTAACCCCCAGACAAGGCCTGGTATGTTCAAAAGTGGATGCCAGACCAACACTGCTAACTGCCTATCTTAGGTTTCATTGCATACTTAGTACTTATTAGAACTGCAAGGAACCTGCATTGATAAGATGAGATGTCTCCTTTGTGTGGTTCTACCAGCTTCTTCACACAAAAAAATTGGGGTTGTGAGTTTTGCATGAACCCAGATCAGGACTTGGTGCAGACTGCAGACTACTTTACAGACAGATTCACTTAATAAAATATTATCACTACTACAAAATGTGAGTGCAGTTCATTAGTCTTTGTTCACTATAATCAATGAATTCACTCAAAATTCAGTGAAATGTATGTGTATTGGCCTCTTTGCTCTGTTATTGTTGTGGTCATTTCAAGCAAAAGTTATTATAAGCAGCTCACTTAGTAGGTAGGGTGTGAGGCCTCACTCTGGCCCACCTTGACAGCATAGTTTTGGCTTCTTCCAAGTGGCTGTACTTTTTCAAGCACCCAAAACCTTAATTCAACATAGTTTATTATTCTTATTTTTTAAAATTCTAATTCAACATGATTCACACTTTCAAAATACTGAATCGGATCATATATATGTTATATTAAGATAAGTGTTTGTTTGTTTTTTTGGATGTGACAATGCCTTCAGCACCCCATCCCTAAGCCATTGGGCCCCCTCCCACTCCCCCCCTTCCCCACTACACCTTTGGTACCGTTTGAAAGCCTTTGACAAGATGGTGTGCACATTTGTTGTTTCACAATTTTTGAATGATTAAAAGCAAAAGTTATTGAATTTAGAATAATTTTCAATGTGAAAAATTAAATTCCAACTAAAATTTAGGTAGGTTCCATGAGAATTCTGAAACTAAGCCCACTTCAATCATAATAGCATTTCATGCAAATTTATAAGTTTTTATCCATGAAAAATGCATTACAAAAAAGTACATTGTTGTATGTATGTTCTACAAAGAGGTGGACCTGATGAATTTGTTAAGGACCTTTTTCGTGACAACTAAGCAAACTTTACAATATGATAAAAAATTCCTTTCCCCAATGATGGACACATGTGAATACCATATGAATGGCACTAAAGTAGTTGGTGCTAGAGTCCATAGCAACTGCACAAAAGTACTCAATATTATAAGATTATAACAATTCTCTTTAGTACCTAGTAAGGCCATTCTATCTCGTTTTTGACACCATATTCTTGCAGCTTTTACGAACCTTCCTTTCTTTTTACAACTGATGCCTCTCTTGCAAACTATGTGCAATGAGTTTGGCTACACCCTCATGCCAAAATAATTCGGTTTCAATATCAAAGGGAAGTTCATGAGCTATATATATATGAAGTTTCAAGGTCACACCACTAATATGCAATTAAGTGATGCACCTGCTACTACAAACATAGTGTTTGGACAAATCATGTCATTTTTCGCTTCAAATGACCTTTCTCCCCTGTTTTTTTTTCCCCCTTCTCTAGAGTGTGCAACAACAATTGCTTCCCAATATCCCAAACTTGGTGCCAACATCAAACAACATCCGCACAACACACCAACTTGTTTCCAATAACCCTAATGAAGTACCAACCTACCAACATCATTGATGGTGTTCGGTAAGTAATTTAATGAAGTCTCTGGGCTTCCATTGAGCATTATGATTTTTAGTCTACATGACTGTAGGATGATGTAGGGGGCCGCATTTTTTTTAAAGCATTGACATGATGTGGGTATTGTGGCTTTGAATGTGGAACCAAAACAACAAAAAAGTTTGTAAGTTAACATTTGTACATGATATGTTTGTTGAACACCTCTTTCCAATTTGATTGCGACTAGGGACCCCACCCAACTTAGCTCCGCCGTTGCATGTATGCTCACATGCATTTTAGTTGTTGATGTTAAAAAGGGCCAGAGTGAACCAGCACCCACCAGTGCACCAACGTGGATGGATGGTGCACTGATAGGATGGATTCTCTTTTCTATCCCTGTGCCATCCCAGGTTCACTTTTTTTGTTTGCCCTTTCTCAGCCCTGATCTCCGTTTTTTTTTGGCAACTTTATTTTCTCCCTGCCCCCTTCCAAGTTTTTTTTTTTCCCTGATTTCTGTTTTTTTTTTTTTGTATTTTATTTTTCTTCCTCCCCCCCCCTCTTTTCTTTTTTTTTT
>Ga0116227_10015282_pt1 | contig 11402 bp, 7 predicted proteins | sample S1TSphgellanicum_FD_89693 | JGI IMG/M metagenome (GOLD analysis project Ga0116227, IMG submission 89693) | Host-associated microbial communities from peat moss isolated from Minnesota, USA - S1T2_Fb - Sphagnum magellanicum MG | ecosystem: Host-associated > Plants > Peat moss > Unclassified... | reverse complement strand
TTATAACTATTTTGAAAGGAAGGGGGGGGGGGGGGGAAAAAATTTTTTGTTGGTGGGAAAAGGGGGAGGGGGGGGGGTTGCCGCCCCCCCCCCCCCAACTCTTGTACCTTGTGCTTGCTAACATTGAATTATGGTTTTTTTTTTGTGGGGTTACTTAACACTACCAAAAAATTCTAAAATCTAGGTTTTAGCCTAAATTTAATGTTAACTAACATTCAATTCCCTAACATCAATGCCACATAGGTTTCCACATAAGCACCATGTCATTGCCATGTCACCATGAATGTTAGTTAACATTGCATATGTGAATGCACCAAAATTTTAAAAAGTTTTAACATTGTTTACCATTGAGTTACCATTATGTTTGAATGTTACCTTATATTCATACCATTATATAAAAATTGTAAATTTTTGTTCTATTCACATCATAATGGAATGTTAAGTTGACAAGATGTATAATACCTGTACCATTTTGGTATTAATTTCTATAAAATGTTTTATGCCATTCCCATATTGGGTTTGATAAACCATACACTTGTCTAACGTTGGTCCATAGTCCCTACCATGTGTAATATATATTGTGAAATGATTGTTAGAGGCTTTGGCTTCCATGCTTGTACATTATGATAAGAGGAGTTGACAAAGGACTTGATGACAATGGAGATTTAGCACCTTAAGAAAAGGTCCCAATTCCCAAGTCTTGACTAATGTTGGTTGGGCATCATATTCTCAAGAGACTAATCAGGTCCCTATATTTGAAATTTTTAGAATTCATTTTTAGAAATCTATTAGTGTTGTATTGATATATGTATCTTTCAATACCCAAACTAGTAATGATATGAAGGATCTCACCGTTATTCATATTAGTCTATATGAACATCAGTGTAGGAATGACTTGGAAACATAAAAATAGGGTACAAATGTTTTAGGAACACATTAAATATGAATATGATATTAGTATTGATTTTTTTGGAATTCATATTGGGGGTACATGAATATGAATAGTGGTATGGGATTTCCATATCAAATTATAAACTTGGGCTTCCTACTACCACACATTACCAGTGATGATGAAATGACCCAAAAAAAAAAAGTATACATTTGAAAATTTTACTATTTTCAAATATATATAGGATTCAAATTGTACAAAAAACTGCCCAATTATCATCCAAGGGGAAATTTAATTAGCCATCCCTATTTTTAATTCATTAAAACATTGGAAACAATTAGGGTGAATAAACATTAAATCAATTAAGTAAGTGGGAATTAAATCTTTGAAATTAGGTATTTAAGGGAAAAGTTTTGATCAAAACTAGTTTAATTTCAAATGAAAAAAAGAGTTAATCTTTTAAAATAATCTCAACATATTCAAATGAAATCACACATATTCACATTTGTATAAAATTACATGTAAACATGTGTATGAAATTGGAAAAACAAAAGATTCAATTTTTATTTTAAAGGACACAAAGATTCCAAAAGACATTGAAAAAAATAAAGAAATTTGTTTCTTTTTCAATATCTTAGAATCCATAGGGACATCTTGAAACATTACAACTTGTAAAATGTTTTTTTTTTTAAAATTATGATTTAGAATTGACCTATAATAAATTTTCAGTTTGAAATTATCTTTTTGTATGACCTACAATTATAGCCTGTCCCACCTAAACTAGCTCCAATGAAATCATCATCATTAAAATTTCATAAATTCGTTGTGAATTAAAAGTGCAATGGAGAAATTTATATTTCTTGCCCTTATTTATCTTTCTTGCTTAATAGGAAAAAAACTCAATTTTGAAAAACCTACTTTCCTCTTTTAACCTCTTTTGGAAATGAAAAAACAAAAGGAACAAGAAGGAAAGGTTCCTTGTGTTCCATTCTTTCCTCAAAAAAACATCAAAAGTTTTTATTGAAAAGACAATTTTGTTTTGCAATAATAATGCAACCATTCAATCCTAACATTCTTCCCAGTGTGTTAAAGAACATGCCATTAGCTAGCTTTATCAATTGTCAACAACACTAAGTATTAATATTGAAAACAATTAGAATTCTATAATGCCCAAGCTAATCATCTAGTATGGAAGGGATGAATGTTACTTTCAGACCTACCCAAGTAAGTACATCAACTAGGTATGTGGAAATTGATTCGTATGGTCTCTCATACCATTGCTCATACCACTAGCATATTCTCAAGTTGAACCTTATATACCAACACCAAAATCTACTACCAACCAATTATTGGTAGGTTGAGAAGCCCAAGGTTGAGAAAGAGTAGAATTGTTTTCAACTTGTAGTTTCTAAATTTATCTATTAAGCATCTTGGGTATCAATGGGGATATCATCGGATAATTCTATGAAATAATAAGGATATCATAACAATATTACAACAAGCTAATTCCAACTTTGGTCAATTTCTTCATACTAGGACCAAAACTAGTATATATATGAAGGTTCCATTGACATGCTTGTCCAACATTAGTCCTCACTTACTTCTATACTTGAAAAGGATAAAATGGAGTTCAAAAATAATATAAAATTTTAATATGGTTTTCCATCCTTTTTATGTTTTTAGTAAAAACAAACCCTTTTTTTGTCATTGTGGATCTTTCAGCTCCAAAAGCTAGAATTATTTTTTTATGTTCAACAATATTGTAATTCCTCTTTTTTCCTTTTCCAATTTACAATCCTCTTGCACCATTTTGCCCACCAAATTTTTATTTTGCAAAAGTGGCAAATGTTTGTTGAAAAGAAAAAAAAACACTCAAAAAACCATTTTTTCCTAGGTTTCTCAAATTGATTTTCAAAAGATAGCCAAAATTCGCAATATAAAAACCTCTTCTAACTCCTTCTAACTCCTTCCATTTTAAATGATTTTGTCATTGAATTTGTGTCAAAAATATTCAATTTTTTTTCAACTATGCAAAATTTCTTATAAAATAGAAAGGGATGGTAAGGTAGTTTTTTTAAATATAAGTTTGAACAGTGTTGCATGCATTCCAAATGTCCACAAGTGTGAATCTTCTCAACTTTTGGCACCTTGATTTATAGGCTATTTTGGTTTCACCAAAATTGTTGATCCAACCTTCTAATTTGAGCTTTTTGTAACATTTTAGGCTTGCACAATGCCTTGAAGTAATCTCTAAATGCCTCACTAAGTAGAACAAATGTTAAATGGACCAACATACGTACCCATATTGTCATCGCAAGAAAAGAAAAACCCAAAAATCGGGCAAACATTGATCATAATCACTTCAAAAACACTTGAAGATGTGTTAATGGGATTATTGATGGGTAAAGGGTTAGTAACTATTCTTGACCCTCTCAACATTAATTAAATTTGGTTTAGAAGACCATCAATCTAAAGCTTACTGTGACCACTTTTCAAGTTTAAAATTTCAAGATTTATAACAGCATAAATTAATTGCATAGAAACAACCTTTTGTTCCTTTTCACTATTTAAAGCTTTTTCGCACACTCTACATAGTACGAAGGTTTATATCTCAAAATCAAGGTCAACATTCTTCAACTTTTGTTTTTTGTGCAATATCGAAGCTTCAAAATGTTCCAAGGTTCACTTTTTTGGAGATTCCTTACATTTACACTCCATAATAATAATTTCTTCCTATAGCAATTGTTTCATCATTTCAAGGTCCTAATGAATCTCTTGCTTTCAAGCAAAATGTTTGAACTCATAACTAGTAATTCGACTTCCAAATATTACAATTGATTCTTCAAATCATTCTATTCACCTTGCAAAATATGTATATGGGGATTGATCTTTATGGATAACCTAGTAGTTTATTCTAGAATTTTTTGACAAATGTTAACAATTTTAACAAAGAAAGCCAAAGGTTTTTGAAAACTTTTTCGACTTCAACAATTTGACATTTTTTTTCACTATGATTGTCATTTTCTGTAGTTTGCCTTGACAACTCTGATTCATTACTTTTATTTATGGGCAATGGCCATGGTTGTGCTACTTGTTGAAGTTGTTTTTGAGTGTCATCAAAAGCATACAACATTTAATTCACAATGTGCCCTTTCTCTTATGCGACCCATCCCTTCAAAAAAATGGGGGATATTCACCATTGAACGATGTGTGTGCATACAAGGTTATGTAAAGCTTATCAAGCTTTGTAGCCTTTACAAAAGTCAAAATGCCATCCCCAACTTTTGCCTTCCACCCATTTAAGTGTCTTTTCATGAAAACATTTTTTATTGCATCAAACATCACAATTTTGAAGCAAATGTCTTTGTGAGCATCCAATTTCCTACATTCCAAACCCCCATTATTTGCAAAATCTTACAAGCTCCACTTTGCATGACCATAATTGTGATCAATTATTTCTAACTTGTCATTTTCGCTCATAGACATCATGTCAACAAACATCGTTTTTTTCTTGCAAACATTCACTACCATTATAAAGTACATTGATATAACACAAACAATTACATCAAGATCACAAATTTGGCCACAAAACTAAAATCTTTTCAACAATTTACAAGCACCACAAAACCAAACTCACCAAGTTTGTTGTTCATTGTTCATTCCTACCACACTCATTCCCATCATTCCCGTCAAATCCACTTTCCCCCATGAATTACAATGAACACAAACTGGAATTGAGTAGTAGGTTTGTCCTTTAAAGCATTATTGAAATTGGGAAATGACAATCTTAAGTTCAAAAGCACCACCTCTGTGAACATTGATTATGTTAAGGAACTACCTTACTACCTTATTGCCCTACATTTGATAATATTCCCACATGTTTGCAAAAACATGTGCCCAAATTATTTTTTAAGACCAATAATTTTTTACATTACACCTACACCGAAAGGTTCAATTTGCAATTTCAAAATTTGTTTGAACTATTCAAATCATTTTAGATTATTTTCAAACTTTTTAAAGTTTGAAATTAATTAAATACAAGTTGTTAGGACTTAGGACCTTAAAACTTATAATCTTAAACATGAAACCTAAAGCTTAAGACTTACAAACTTTATCTGAAACATAAAACCTTCACCCCTACCTAACCTTATGACCTGGACCTTATAAAAAATGTTAAGACCTATTAGGTTTGGTTTAATGATGGGTTTGAATCTATGTAAACCCATCAAGTCTAGCTCTATGATTAATCCAAGTGCACGTTGACACATAAGGTTTGGTTCTTAATCAAATCCAAGTACATGTAGAATAAGCATGCTTAGTTTTTAGACTTGGATTTAGATGTAGATTTGGACCTAGTTGCAAACCTACAACCAACCAACATTAGTATGAACCAATGTGGGGTAGGTTTTTGATTTTTTCATAATCACTAAATCCAAGTACAAGTGAATAAAAAGACAAAATCAAAGAACCATTGGTTTTCAAAATTTGAAAAAAAATACATAAAGAATTTGGGTATTTGGAAAAAGAAAATAAAAGAATAGTCAATTTTGGTTATAATTTCAAAAACCTCAAAATCCTAATAGGTTTCATGAAAAAACTAACAAAAAAAAAATCCATGATAATTTTCTAGGTAGTTATTTGATTTTTTCAAGAAATTGAAAACCATGGTTATATATCATAATTGGGGCATTTGATGTTTTGAAAATCACAAGTATCAACCCTAAGAATCACTACATGTTGATATTCAAAGGGGGTTTGCTGTAGTTTTTCATAATTGCCCTTACATTTATATAAACCAATGATGGTAGGCTTTTGAGTTTAGGCAAGTTTAGGTTCAAATTCTAAGGTATCCAAACCAAAGGTTGAACGTTTTCCTAATGGTGCAAGTGGTCTTTAAAAAAAAAATTATATCCTAAATTGGGGTAATTGGTTGTTCTTAAACAAGTTTAGGTTCTCTCTAAGTACATAAGTACAACTTTACAAAAAAACAAAAGGCTTAAATGTACATTTAATGCAAGCAATTGCTGTTAATTGATTATTGTACATAATCAATTAACAGCAATTGCTGGGCATACATAATTGTGATCTTGTATTGTGTGGACTAGTTGAACAAGCTATATTACACAATATAATTTATGTTTAGTTGTGTAAAATGGAGATGAAACAAAATTGGGTTCCAATTTTGTTAAACGAAAACCAAAGGTTTTAAAAATCTGAAAGGCGCAGTCCCTAGATCAAATGGGAAGTTCAATCAAGAACTAAAAAAGATTCAAAACCAAGATCAAATATTCCTTTTGACAACATTTGTATAAAGCTAAACTAGCCTACTAAATTGGTAGTGGGGAGACACAAAACACACTCCTCCCCTCCCCCAATGGAGCTTTGTCAGGCACATAAAGTGAGCTTATTTTTAGAGCAACATGGTTCTACTTTGTTTTGCTCAGTTTGCCCTGCCTTCCCCTTCACCCCAGAAAAAAACCTTAAAACTTATTTCAGAAAACATTTAACAATGTTTAAATCTTATGTTGCCACCTCTGCAGAGATTCAAACCGAGGACTCCAAAGAGACCACTAGAAGTACCCATCAGTAGCCTACTTTCTAGCTATCAATAAAGCATTGGTTTTAAAACTATATATTTTACTTTTTCACATAAAACAATCAACTATGCAAGCATCGCATTGTTGCCTTGGTGTGCCGGAGAAAGCTAAAGGGAGGTTGTTTAGTGTCTTGCATGGCAGTGGGGCTTCAGTGAACTTCTCTCAATGAAATCCTCATTGGGAATGCGAACTCCTTGGACAACGAAAGAAATTGAAAGTCGGTCCTGCCCATACCCACATGCAAATTTTAATTTCAAGGAGACTGGGGATGACGACAGCCAAATTATTTTCATAATGAAAGCAAGGGTGATGGGAAGAACGGAAGAAGAGACAAGTGGCATGACAGGTCTGAGAGGCATTTTGAAGTTGTTGCAACGAGATTCAACATCAGGAGTGAAAAAGCATTCTGAAAATAGCTTGCGTTCCAATTACTGAATAACATATTGCCAAAGGGGGCAGGGCCAGATGCAGTACACTGGCTTGACATGAAAATAACAATTGGAGTTTGAATAAACAGATGAAGCAATCAAACCTTAAAATCTGCAGACATTTTCCTTGTGAATAATCAAGTTTTGGATATATAATAAACCTGTTTCTGTTACAATACAGACTTACACACTCTCTTTCCTTTGTGACCAGCGTTTTCTTTAGGAATTTTTTTGTTTTAAGGCAAAGTTGCCATCATCCATAGGAAGATGTAGAAAAAGTGGTGATCATCCCTAAGAAGTTTTAGCTAAAATCTGGCTATAAATCATATATGAAGTACAAAACTTTAACCATCCTTCTAAATGTTTTTTTGGCTGCAGACTGAAAACCAATTATAAAAATCTGATAGTTTTATTAAATTTTCGCTCAGTTTTGAAGATTAAAAAACCTTCAAAATCACTTCATTTTTGAATTTCGATTCTTGGCGAAGTTTTGCTAATAAGAAAAAAGGCTGGGCATGACCAGGTCCTCTGTCCTCACTGGCAAGTAACATGTTCGCAATCTCATCGTTTTTACACACCCAGTTTATGATGTACTACATCTGAATTCCATTAGTCCAAGCCAGTGCACCCACCACTGATGATGTTTATTGAAGGTACTCTTCATTGCTACTCTCAATATGGCGTGATTAAATTATCAAGGTGTCAGATGTGTATTGAAAAACCAACTTCCGGCATTGCGGAAGAGTATGCAATGTAAGGAGGGGGTTTCCATTCTGCTACATTTTTTAGTATATCCAGAGGCCGCCTTAAGTCCAGGAATATAGCCTTCTCGAAAAGATGAAGCAACTTCCTCATATGCCTTCAAAGTCTCTTGTACTTGCGAAAGAGACGTAAGATGCCTTGTCCTTTACACTGAGTAAGCCCTGCTGTAAGGGCCGTAGTTCCTGGACCTCAGGCTCCACCCTTGGCTCCCAGGGCCTAATATCCTAACAGCAGGGCCTTACCTACCACGAAATGCCGTCATGCAGGGCGGGGCCTCCCACTAGTCCGGCTGAAAATTGTGTCGTATTTGCTGACTGCATTAGTAGAAGGTTTTGTTGGGCCCTGCCCCCACAGGGACAGGGACTATCGCATTGGATCCAACTTTTGGAAGTTTTACCTTATTAGATCCGGTTTCACATGAGTGGACCAGTTTCTTTGGTGAAAGTGTTTAGACTGTTTAGATTGGAACGGACTTTTTTGGTGTTTGGAGTATATGGACTCAGTTGGGGCCAGAGTGAACCAGCACCCACCAGCGGACCAACGTGGATGGATGGTGTACTGATAGGATTGTCTTTTCTATCCCTGTCCCATCCCAGGTTGACGTTTTTTGTTTGCCTTTTCTGCCCTGATCTCAGTTTTTTTTTGCAACTTTATTTTCTCATCACCTCACACCTATTTTCTTTTTTTTTTTGCTTTTGAAACTTTTTCCACCCACTCACCCACTACCCCCCACTATCCCCCACCGACCTACTCACCTATATATTTGAATTAATAGTAAACTCTTCCCCATCTACCTACTCACCTATAAATTTAAAATGTGTTACTCTCATCCCCACCTACATGGTTACACCTACCTACATGGTTGCCACTACAATAGACCCCCAACGGTCCGACAACAATGAGGAAAGAATAAAATGACAATATTGCATGGAGCTTGCTCTTGTTCATTCAAACAAAATAAATAAGAGGACAATTAAAGAATTAACATCCCTATATAAGGGTATTGCAAGTTCTGCTTAGAGAGTGTTTTCAATGGGGGTATTGCAAACCAAGTGGATAATCAAAGCAATAGAGAGGTCTAGTTCAATTTAGATGCACTTAATGCATGTTGTATTCAAGTTCATAAAACAAAATACTCAATGAACGTGCAATATCCCATTCTAAGTACCCTTGAAATAGTTTGGGCTCGATATCATATTTTTTGACATTTTGAAGGGCATTTCATAACCCTACCAAAACCTAGAAGGAATGCAATACCCTCATTGGGCTAAATTGTAATACCCTCATTGGGTTACATTGCAATACCCTCATTGAGTCACACGACAATAACCCTTTCAAGGTATCCCAAAAATACAATACATTCCATAACATATTTTTTGACATGTGAAGGCATAATGCATAGCCCTACTAAAACCTATAGGGATTTCAATACCTTCATTGCGCTAACATTGTAAACACCATGGGTTGAATTATTTGGTTTAGGTTATTAAAAGGGTATTGCTCATGCCCAAAAGCATTCAATACACCTGCAATACCTTTCTTGAGATATCCCAAAAATACATTAGGCTCCATAACATATCTTTTGACATGTAACAAAATAACCCTACCAAAACCTACAAGGAAACCAATACCCTCATTAGGGTATTATGTAATTAAACACCATGGGTTTATATTATTGGAAGGGTATTGCTTATGGCAAGGAATACACAATGCACATGCATTACCCCTTTGTAGGGTATCCCAAAAACAAATTAAGTTCTAAAACATATCTTTTGAAACTTGCAAGGGTATTGCATAATCGTACAAGGAAGTCAATACCGTCATTAGGGTATTCAATAATTAAACACCATAGGTCTACACTATTTGAGGGGTAATGTTCATGTTCAAAACTACACAATACATTTGCAATACCCTTTATATGTTATCCCATAAATACATTGGGTTGTCGTGACGTGTAGTGTCGCGACGTACAATGTTGTAAGGATGTAAATATGTAGTAAATTCTATTAAACAAAAAGATTAAAGTCAGTCAAAGGTATAAACTAATCAACTAAAAAGAGATGCATGCACACATATATATACAATGCACAAGTGACGCTAAGATGAAATTCTCATGTATTGAATTGAATTGCAAAGAAAAAAGAAAATGAAATGTATGTAGACAATGGCCGTGCAATGGCCACCGTGAGCATCTAGAAATCCTAGCTTATTATGGAGGAAGCTCCTGACAAAGGAATTCTAGAAAAACTAAAAGGAGAAAGAAAGGGTTGGGCCTTTTATATCGTCGCCAACAAACTAAAACCCTAAGTACCTAATAACGTACAGTTGCCTAAGACCGGGTATTAACCCTAAAGCGCACATGGGCATGCCCGTAACTGGCCATCATGTATGAGGCCATGTATGGGCATGACAGCTGTCGTGATGTGTAGTGTTGTGATGTACGGTGTCGTAAGGATGTAAATACGTAGTAAATTCTACTAAACAAAAAGACTAAAGCTAATCAAAGGTATAAACTAATCAACTAAAAAGATATGCATGCACACATATATATACAATGCACAAGTGAGGCTGAGATGAAATTCTCATGTATCCCCCCCTAGACCTGAGCCGGGAAAATCATGGCATGGTCTGAGTAGGAATCAAGGTGCTGTAGGAGAACATGATAAATAGTACCAATTGCCAGTGGGAACTTGAGTGAGCTCCGGCTTGAGGCAGAAGAGATGGTATCCACCATTACAATTGTCACAAAGCAACATCTGATCAGCATCGTCCGTCCTCTGACATACCTGACATGGATAATCAAGTGGAGGAATCCAAGTTGACGTGATGATGGTAGGATCCAAGTTTGATAGGTGGCAGGGCGCACAATTTTTGGAATGATCACGAATTATGCGTCAGTCAGCTCCTTGTAACTCCAACACACCTAAAGGCCTAATCGCCTTAATCCTCAAGATAGTGCGACCAAAAGAAGTGTTTAAAGTATCATTGGGTTGTCGCTGAAGATACACAAAATCACCAACATCAAATTGTCTTACCTTAGGTTTGTAACTACCACCTCGTGTGTGTGCATATCGTAAGGTGTCTCGATGTTGTGCAATGGACAGGTTCTCCATGGCCATGGGCATAACCCTCTTGAATAAAACAGCCCTTTGTGCAATGACTTTAGCCCAAGTGGTTAGGGAGTCCAAGTCCACAACTTGGTCCATTTGAGCAGCAATGGAAGAAGGTCGAATGGGATATCTCCCAAAAAGTAAAAAGTAAGGAGAGAAATGAGATAAAGAGGCGTGTTTAGACATCCTGTAACCCATGGCGATGGAAGGGAAAGCCAGGTCCCAATCCTCTTTGTTCTTAGTGAGGCAAATTTTCTGAAGTCCTTTTTTTGCATGTTTAAACCATCCTTTCTACAAGGCCATCAGCTTGGGGATGATCTCTTGAAGTTCGACGATGGTCAATGAGAGCATGGTCAAATAGGTCTTGGAATTCTCCCCTAAATTCTGATCCTTGATCAGTAAGACATTCAACACAAGCCCCAAACCTACTTAGAACTTGTTGTAAGAAAACATGGCTGGTGCTGTGTGATGATTTGTCTGGTAACGTAACAAGCTCAACCCACTTTGAAAAATGCTTAATCATAATCATGATGTAAACATTACCCCTAGAGGTTTGTGGTAACTCTCCAGCTAAATCACATGACCAACGATAGAACATGCCTTGAATAGGGAGTGG
>Ga0116227_10015281_pt1 | contig 11403 bp, 6 predicted proteins | sample S1TSphgellanicum_FD_89693 | JGI IMG/M metagenome (GOLD analysis project Ga0116227, IMG submission 89693) | Host-associated microbial communities from peat moss isolated from Minnesota, USA - S1T2_Fb - Sphagnum magellanicum MG | ecosystem: Host-associated > Plants > Peat moss > Unclassified... | reverse complement strand
CTGTCACAGAGATCGAAATTCCCAAATCAAAAAATTTCTCAACTTACTCGGGCCCCCCCCCCCTTTTACAAAGCACACCCCAGGGAACGGGCAGTGATTGGAAAAAATTTCCAGGCATGGCCCAAACAGACAGACCACACTGTTGCTTTAATGTATAAGATTAAGACCCACTCAACAATTTTTTTAAAACTAATGATTTGGAGCCTATGGATATAATTTACAAGTCAAATGATCCATAAATGGACTTCAAAATGTTAATTCTTCTACATCCTTACAAATTGGAATGTGTCACAACTCAAATAGTTTCTTTAATTTATGAAAAGGGATTTATATTAATAGGATTTTACTTTTATACAACCTTATAATTATTTGAAACCTGATGTTTTACACCAAGGGATCTAGGACTTTTTGATACAAGTAACTTTTAATGTCATTATTGTGCACTACCTTATCAATGCATTCAAATAAAATTGTTCACACACATAAACCAAATAACATAAAATCACCCTAAATGGCACATCACCTCTAAATCAAAACACAACTCACTTGCAAACAATAGGAACCCAAACACCAAATATAAAGTGGAATACACATAGAATCATTTATCATAATGGAACTTGCATAAAAACACATAAAACTTGCAACAACAAACTTATGTGTTTTGGAATCTCAAATCATTAAAATTCATTTACAAACACACAATTTCGAATTATATCATACACCCAATTCACACTTGAATTAGTTTCAAGATAAAAACACACTCAATTACCCTATATTAGCTTAGGATTAACTTAATTATGATATAACTAGGCAAGTCAACTAACATTCCTAACATAAGATTCCATATAAAATTTGAAATGGATTCGTCTTAATCAAATTTGAAATGAAATGATGACATCTCCTTTATGAAATTCATAAATGTGGTTAGCAATTAAAATATGGGCTTTTAAAAAAAATCAACATGGCATGTAAGTTGAACTTTTAAAAACACCAAAATTAAAGAAAATGGCAAGGTCAAAAAACTAGAGGAGAAACCTACTCTAAAAAGACATGCAATCACTTGCATCTTTGCTCCAATTGCCAATCTTGAAATCCCTATGGCAATTCTAGTAGTTTTTATTAAAATTGCAAAATGCTTGTTTGTATCTTTTTTGAACATCAAAGGAGTTTTTTTTTAACATATGAAATTTAATATATCTTTTGACACCCTCATTAAATGGCCTTGAATTTTTAGCATTGAAAGATGCAAGTAAATATAACTCAAGATATCCTTGCATTCTTTTGCAAGCTTAGGAAATATGAGGTTTAAATGTGTTAAGTTCCAAACAATGTGCATTTAGAAAATAATTGACTTGCACCTTTTGCAAGTGAATCCAAATAACAACCACATTTGTTGTTGTGGACATCTTTCAAAAAACAAACATAGCCATTTATATGCCCAAAATTGTTAATAACAATCTCTTATTAGTGTTGTCTCCCATGATTGAACACCACACCTAAACAAAAGAATCAACAACACCCACATTTGTAACCTAATCTTGAAGTTAAAAATTATGACTTATGCATGTGCTATGAAAAATGCTAGAAAAAATATACAATTTGTTGCAATTATTTTGTTGCACTTTGCAATAAGCCACTATGGAGTGAAAAGAATTTGTGCCATATTGTATACATTCTAAATCACATGATTTTCATAAATTGTGACATCTTGGATGAAAAGGAAAAGAGTCCCAATTTCCAATCATTTATAAAATATAGTCAATAACAATATGTATGATGTGGAAACCTATTTCATATCACAAACCCTAGTTTGAATTGGGAAATAGAATAATTTGAACAAGCAAGATAAACATTCGATAACCATGTTAAAGCTACATGCAAATAGATGTAAAGTAACAACAAAATTGATCATAATTTTTTTGAACACTTAATGTTTTTAATTAAATGATCCAAGATTAAAAAAAATTTATTAATGTGCATTGATTTTCAAATTTCAAATTGTAAAAATAGGTTTCAAGTAGGTGTCAAGTAGGTTTTATGATGATCTTCATATTTTAATTTAATACATATCTATTCATTAATTTATCTAGTGTAAAAGTACATTTGAACACATATTAAATCAATATGTTTCAAATGTACTTTTTATCTACTTTTTAATATCATTTGGTTTCCATTTTTTGGTACCAAATTCTTAAAAAACTTAATAGATAGCATGAATGGTACTTGACACATACTTTCACCCAATTTTATGCTACTTTTTAATAGTTATATGTATGACACAAAATTTATGTGGAAATGTTTTTTTTTTCTACATTTACTTCACCATGCTTTCACTAATTGGGAAGTTTGAAACATGGGAAAGGCTTGGAATATGTAGGATGCAACATGGAATATGAAATAATTTGGGGAGATCACTTTTCAAATGTGAAAAAAATTGGATGTGGTCACAACAAAAGAGCTACAAGAGCTATTTAATATGCTTAAAAACTATGGTCTTATATCTTTGAAAGATTGCAAAGTGCTTAAAAACTAGGGGGAGCAAAAATTTTGGATTGTAATTTTTTGTGTCAAATAGGTTCCATTATTTGAAAATTTTCAATCCTCAAATTTTGATGCAAATTGATAATGTTTCAAGAATCTTTTTGTAATTGAAAACAACTAGAACATTGTTGTGAATGAGTGTTGTTTTTCTCTCACTTTTTTTTCCTTATCAAATGTGCAATAAAGTTCATGTTAAAAATTGGAAAAGATTTTGATTTTAGCAATTCAAGGGCCAAAAAGAGGTTAAATTTTGTGAAATTATTGTTTAAATGTGCAATGTAAGTTTATTGTTGATATTTGGTTTTTAAAAATTTTCCTTCAAAATCATGAATTTTGAAAAAAACATTGAATGATTTAGTTATTAATTTTTATGTGATAAAAAATATAAATTCATGATGTACATGATAAGGTGAAAACATGGTAAGGGGAAAAATATTGGTCTATCAAAATTGCAATTTTTCTAGACTGTAGATGAATCTAAAATGTAAACTTGTATTCCACATTAACATTTTTGTTTTTTTAATTATCCATGTTGCAATAAACTTTATTAAAAACTATATTAAAAATGAACTCATATTGGACTTTTGAAATAATGGAACTTTCCCAATCACAAAGTAAAATTTGACATGTGAACTTAAAAAATATGCCATAGTAGGGTCAATTGTTTTATTCAAAAACACGACAACATTAAATGAGGAGTTGAAGAATAGATAAATTGAAACTTATCCTATAGATTTTTTTACAACAATTAATTTAATATGGCATTATCAGGTGTTATTAATCCATTTATCATTCAAAATCACTTGCTTTTACAAAGACTTAGTGTATTTCTAGCACAAACACATTTGGATTGACTTTTATTTTGGAATGAAAGCATAGGGAAATGTACATTGAATGCATAAGTTGCTAATTATCAAAATGCAAAAATATTTGTTAATATTAAAATTTGACTTCAAAAGGCCAAAAGTGAGTCACTTAACCAAGCTTTCACCTAATATAAAATCAAAAGGTGATTGAAAAATATTTATATCTATCACATAATTACAAATTGGGTATGAAAAATGAAAATTTTGGGTTTATAAACCAACAAATGAATGCCACATGTCAAATGAATCTTTGGAAAGGACTTTCAAAAAGAGCACCCTTGAATCCTTTATTGTTTTTGGACCCATTTGAATATTTTGGATCCAAATAGTCAATGGATCCAATTTTGAGTTTATGTTATTTCAAGCAGTAGGTAACCAATGAAAGGGTGTTGATTACAAGGCCCTAGGGATGATTGTTGGTTACCGAGGATAGTTGAAGTGTGATAACATCAAGACTTTCCAATAATTGGCGCCCTTGAATTAGTTATCAAATATAATGAATGATATAGGAACGATAAACAATTTTTTTATATATAGCCAATTAATCCATCTACTCAAATGTAGGTTATGGAAGGTAATTAGTGACAGAAAGTGTAGGTAATTATGTGTATGTAACAAAATATGTGACATAATTCATGACCTAATGGGTTCAAATATTATTTTTAAAACCACAAAAGGTGTGGACACTACTTAAATCTATATCTTTGTATCTTTGAAAAATCATTACAAGAACATAATAATTTGGATTATTATTTTTTGGGAAATGTGAATATCTAATTCATAAATATTTAAATAAACATAAATAATCCAACTACATTGTTGAGTCATAAAATTAGTCACAAAATGATGATGCCATGTAAGTTGGTTTGGGTGGATGAAAAGTTCATATAAGTTGCATCTTGATGTGACTACCATTGCAATTTAATGCCACATATTTTTTTTTGCAATTAAATTTTTATGCAATTTGTGCATAGTGACTAGGCCCTGTAATAAGTCACATGTGATAATTATGATTAAAAATTAGTTGTTTATTTAGTTTTTTATTTGTAAATTCCTTGTAGTGTATTTTGTTTCAAAATCTATAATCTAAGAAATTATACAATAAATGTTAAAAAATGCAATATAAGTCAACACATGAACACCATGTGTCAAATCCATTTTTTGGAAAGACTTTGGCCCAACTCTTGGGTCCTTTCATTGTGTTTGAACTATTGTTTTGAGGATATTTGATTCACAAAGTTAAATATGAGGGTTTAGGTCTAGGTTCTTGTGACTCAAATTTGAGTTAACACCTTTTTTTTTGGGAACCACCACAAGGATTGAGTTGTGAAATTAATCTTTTGTTAGATCTAGAATTAAAATTGTGAAAAAACATTTTTGAACATAAGGTCAAGATCCTTAGGTAGAAATGTTGATTTAAAAAAAAAAAAAAAAGTTAATAAGTAAGTTGAACTTTATAATAAATATTAATTTTAATTAATTGTTGAATTTTGTGTTTATATAGACCCTTATTTGAATTTGCTGTAAAATTTTGTTTCCATACAATCTTTGGCATTGAAAAACATATAGTGTGTACATGAAATTAGCCTCAATTTTTGAAATGCAACCAAAAGTTCTTGAATTAAAAAAATGTGTTAAAACTGGAACTAAAGAATAACCAAACTCAAACCCCAACCGAAAGAATGCAAATAGATTGTGCATTGTCAAAACTAAGACTGGAGGTTTTAAAAAGACAAAGATCTGCACAACACTAGTTTGACAGGTTAATGTCCATTGGTGTGCTATCACATAAGAGAGACGCTCCATTACGTGGATGATGTGGGAATACAGCTCTACTGGTGAAAATCAAACAAATCTTGAGGTAAATAGTTAACACAAAGTAGACATCATGATGTTTTTCAATGGGCATCAATAATAATTTACCTCACTTCTTCTAACTAGGGTTTAATCTAGGATCAAGTGATTGACCGAACTCTAAGCAAATTCTTATACCTGAAATCTTTAGGCTACACAGAGTACCAAAGATTTAAGGATTTGATATTTCTCTTGAAATAAAACTTGAACTTACATTATTCGTTTTGGGTGCTTCTCACTTTTTCATGAGAATTGCCAGTTCCAGTTCTTAGGTTTGTTTTTAAAAACCTGTTAGGTTTTCAAAAATAATAATTTCAAGCTTAGAAAACCATTCAGGGTTTCAAAACTTTTGTAAAAAAAATTCTTGTTGGTTTTCAATCAAGCTGGTTCTCATAAATTTTTGATCATGCAATTTTCAAAGATGGTTCTCACAACCTGGTCATAAAAAGAATCTACTAATTTTTTTAATTAAAAAAAAAAAGTCCACTTAAAACCTAAACCTAACACGTTCTTAAAGCCTAAACCTAAAGCCTAATTGAAATTGACACTAATTTTTTTTATTACCTCTTTAAGTTCTTATACCTTTTCAAGCTCTCATTGAATCAATTCTCACCTCAACTGACAATAAAGTTTTCATAATGGGTATCACTATTGATGATACCCATAAGTTTTCATTTTGAGAACTGACCTAAAACCCATTAAGGTTCTAAGAAAAAAATTCAAAATTTGGGAATGGCCCAAAACTACCTATACATTAGCCACAAATTGGGTTTCCAATAACAAAACCTTGCATATGAGATTTTGCCCTTTAGAGACAAAATGAAGGAAAAAACGGACAAAAGAACTTGACAAAATGAAGAAAGCAATCTTTTAGCTCAACCTTTTTAATCTCCAATCCACTAGTTTAGGGGCTTTGTGGAAGGTGGGCTCTGGTGGGCTCTAGCAGTTTCCTGGCTTATAAATTGTACACATTTCAGACCACATGTTTAAAATCATGTTCATTTGTCCTACCCACCGGCCCCTTCGCTACAAATGCCACTTTAAAATCCCCACATGACATATGCAGATATATTCAATCTTTGTCGAATGTGGCTCCAATTGGATGGGTAGCCTTCTGGGCCCACCCACCATGCTAAACACTACTCTTACCTACTTTGGACCTATTACAACTTGCAGAGTTTTTTTTTTCAAATTCCTCAAGCAGGTGCACTGGCTAGAATCCTCAGCACTAATTAGCAGTAAATGGCGACTGTCCTGGTGGACTAGTAGATCTTTTTTGGAATCCAGCCTAGTTCTGGCGACTTCTCAGTTTTTTTTGTCAAAATATGGCGAATTTTATTTTTCAAATCTCAAAAATTCCTTTTGTCGGACTCGCCAGCCCTTTTTTTTTTGTCGCCAGGTTACGAAAATTCGCCAAAAAAAAAAAAAAAAAAACACTGATTACAAGCAGTGGGTGGAGGTAATAGGAGGATGGAGGATCTTTCATTTGCCATTGATGCCTTCTATTTTCTTTCTAAGTATTGTGCAATTTGTCAGCATGCTTTTGTCACATTATATGATGTTTGTTACTGACTTAAAAGATCCACCAGAAATTTCCTAAGTGTATCTTACCCTAGGACGGGCAGTTTCATCATTGAATAATCCTCAAAATAGGGGAAATGAATTTTTGTGAAAATATGAAGTTGACATGTTGAAAATAATCATAATTATCATAGGCTACACTCTGAATGATTTCATTACCTCATGTGACAGTATCATTAATCGGTAAAATTCAATAATTTCAAAATTTTAAAAACGAAGTATCTTTTTGTAAAAAATAATTATTTGTTTTGTCAATGTGGAAACTGACCCTAGGCTACAATATTTGGACAACACTGTTATGTAGTTTTTCCACTAGCAGCACAGCCAGTTTCAGAATTTTGGAGCAGGCTTTACATTTACACCACATGGACTAGTTTCTTCAGCCCTTTTTTGATGTGTTGGTGCACTGTCGACAATTTTGGTGTTGCGCCTTGTAAAATATGACTATGGTTAAAAAAAAACTATCAATGGGTGATGCCCTCTGCCCCAAGGTTTATCCTATACTGATTTACCCCAAGGTTCCTAATTCCTGCCAATTGTCTGGGTTACATAAACCTTAAGGAAGCTCCAATGCATTGTCAACTAGGTATATTGCAATAGGCAAACGGATTCGGCAACAAACTGTTGAATAATTAATAAAATTTCAAATCTTAACTTCAGCAATTGGTTTTTTAATTCTGAAATTTGGCAGGTGATGTTTATGTTAAGTAATAAGTACAAGTTTGCTATCTTGGTGGCACAGTCTAACAATCAGTTCATTGGGTGGCAGTTTTGAGGTTCAAAACCAACAGTCCAATTAAACTACAGAATTTGATTTAATAATTATTATTAAAATTTCGGCACAAGTAGTAAATGTTTTTTCAAAAGTTGGGCAAAATAAGAAATAATTTAATTTATGCTGAAACTGTTCATGTGCTATGGTAGTTGATTTTAATATATCAGCTGAATGAGGGTATATATCGCACTGTTGGGCAGTTTTCACTTTTTAAAGAGAGTCCTTGAGGCAGGCTTTCAAGAACCATCCCAGTTCTAAGAAAAAAATTATTTTCTTTCGTGAAACCTTTGCATTCAGATTTCCCAAAGAATTTACTTGTTGGGTTTCAGGTAGACCAGTTCTCATGATTTGTCATAATAGTCAGTTATCATACACTGGTTTACTAAAACATCATTTGATTTTTTCAATTAAAAATAAATTATGAATTGTTAAAATTAAATTGAACTTGTAAATTTATTAGTTTTTCAATTGAATTGCAAAAAAGAACATATAATTTATCAAAGAGTTTGAATGAAGATTAAGCAAGGTCAAAGTGAAATCTTCAATGTGGAAGTGCTGCAAACAAATAAAAACAGTAAGACGCAAAGAGGAGCATAGAAGAAAGAGGAGTTTTTTTAAAAATAAAATGAAAAACAGAGAAAAAAAGAACAATCTTCAACACACACTCATTTGCCTTGGGGTAGATGGAGGCTGCATTTTCAGAGGAGAAAGCATAAGACTAGAGGAGCAACAACAACAGCGGCATACGAGCAGCAGCAATGCTGGATGAGCAAGAGCACAGCAAAGAAATGTGAGCCTGCAGATTGGACAAGGGTCTTTTATGCAAGCCAAGGGCCAGGACAATTTTGCCACTTGGTTGCAATCCATGGTTTGACCTAACCCCTAACCCTAATGCCACCACCCGAACAACCACCCAAGATGAATTATAAATTATTGACATGTTTTACATCTACTTACTCATTATGCCCTGAAAGGTTCTCAGCAATGACGGTTCTAACTCCCCCTTGAATCTCTGGATCTCAAATATTCTTAGTTCTCGTTTGAAAGTGAGAATCTTTCAAACATTGGTATACCATATCAAATTTTGGTGCATTACAAACACACATCATGATAGCTTCCTATTCCATAATGGCAGTTTGGGGTATGCTAATCAACCCGTTTTTATAAGCTACTTCCACAATATGCTTAACCACATGACACACTTTATTTCTAGTTAACTTTTCTTTTCAATTCCTATTTCCATTTGAATTTCTGAGAATTTAATTTTCTTCTATAATGATTTACTCTTTAACAACCAAGAGGCTGAAAAAGGCTGGTTTTGGAAAGGATTCTATCATCATGGGTGTTAAAGGGCTTGAAAAGTGGCCTTGGAATAATACAAAATGGACCCTGGCCCCAGCCGCAATGTGTGGTATATAACACACCCCAACACGAAATATGTGAACCACTTGTTTCAAGATGGGCACAGAAAAAGTGCACAGTTTCAAGCCCCATGTTTCTCACAACATATTTTGGAAATCTCATTATTTTGTCAAAATTTTGGAGTAAAGTCAAAAATCTTCAATTTTGGAGTTGAAGGTAAAAAATCTGTAAATAAAAAATCTTCTATTATATTAGATTTTGGGTGAAATTATGGACGAAAAATATCTTTTGAGGTTTGAAGAATGGAAGTTGGTTGTTGATCTATTAGTTCTTAGTTTGGCTCATTTGTTTGGTGAACCCCCTGTGGAACAAAATATGGCAAAGAAAGTCAAAAGAATGTTAAATGAATATATTTTCTTTTAAGGTGTTCTGAAGTTTCAAAATATGCATCATTCACTTTGGATTATAGAAAAACATGTTTGAAGCATAAGGTAGCCTAGTTATTGACATAAACACAACACTTAACAAAAGCTTATTCAGCTACACAATACGTTCACACATAAATGACCATGTTTTTGCTCCATTTAAATATCTAAGTACCCAATGTTGTTACAACAAAAGCCATGCAAATTGTATTTTAACCCAAAAAAGTGTGTGGCCACTAGCGATATAAGCAAAACTTTCACATTACTTGAGCATATTAGGACATAACAATGTAGGATTTACATTTCCTTTTGGTGGATAATGATGGAAACATGCAAATGCTGATATAAATTTGATTCAATTTTGCACTTTAAATGAACTTTGGAGAATTTATTGAAATTCTTTTGAATAGTTTTTTTTTTCCCAATTATTCAACTTTCAACTAACTAATTCTCCAAAATCTAGATAATTCTTTAAATATATTTAATATTTCAGTAAAATTGCATGTTCAAATAATTATTAGAAAATTGTAATACATTTACCAACAAAAATCCCAACGATCAATATTCTGAGAAAACAAATTTATTTTACAAATGTTGATTGATAGTGGTAAATTATTATATCGACTAAATGAATTTGAAATGCTTTTTGATCACTGTATGTGCCACTAATAATCCGTATTTTTTTGTTGATGTAAAACCCATGTGAGATTTTTGTACTGTATGTGGAGGGCAAATGAATTTTCCCTTTGCATTTGGGGGCATTTTGAAATGTGGCATAGGAATGTTGACATGTCCTTCCATTTAAGAGATGTTTTAAGCGAATGCAAGCTTCATATTGAGACCCCCACTAAAGTGATGTGAGAGTTAGGCCAAAATTGGTTCTATGAGGTTTGACTCTTTTAGGAGTTGAGAAACGTTCAGACCTTGAGGTCCATCGGATGGGTTAAAGCAGAGCTCTTCGTTGGCCAAAGAAGACAAATTGGAGGTTGTCTTGGGGACTATGGTGCGAGACACCATCCCCTTGAAACCTTCAATGAAGGATTAAGTGCTGTCCTGAGTTGCCACAAGTGAGGATGAGCTTGTTAAAATGCTGGGGATGATTAGGAGCTGTCCCTTTAAAGCTTCAAAGCCTAAACCCTGAAAGAGGGTTGGCCCTGAGGTGACTCAAGTTGTCCTAACTTAAGTCCTTTAGACCAACTCCTAGTGTTGGTCCTGGAAGGTCCCCGAGTCAGCTTAGGGTCGACTCGGCTTTCAGCCATGTGATCCGACTTTAGAAGTTGGACCTAGGCTGGCTCCAAGTTAGGCTAGGACTGAGCCTTGATAGCAGGGTCTAGTGAGTCTAAGTAGAGAGTCTGAGTTCGGCCCGAGCAGTCGGGACTCTTGGACTAACCATGTGTGCCGTGGGATGCACAAATAGCTAGGAGTTAAAAGAATTGACGCGAGAAGAGCTTGACAAGGTGTGAAGAATGCAAAATGACAAACGAGAAAGGCGTGTCAAATGCCTCTCTGAAGGGCATTCTATTTTTCAAACCCGCCCCACCCTCCCTTGCCAATTTGTTGGTTTTATGAAAAAATAAAATAAAAATGTTACTTGGGTCTTCTTTATTGTAAAAAGTTGGCTGGGGGCTTTACTTCGTACCACATAATTTATTATTGAAAAAAAACTGTTCCACAAGCTTGCTGTGAATATTTCAAAACTTAGAACCTTTATAATAACTATACAAGGTTACACCAACATGCTTGTATTTTTGACAATCTATCAATGATACAAATTGTGATCATACTATTATACATTGGGAGCTCAATTCCTAAACATTTTGGACCCCACAAGGATAAAACCTTGGAAATAAAAGGCAATTTATGGTTTTGTTTCAATATTAAACATTGTTCCACTCCCCCCCCCCCCCAATTTTCGCCAATAGCCAAGAAAATTACTTTTTTATTTACTACTCTTTTTTTGTAACAGAATACCACAAAAAAACTCATTTTTTTTCTAAGT
>Ga0116227_10015280_pt1 | contig 11403 bp, 6 predicted proteins | sample S1TSphgellanicum_FD_89693 | JGI IMG/M metagenome (GOLD analysis project Ga0116227, IMG submission 89693) | Host-associated microbial communities from peat moss isolated from Minnesota, USA - S1T2_Fb - Sphagnum magellanicum MG | ecosystem: Host-associated > Plants > Peat moss > Unclassified... | reverse complement strand
CAAACTCCGGCGATGCCGCATACCAGCTTGGCCTGGCTTTGCAGCGCAGCGGCCGGGTTCAGGAGGCGATTCCGCTCTTCCAAAAGGCCGCGTCGGGGGAGCCGGGCAATGCGGAGATCCTGACGAACCTGGGCATGGCGCTCTGCCAGGCGCAGCAGGCCAAGGATGCGGTCCCGATCCTGAAACACGCCATAACTTTGACTCCGGAGAACGCTACGGCCCATCAAAACCTGGCTGCGGCCTACATTCAGCTCAGCCAGTTTGACGACGCGATCATCGAGCTGCGCGAGGCGTTGAAACTCACGCCGAATGCTCCGCAGCTGCATTACGATCTGGGGCTGGCGCTGAAGAACCAGGACGATGCGGCGGCGGCGATTCCGGAGCTGGAAACCGCGGAGAAGCTCGACCCTGAGCAGCCGGAGGCGCCGTATCTGCTGGGGGTTCTTTATCTGCAGGCGGGGCGGTATGACGATGCGGCGCGGGAGCTGAACCTTTCGCTGAAGCTGCGGCCGGAAAATGGGGATGGATGGGCGACGCTGGGCAGCGTGGAGAACAATCTGAACAAACTGCCGGAGGCGGAGTCGGCCCTGCGCGAGGCGATCAAGCAGCTGCCGCACCAGCCGGACCCGCACCTGACGCTGGCAGCGGTGCTGGCGAAGGAAAACCAAGCCGCCGAGGCGGCAGCCGAGCGTAAGAAGGCCGCCGACCTGATGCGCGCGAACATGAACCGCCAACGTGCGGAGGTGTCTACCAACTCGGGCAACACGCTGCTCAAGAGCGGCAAGGTGGACGACGCGATCGCAGATTATCGCGAGGCATTGAGTTTCGATCCGGATTACGCCGATGCGCATGCGGGTTTAGCGAACGCGCTTGAAGAGCAGGGCAAGACCGCCGAGGCAGCTGTTGAGAGGCAAAAGGCGGAGACGATTCAAAAGGAGTCGCAGTGAGGCTTCGCTGGGAGAGCAGCGAGCAGCGACCAGCTGAAATCGAGTTGGCCTGACACCGCCTTGAAGTTGTACAGGCGTTGGCCGGGTTCGCTATAGTTCAAGGGTAGGACGCTGTGGCTCCCTGCTGCTGTGAGGCGAACAGCGGCTTCAATCGGTGTATCCGCATATGTTGAGTTTTGTTCGGCGCGTGTTTGTTCTGGGCCTGGCGGCGGCGGGAGTTTCCCTGCTGTGTTTCAAGGCCATTCACGGGGCCGAGGACAAGGTCGCCGAAGAGGCGACGGTTCGGAAAGCTTACGCCGCGAAGATTCGCGCCAGTTATAGTTTTCCCTTTGGCAAAGACAAGCTTTCGATGCCGGGGAATGCCGCCGCGGTGGGCGGGGATTTTCTTGAGGCGAGCGCCTTTCCCGATGCGGCCTATTGCGGCCACTGCCACCAGGAGGCTTACCACGAGTGGCGCCAGGCGCTGCATTCGAATTCTTTCCGAACGCCGTTTTACCGCACCAGCGTAAACATCGTGATGCGGACGAAGGGGATTGAGTTTGCGCGGCATTGCGACAGCTGCCATAATCCCATCGCTGTTCTGGCGGGGGGCTTGAATCCGAACGCCACGATCAACCGCTCCTTTGACCGGGACGGGCTGACTTGCACTACCTGTCATTCGATCCAAAGCGTCGATACGAAGCTGGGCAACGGCAGCTTCGTGATGGGCGTACCGGCAGTGATGGTCGATGAGCAGGGCAAGCGGATCCCCGGCATCGTGGCTGATGCGGAGATCCTCGCCAATCTCGACCGCCATAAAGAGGCGGTGATGAAAGACATCTACCACACGCCGGAGTTTTGCTCGGCGTGCCATAAGGCGAACCTTCCGCCGGCGCTGAACGGATACAAGTGGATTCGCGCCTTTACGGCGTATGACGAATGGCAGAATTCGAAGTTCTCGCAGCGCAATCCGCTTACCTTTTACAATGCCGACTTCACGACGTGCCAGAACTGCCACATGAAGCCGACGGCGATCACGCTGCCCGATTACGGCGCGAAGGACGGCAAGCTGGCCTCGCATCGGTGGCTGGCCGGCAATACGGCCGTGCCGTTCTACTACGGCTTTGACGAGCAACTCGCGAAGACGATCGAGTTTTTGAAGAGCGGCAACTACCTCAACGTGGACATCTTTGCGCTGCGGAAGATGGATGGCGGTGCTAACGATTCGCCGAACGATGCGATGATCGCGCCTTTGGGGACGACGCCGTTTACGCTGAAGCCCGACGAGACGGTGCAGGCCTATGTTGTGGTGCAGAACAAGAACATTGGACATTCGCTGATCCCGGAAGTGCGCGATTTGTATGAGGCGTGGGTGCAGTTCACGGCGAAGGACGCGAGCGGCGCGGTGATTTACGAGAGCGGCTTCCTTAAGCCCGACGGCATGCTGGAGCCCGGCGCGCACAGCTTCACTAACCGGCCGGTGGATGTGATCGGGGACTTCGTGGACAACCACAAGGTGTGGACGATCCATTCGGTCGCGTATGACAACACGGTCGCGGCGGGACGGTCGGCGTTGATGCGCTACCAGTTCCATATTCCCGCCGATATCAAGGGGCCGCTGACGATCACCGCGAAGGTGAACTACCGGCACCTGCGGCAGAGCTATCTCAACAACGTCTTTGGGACGGACCATCCCGCCTATCCGGTCGTCGAGCTTGCTTCGCGGACGCGGACGCTGAATGTTGGCGACAATCCCGTCTCGGCGCCGCTGCCGACCGACAATGCGGATTGGATGCGCTGGAACAACGTGGGCATCGGATACCTGGACCAACAGCAACATGATGACGCGATCCATGCCTTCGAGCAGGTTGTAAAGCTGCGCCCGGATTACAAAGACGGTTATATCAATCTGGGACTGACTTACATCGATTGGGAGAAATACGATCAGGCGAGAGCGCCGCTTGAAAGGGCACTCACGCTGCACCCCGACGATGCTCGCGCGCTGTACTATCTTGCGCTGGTCGAGCGGCGGCAGAGGCACTCGGAGGCGGAGATCGCGGATTTGCAGAAGGTGGTCGCGCAGTATCCGCAGTCGCGCGACGCGCGGCGGGAGCTGGGTATCTCCTACTACCAGCAGCATCGCGCCGAAGAGGCGATGGAGCAGTTCAAAGCCCTCCAAACGATTGATCCCGACGATCTTGCCGCGCACTATAATCTGGCAGTTCTATATCGGCGGATGGGCATGAAGAAAGAAGCGGCGGAGCAATCGGCGCTCTACACCGCGAAGAGGATCGATCCGGGTGCGCCGACGTATTCTCTGGAGTATCTGCGCAAGCATCCGGAGATCTCGACGGAAAGCGTGCCGTGGCATGTGCATATGGAGTCGATGCACGCGACCGCCGCGACTGCCGCCGGACAACCGTAGCTCATAAGGGTGGTATCTTCTTGGACCGTCGTCATTTTCTTCGTTCGTTGAGCCGTACCTCGCTGGTCTTGCCCTTCGCCGACATTCTGGCCCTGGCTTCGCCGTGCCAACAGGCAGAGACGCCGCAAAAGCTCGGGCCGCAGGAACGAACGTATGACGCGAAGCCGGCGGCGCCTGCTCCAGGGCCGAAGTCGCCGATCGAGGGCACACCGCTGGGAGTGAGCTTCGTCGATGTGGTGAAGGAGTCCGGCCTCAACGTCAAGACCATCTATGGCGGCGAGAACATCAACACGTATCTGCTCGAGACGACAGGCTGCGGACTGGCTTTCTACGATTATGACGACGACGGCTGGCTTGATCTATTCCTGGTAAATGGATGGCGGCTGGAGGGCTTTCCTGCCGGGCAGGAGCCGCATTGCCGCTTGTTCAAGAACAATCGCGACGGGACGTTCACCGATGTCACAATCGGTTCTGGACTCGAGCATAAGACCGGATGGGGACAGGCTTGCTGCGTCGGCGATTACAACAACGATGGCCACGACGACTTGTTCGTGACCTACTACGGGCAGAACGCGCTCTATCGCAACAATGGCAACGGGACTTTCACCGACGTGACGCAGCAGGCGGGGTTGATTCAGCCGGGGCCGAAGATTCGGTGGAACTCCGGCTGCACCTTTGTCGATTATGACCGCGACGGTCGTCTCGATCTGTTTGTCGCGAACTATGTCGACTTCGATCTAAAGACGGCGCCGGTACCGAAGGACGGCCCCTGCACTTACAAGGGAATTCTCGTTGCGTGTGGGCCTCCGGGGTTGCCGGGTGGGCGGAATATTCTGTATCACAACAATGGCGACGGCACTTTCAGCGATGTCAGCGAAAAAGCCGGCATGTGGACCGCGGTCGGCACCTATGGCCTGAGCGTGGCCGCCTCGGACCTCGACAATGATGGCTGGCCGGATATCTATGTCGCCAACGATTCGGCGCCGGCGACGCTCTATCTCAACCAGAAGGACGGGACCTTCAGAGACATCGCGATCGAGGCCGGTGCGGCTCTGTCGGCGGAGGCGAAGCCGCAGGCGGGCATGGGCGTCTCGATCGGCGATTACAACCGTGACGGGAATCTGGATGTGGTGAAGACCAATTTCGCGGGCGACACTGACTCGCTGTATACCAACCTTGGTGACGCTTCGTTTGAGGACCGCACTTATCCCGGCGGCCTGGGCGTGAATACACGGCTGTTGGGCTGGGGCGTGGGCTTCTTCGACATGGACAACGATGGATGGCTGGACATTCTGATGTCGAACGGGCATGTCTACCCGGAGGTCGATAAGTCGAAGGCCGATCTGAAGTATGCCGAGCACAAGTATCTTTACCGCAACCTGCGCAACGGGCGGTTTGAGGAAGTGACGAGCCAAGGAGGGCCGGGAATTTTGGAGAATGCCCCGGCGCGCGGCTGCGCCTTTGGCGATTACAACAACGACGGCTATCTTGATATTGCGGTGAACTGCATCAACTCTGAACCGCAGCTACTGCGCTGCGATTCGACGCTCCATCGCAACTGGATCAAGATCAAGCTGGTGGGAGTGAAGTCGAACCGCACCGGCATCGGCAGCCGTGTCGTGGTGACGGCGAAGACCGTCCCCGGGGCCGACAAGCCGCTGGTGCAGATGGATGAGCTGCGCAGCGGAGGGAGCTATTTCTCGCAGAACGACCTGCGCATGCACTTCGGCCTCGACCAGGCGAAGAAGGTGGATGCCGTCGAGATCAAGTGGCTCAGCGGACAGATCGACGAGCTGCAGGACCTTGAAGTCAACCGCTTGTACGTGATTCAGGAGGGCGGCAAGATTCTGAAGTCTGACCCGCTGACTGCGGCGAAGGGCAAGGTTTAGCTGCGCCATGCGTGGTCGCCTCTTCGCCGGTGTGCTCGGGCTGCTCGGCTGCCCGATGGCGCTGCTGGCCCAGTATACGAATCCCGCCCCCCAAGCGAGTGCTCCGCAGGCAGCGCTGCCTCCGGCTTGCCCGTGGCTTACGCTGGGCACGGCGGCGAAGATACTTGGCGGGGAGGTGTCGGTGGTCCTGAATGTCTCAGACTCCGGCGAAGGGAGCTGCAGGTTTTCTCGAGAGCAGGGGCCAGTAGAGACTCTGGAGATTATCGTGAAGAAAGCTGACTTGCCGGGCTGTCCCGCGGACGGCGTTGCCTTGCGGGGCATCGGCAACGAGGCCATGATGTGCCGGCATGGGGGCCTGAATGGCGAAGTCGTTCAGATGGTCAGCGGCCGAGTGCGTGACCAGCATTTCATTGTGACTATCACGTCTCACGGGCACGAGAAAACTGGGAAGGCGGCAGACCCGCAGGATGAGCCCATCGCACGTGTCTCGGAACAGGTGGCTGGAAGTCTGTTTTGAGTTTCAACGTGTGGCGTGCTTCTGCCGCTGGAGCGCATGCAGTGTGCGCCTCGGCTTGTTACTGATTTCGGAGAATTCCTTATTGCATTGTTGTTGGTGGTGGCCCTCCCGGGCCGCCTCTGCGTTGAGCTGGGGCCGGAGTCGCTGCCGGGTCTACCGACGCGACGATCTCTGCGTGCATGCCTTCCGCAATCTGCTTCGGATTGGTGAACTGCACCCGGGCGATGGAAAGATCTCCGTGCTGGCCGCCGAAGACATCGTCTTCGCTTTGAGTCGTGCGGTGGATTTTGTGCAGGCTGTACGGTTCGTGCTTCATTAGCTCGGTGGCGAGCTGCTCGTCGAAAAATACTTGTCCGGTATGCGAGGTATGCCCGGCCGCATAGGACTTTGCGCCGCCGACTCTGACTTTGAAGTGAATGTGGTTGGTGCGCCCCATATAGAAGCCGGGAAAGATGGTCTGAAAACTGACTGCGCCGTCGCTTCCCGTCACTTGCGTCCCGCGAAGAAAAGTCAGTTTATCGGTGGGGTGGTTATGCGGGGGCGGCCCCATCATTCCGGGAGGGCCGGGATTTCTTTCCGGATGCTGAGGATCGAAGCCGGGCGGCGGACCTTCAGGGGGCGGACCGCCGGGAAATCCTTGGCCGCCTGGACCCATTGGGCCGCTTTGCGTGAAGCCGGAGTAGAGGCCAAGCGCATCGCAGTGCCAAATGTCGACTGCCGCATTCGCCACCGGCTTGCATGTGCGCGAGTCGAGCAGCAGGATTCGCAGGGAAAGCGGGACACCGGCCTTGCCTTCCGCGATGTTGGCTCGGACAAGGTCCTCCGCGACATAATAAGGTCCCTCTTCCTGCTCAGCGGCAAGCCGGCATACCTCTGCGTTTGCCGTCAGACCCATGGCGAGCGCCGCGCGCTGCAGCTGAAAGGTCGTCGCAAGAGTTGCGCTCGAAACGAGAAAACGGCGTCGACTTACACTCGGGTAGCTCGTGCTCATGCGTCACCTGATTTGGAAATCTTACTCTCGATCCTTGCGAAGATAGACGTGAACTGCCGTCACCGCCCTTACGGCGAGAGCGAAGTTTTCCGGAGCGCCGCCGGCAAACGCCGCATTTCGGCGAGAGTATCTTGGCTTGCGGTGCCTAAAATTGCATCGATGCCCGGCGTGGCTCTTCCCCATAAAAGCCACGCGTTGAGACTGTGCCCGGTAGAGACTAGAAGTGAAATTGCTCTAGTATGGGTCAGAAGCCGGACCTGGGAAAGTATTGCGGATGTTTCATCGGAGTCTGACGACCCTCCAATATCGCTGCGCGTTCTGTTTGGTATGGGCTTTGCTATCGTCCACTCTGGCGCTCGGCCTCGATCCGCAAAAAGACTTGCGCCAGTATGGTCACCGCTCGTGGCAGACGGATAGCGGCCTCCCTCAAAATACCGTCCACGCCATTCTTCAGACCAGGGACGGTTATATCTGGCTCGCAACGGAGGGGGGGCTGGTGCGCTTTGACGGTGTGCAGTTCGTGGTATACGACAAACAAGCCCCGGCGCATCTGCCGAGCGCGACAATCAACAGCCTTTTCGAGGACGGCGAGGGCAATCTCTGGATCGGGACCGACGACGGGCTGGTCCGCCGAAGAGGCTCGCAGTTCGTAACTCTGAACACGGCAAATGGATTGCCATCGAACACTATCTGGTCGGCATTTCAGGATCGCGATGGAGCCCTCTGGATCGTCACTCCCGATGGAATCGCGCGCTATCGCGAGGGTAGCTTCGATGCGTTCCCAGTCGCGAGCGGAATTACCAACCCAAAGAGCGTCGTCGAAGCCATCGATGGTTCGCTATGGATCGGCACGAACACTGGGCTCGAGCACTTGCCCGGCCCCTCGATGGGGCCTTGCCGCGGAACTCTTGCGAATGGACGCGATTGCAGTATTTCGCAGTTGCCTGCCGTGCAAACCCTCGCAGCCGACCGGGACGGACGCATCTGGGCCGGCACGCAGACCGGTCTTTATTCGATCGTGCCAGGCGCAGCCAACACCGCCGGCCCGTTGCCCGGCATGCCCTCGAACGAGATCACCGCGCTCGCCACCGACAAGCATCGCGGCCTTTGGATCGGCACCGCCAAGGGCCTGGCGTACTTGAGAGGCGGCGCACTGACCACGTACACCACGCACGACGGCCTTCCCGCCGAGCGTGTGGAATCCATCTTCGAGGACCACGAAGGCGCAACATGGGTCGCGACCAGCCGCGGATTAGCGCGCGCCTTCAACGGAAAGCTCGAAGCTGTTGCCAGTCCTGACGGACTCTCTTCCGAGTCCGTCCTCTCGATCTTCGAAGATCACGAAGGCAGCATGTGGCTGGGCACCGAGTCTGGCGGCGTGGATATGCTCCACGACCAGAAGTTCACGAGTTACACGACTGCCGATGGGCTCTCGGACGACCTTGTCCGGTGCGTGTATCAGGACCGAGCCGGGGTGGTGTGGGTTGGCACCGGGGGCGGCGGCATTGACCGCTTCGAGGATGGGAAGTTCAGCCACCTGACGACCGCGAATGGGTTGTCGAGCAACATCGTGCTGGCACTGGGCGGCGATGCGTCTGGCGCTCTTTGGGTGGGGACGCCGGATGGGTTGAACAAAATCCAGAACGGACATGTGTCGGTCTATACCTCGGCCGACGGGCTTGCGGACGATTTCGTGCGCTCGCTGTATGCGGCTTCAGATGGATCGCTGTGGATTGGCACGCGGCGCGGGCTCTCGCACCTGCAGAACGGGCGATTCACGAGTTATTCGAGCATGGATGGCCTGGGCAACGACCTGGTTGGCGCGATTGCCGAAGACAGCGCCCACACGGTATGGATTGCTACGCTGGGCGGTCTCACGCGCTTCGATCGCGGGAAGTTCTCGACTCTGACCACTCGCGATGGACTCACGAGCAACGTGATTACCGCGCTTTATCCGGACCACGAGGGCAATCTGTGGATCGGGACGAACCAGGGTGGGCTCAACCGGATGCGCAACGGCAGGATCACCGCTTATGCGCCGGAGAAGACCGGTCTGCCCGAGAGCATCTATGCGATTCTCGAAGGCGCGCACGGCGATCTTTGGCTCAGCTCGAAGACAGGGATTTACAGCGTCGCCAAGCACGAGCTGGATGATTTCGCCGCGGATTCCTCGTCACCGATCATGCCAACCACCTACGGCAAGGCGGATGGCATGAGGATCAGCGAGGGCAGCAGCGGGGGCCATCCGGCGGCGTGGAAGCTTGACGATGGCACGATGTGGTTTGCGACGCTGAAAGGGATTGCGGCGGTCGATCCGGAGCACCTTAGCCGCAACATCGTGCCGCCGCCGGTTGCGATTGATGAGGTCTTCATCGACGATCGTCAGGTCGAGTTTCCAGGATCCGGGCTGCTGACTGTCGCGCCGGGCATGCGGCGATTTGAATTTCGCTATGCCGGCATGAGCTTCGTCGCTCCGCAGAAGGTCCGCTTTCGCTACCGGCTGGATGGGTTTGACCACAACTGGGTGGACGCGGGGACGCGCCGCACGGCTTACTACACCAACCTTCCGCCGGGAAGCTACAGCTTTCATGTGCTGGCTTCGAACAACGATGGCGTGTGGAATGAGACTGGCGCACGGCTGGACTTCCGATTGAAGCCGCACGTCTATCAGACGCTGTGGTTTTATCTGGGCGTCGCTCTTGGGCTGGCGCTAGTGGCTTATGCGATCTACCATTGGCGGCTGCGGCAGGTGGAGCTGCGCTACGACGCGGTGCTCGCGGAGCGTGGGCGCATTGCACGCGAGATTCACGACACGCTTGCCCAGGGGTTGGTGGGGATCTCAGTCCAACTTGAACTCGTCAACCGGCTGCTTGCGTCTTCTGTGGATAGCGCCCGCGCGCAGCTGGACCAGGCGCGCAAACTGGTGCGGGACAGCCTGACCGAGGCGCGAAGCTCGATCTGGGACCTGCGTTCGCAGGCAGCGGAAACGGAGGACTTCGCCACGCGGCTCAGCCGGATGGCGGCAACCGCAACGCAGAACGCGGTGCCGAGAATTCGGGTGAAATCGAAGGTGTCAGGCACGTACCGGCCGCTGGCGCCGAAGACCGAGGCCGAGCTGCTGAGAATTGCGCAAGAGGCGGTCACCAATGCGGTGCGCCACGCGAGACCCGCGCAAATCGCGGTTGAGCTGCGTTTCAGCGCGCGCGACCTGGAGATGACGATTCAGGATGATGGCTGCGGCTTTGACGGGCAGCCGCATCCGCAGTCGAGCGGCCCCGACGGCCACTTTGGACTCACAGGGATGCGCGAACGCACTTCCGAAATCGGCGGCACGCTGGCGATTGAGAGCGCTCCGGGCAAAGGCACCCGGGTGACGGCAAACGTGCCTTTGGAGGGCTAGCTTTATGATCGGCGCGGCGTTTTCTCCACCTTGGCGTCTCCATCTTTTGGTGGAGGCCCGTTTCCACACTGAGGCCTAAGATTGAATGTTCAAGTTATGACCGAAGCCATCCGCATCATGGTCGTTGAAGACCACCACATTGTCCGCCAGGGTCTGATCGCGCTGATCCGGAGCGTTCCTGGGCTCGAGGTCGCGGCCGAGGCGCCGAATGGCGACGAGGCGATTCGCCAGTTTCGCCAGCACCAGCCGGACATTACCTTAATGGACCTGCGCCTGCCCAACCTTGGCGGTGTGGATGCAATCACGGCGATCCGCCGGGAGTTTCCCGGGGCGCGCATCATCGTGCTGACAACGTTTGACGGCGACGAGGACATCTACCGCGCGCTGCAGGCCGGCGCCCGCGGCTATTTGCTGAAGGGCATGGACGCCGATGAGCTGATCGACGCGATCCGAACCGTGCATGCGGGCAAGACGCGAATACCGGCGACTGTGGCACAGCGGCTTGCCGGTAGAATGGGGGGGCATGAGTTGACCGCGCGCGAGACTGAGGTGCTCAAGCAGATCGTCGCGGGCAAGAGCAACAAGGAGATTGGCGCGGTGCTGTTTATCTCGGAGGCTACGGTCAAGACCCACATCAACAGCCTGCTGGGCAAGCTGGGCGTCACGGACCGCACGCAGGCCGCGACGACCGCACTGCAGCGCGGGATTGTCCACTTTGATTAGGCGATTACCGCCGACTACGTTGCGACGGGCGCCCGTCAGTCGGACTCTGGGCTGCTCCGTGCTGCTTGCGCTTGCGTTGACCACTCTGTACGCACAACAATCATCCGGTTGGCACACGGCCTCGGAGTCCGACCTGAAAGCTTTGATCCCGGCGCGCGCTCCGGTGGTGAAGGAGCGCATCGAGACGGAGTTTCGCACCGCCTCAGGCATCACCGACGGAGAGCACCGGTTCATTGCGGGTGTTGTGCTCATCACGGCGGGATATTCCGCAGAAGGAAAGTATTCGCACTTTCTGATTGTGCAAGCGCCGATCAAAGTGGGGGAGATGTTGCTCGCTCCCGGCCAATACGTCTTTGGATGGACACACAATGAGGATTCGCTGAACGTGAACTTTTACGAGGCGGCGTCGGGCAAGCCGTTGGGAAGCGTGGCGGCCACGCTCAACCCGTCGATCAAGAGCGTCGCGTCCTTCCGCGTCTGGCCGCCCGGCGACAAGTCGGTCATGCAGATCGGCCGGTTTACTTTTCCTTAT
>Ga0116227_10015279_pt1 | contig 11403 bp, 7 predicted proteins | sample S1TSphgellanicum_FD_89693 | JGI IMG/M metagenome (GOLD analysis project Ga0116227, IMG submission 89693) | Host-associated microbial communities from peat moss isolated from Minnesota, USA - S1T2_Fb - Sphagnum magellanicum MG | ecosystem: Host-associated > Plants > Peat moss > Unclassified... | reverse complement strand
TCTAACTCATAGTTATTAAGGATAGGTTGTTTTAGCGTTACGCAATGGCAATGCATTTTATCTTCGTCGAGCAAGTTGCCATTGTTACCGATGAAGGTAGCCAAACTCATTACCAAACGCTCGCGGATAGGATCAATAGGCGGGTTGGTAACCTGGGCGAAGAATTGTTTGAAATAGCTTGACAGGTGCTGTGGTTTATCCGACAGGATAGCCAAAGGCACATCGGTACCCATTGAACCGATTGGCTCTTTACCATCAACCGCCATAGGCTGAATGATGGTTTCGATATCCTCGCGGGAGTAACCGAATACCTGCTGGTAACGGAATATCGCATCGGAAGATAGGTTGGAGAACGATACGCGTGGCTCCGGCAACTCTTCTAAACGAATTTTATAATTTTCTAACCAGCGGCCGTATGGCTGTTTCGAGGTTATTTTTCTTTTGATCTCATCATCGGTAATGATTTTGCCCTGCTCGGTATCGATCAGGAACATTTTACCGGGTTGTAAACGGCCTTTACGTACTACGTCCTGTTCGCCTAATGTGGCTAATACCCCAGCTTCGGAGGCGGCGATAACACGGTTATCTTTAGTGATCACGTAACGCAGCGGGCGTAAACCATTCCTGTCCAACACGGCACCTATCAGCTTACCATCGGTAAACGATATAGCGGCCGGTCCGTCCCATGGTTCCATCAATGTAGCATGGTATTCGTAGAATGCTTTTTTGATCGGGTCCATCGCCTCGTTACCATCCCATGCTTCGGGAACCAGCATCATCATTACGTGCGGTAATGAGCGGCCGGAGTGAAGCAGGATCTCAATGATGTTATCCAGACAGGCAGAATCGGACTGGTTGTTATCGATAACCGGTAACAGCATGTCCATTTCTTCTTGTGTAAAGTATGGCGATACGTATGATTTTAAACCTGAATAGAACCAGTTTAAGTTACCTGTGAGAGTATTGATCTCGCCATTGTGGGCTATCATGCGGAATGGCTGGGCCAAACGCCATGATGGGAAGGTATTGGTAGAAAAACGTGAGTGGATCATACCAAAACCTGATGCCATACGCGGATCGGAAAGATCGGTATAATACTGGCGAACCTGGTATGTGGTTAACTGGCCCTTAAATATAATGGTTTTGCAAGATAGCGAGGTGAAGTAAAAAAGCTCAACCGCATCTTTTAAAGTTTCGTTTACTGTTTTGGTGATAAAGCGGCGCAATACATATAGCTTACGCTCAAAATCATCGGCATTGGTAATGTGGTGCGGGCGGGCTATGAACAGCTGCTCAACATCGGGCTCGGCCTGACGGGCGGTTTCGCCGATGCCTGAGTTATCAACCGGAACCTTACGGTAACCTAAATTGATCAACCCGAGCTTTTCTATCGCAGATTGGATGATGGTACGGCAAGCCTTTTTCACTACCGAATCTTTTGGTAAAAACACCATCCCTACGCCATACTCCCCCGGCTCGGGGAGGCTGATCTCGAGGCTGGCACATTCTTCCATAAAAAACTCGTGGGGCAATTGGATCAGGATACCTGCACCATCGCCCGTTAACGGGTCACAGCCACAGGCGCCGCGATGCTCCATATTCTCGAGAATGGTAAGGGCATCAAGAATGATCTGGTTAGACTTATGACCATTGATATTGGTAATAAAGCCGGTACCACATGAGTCGTGTTCAAATTCGGGGCGGTATAAGCCCTGCTGGTTAGAATCGGTTTGTTCCATAACTTACTGAGCCTTTAATAAAAAAGGTGTAATAACGAAGTTAAACAATCAGAATAAATTATAAAAGGATTAAGGATTTTTTAGATATGCTCAAAAAATAACCAATATATACCAACTAATTTACCATATCGTTAATACATAATCGATTTCATTGCCATATTCAAAATATCGAACTGTATTAATTTATATGCCTGCATAATATAAAGCCTACAAAACCAATAGAATTTGCCGCAATAAGTCCCAAATCTGTTAAAATATGATTAAAATCATGTTAAATGTATCATTTTGGGTAAAACTTATATCAAGTTGGATGGTTTTGTTGTTGAGTTGAGCATTTTTGGCCGATAAATCGCAAAAAATGTTGAAAACAAACACAAGTAGTATAAATTTTAACCAAAAAGCGATGAAAATAGGTATAATTGGTGCCGGAAAGATAGGCTCGACAGTGGCAAAATTGTTCATTAAAGCGGGGCACCAGGTGGCCATCAGCAACTCGCGCGGACCGGAATCATTACAAGATCTGATCAAGCAATTAGGAGATAATGCCATTGCCCTGGATGTGAACCAGGCGGCGGCATTTGGCGACGTGGTTTTGCTGGCGGTACCATGGATCAAACCTGAAGCCCTACCGGATTCTAATAACCTTAAAGATAAAATTGTGATAGACGCGATGAACCCGTACAAACCCGATGGCAGTGTGGTTGATCTGGGTGAAAGTACATCGAGCGAGGAAACAGCCAGGCGTTTGCCTGGAAGCATTATCGTAAAGGCGTTTAATACGATACATTTTACGCATTTGGCCAATGGCGCTAAAAAGGAGCTGCCTTTACAGGAACGCCGGGCAATATTTTATGCCGGTGATGATGCCGCGGCAAAGGCTAAGGTATCGCGCCTGATTGAGGAGATTGGTTTTGGCGGGATTGATACCGGCAGTTTGCACGATGGCGGTAAGTTGCAGGAGCCAGACCAGGTACTATATAATAAGGAGATGACTTGTGGGGAGGCGTTGGAGAAGTTGAAGAGGTAAAAGAAGTCGGAAAGTCTGGGAGACGGGAAGATGGCATAACGCTGTTTAGCCCCAAATGAAAAAGAACTAAGTTGCATGATGTAGACTTATCGCTCGAAAAAGATTTCTCCTATCGTCGAAATGACATGCTTTTTTGGCTGATTTTTTGTATTTTTACGTAAAGCGATGCTGATTGAAGGAATGAAAAAAATATTGTTTTTAAATTCTCCTTTAATCCCCCCTGCCGATCGGTACCGGCTCTGTAAGTTGGGGATTGCTTCGTTCCTCGCAATGACGCGGTGGAGATACACAACTGGCTGATTGCTTATTAAAACAACTATAAAATAACCACATTTCCCCATGACCCGTAAAAAGTTAAGTTTATTAGTTTTAAGTTTAGCATTATCATTCGGCGCTTTAGCGCAGAATTTAAAGGTAGCTGTGGCGGCTAATTTGCAGTCGGTTATTAAGGTGTTGGCGGTTGATTTTAAGAGTAAAACCGGTATTGTGGTTGAGCCTATTGTTGGATCGACAGGTAATTTAATGGCGCAAATCAAGAACGGGGCACCTTTTGATGTGTTTCTGGCCGCGGATATGGGTTTTGCGGAGCGGCTATTTGACGATGGCTTTGCTACCGATAAACCTACCGTTTATGCTACCGGTACTTTAATTGTTTGCAGCACCCAAAATATTGACCTGAAAAACTGGGAGAGCCTGATATTAACGTCAACAGTAAAAAAAGTAGCTATTGCCAATACTTTAACCGCGCCATACGGGCAGGCGGCACAGCAGGCTTTAACGGCTTTGGGCTTGCTAACCAAAATAGATGCCAAGATGGTTAACGCCGAGAGCATAACCCAGGTTAACACCTATATAGTTACCGACGTTGTTTCGGTAGGGTTTACCAGCCAATCGTTTCTGCATGACCCGGGGCAGCATAAAAAATTGTATTGGAGCATAGTTGATCCTAAACTATACGACCCTATTGAACAGGGCATGGTTATTTTGAAACACGCCAAAGATGCCAATGCAGCCGCGGCCGATAAGTTTTATAAATACATCCTATCTCCATCCGCGAAAGCTATATTTAAAAAGTATGGCTACCAAACCAAGTAAATGAACGGTAAAACCACTTTTAACTAATGGACTGGGGGCCTATATGGTTAACATTAAGGCTTGCGGGTATTACCACTGCCCTGCTGCTGGTGTTTGGCTTGCCGCTGGCTTACTGGCTATCAAGGGGTAAATCACTCATTAAAATTATTATTGAGGCTATTATCACCATGCCGCTGGTTTTGCCGCCATCCGTTTTGGGGTTTTATTTGCTTGTGGCATTTAGCCCGCAGCATGGTTTAGGCAAGTGGCTGGCCGATCATTTTGATGTGCAGTTTGTATTCTCGTTCAAAGGCCTGGTACTGGCATCTGTTATATATAGTATGCCTTTTATGATAGGGCCGATAAAATCGGCTTTGCAGGGTTTGCCTTTGTCGCTGTCGCAAGCATCATATACGCTTGGGAAAAGTGAGCTGGAAACGTTCCGTAAAGTGTTGTTGCCCAATATCCGAGCATCGCTGTTAACAGCTATCATACTCACATTCGCGCATACTTTGGGCGAGTTTGGTGTGGTGCTGATGATTGGCGGCAATATACCGGGCACTACGCGGGTAGCTTCAATTGCTATTTATGACGCCGTGGAGAGTATGGATTACGCGAGCGCCAATAACTATTCGTTAGTGCTCTTCGCGTTTACGTTTGTGATTGTGATGGCTGTATTTATTTTTAACCGGCGCAGTGCCAAAAGTCCGTTAGAATGATAGCCATTGAGATAGAAAAGAAGATGCGTACCTATGAAGGGCACACTGTTTTGCGGGTGAATACGCAGATCGCGCCGGGTAGTATCACTAAGGTTTACGGGCCATCGGGTTGTGGTAAGAGTACACTGCTCAAAGTAATTGCCGGATTGGTAAGTCCCGAAAAGGGAAAGATAATAGTTGATGATGTGGTTTGGGAAGATACCGCCACTAAGTTTAGTTTAAAGCCGCAGCAGCGTAAAGTTGGTTTTGTATTTCAGCATTATGCGCTTTTCCCTAACATGACGGTTTTGGAGCATTTGCAATATGCTACTGATGATGCGGCCTGGATTAACAGGCTATTACATTTTGGCAGATTGGAAACTCTGGTTAAACATAAGCCTGAATACCTTTCGGGAGGGCAGCAGCAGCGTTTGGCTATTTTAAGGGCACTTGCTATCAAGCCCCGGTTATTATTGATGGATGAGCCGTTTTCGGCTTTGGATATGGATATGCGTGGAGTTATTATTAACGAGTTAAAAGGATTGATTAGGGAGTTGAAGTGTACTGCGTTAATAGTTAGCCATAATCCTAATGAGGTTGACGCTATTACGAATGAGGAATTAGCTTTATAAAATAATGTCATTTCGAACGATAGTGAGAAATCTTTTGCGCGCGATGTGTCTGCTGTAGACTTATCGTGCGCAAAAGATTTCTCAGTCGTTCCTCCTTCGAAATGACATTTTTTAATTGACCGCTATTGTTTACTCACCATCCCCATCTTTCTTAACAGCTTTCTGTTTTCACGATAGTGGATCAGTTTATAAAACATGCTGTAAATAACCGGCAGTATTAACAAGGTTAATATGGTTGATGTTACCAAACCGCCTATTACTACTATGGCCAGAGGTTTTTGCGTTTCGGAGCCGATGCCGGTTGATATGGCGGCGGGCATTAGTCCGATTGCGGCCATCAGGGCCGTCATCACCACGGGGCGCACGCGGGAGATTACCCCGGTAAGGATGGCTTCGTCGAGGTGCTTGCCTTCTTCAAGGTTCTTTTTAAATACGGAGATGAGGATCACACCATTCTGGATACATACGCCGAAAAGGGCGATAAAGCCGATACCTGCGGAGATACTGAAATTGATCCCTGTAATATGCAGAGCAAGTATCCCTCCAATTAAGGCGAATGGTACGTTAAGGATAACCAGGAAGGCATCTTTAACATTACCGAACATCATGAACAGGATCAAAAAGATAACCAGTAAACAGATTGGTACTACACGCGATAAAGTTTTGGAAGCGCGGATCTGGTTTTCGAACTCACCGTTCCAGGTAAAGAAATAACCCTGATCAAGCTTTATGGCTTTATTTACCTGTTGCTGGGCATCCTGAATAGTGCTGCCGAGATCGCGCTCGCGCACCGAGAATTTCACGGCTATGTAACGGGTATTATTATCACGATAGATAAACGCCGGGCCGGTGAGTTGTTTGATGTTGGCGATCTCTTTGATGGCTATTTTAGAACCGTTTAGGGTTGGTACCATCAGGTTTTCTATCTTTTCCTGAGTATCGCGATACTGGCTTTGGTATCGTACACGGATATCAAACTTGCGCTCTCCTTCAAACAATTGGGTAGCGGCTTTACCACCTATGGCCATTTCGATAACAGAGTTGGCATCGGCTGTGCTTACACCGTAGAGCGCCATTTTGCTTTGATCGAGCTCAATACGAAATTCGGGTTGACCGAGATTGCGGAGTACGCCCAAATCTTCGATACCACGAACGTGTTTCAATACGGCCATTACCTGGTCGGCTTTTTTATCGAGCACATCAAAATCGGAACCGAAGATCTTAACGGCCATTGAGGCGTTTACACCGGCTACGGCTTCTTCCACGTTATCACGGATGGGTTGCGAATAGTTATATACAATGCCAGGAAGCTTTTTGAGCTGGGTATCCATCTGGTCGATCAGCTGATCTTCGGTTAAACCGGCTCGCCATTCCTTTTTGTTTTTGAGATCAACCTGGATCTGGACATCGAAAAAACCTTTAGGGTCGGTACCATCATTAGTCCGGCCTACCTGGGCGAGGGTTTGTTTAACCTCGGGATATTTAGATAGGATCTGCACCATTTTTTGGTTGATGCTTTCGGCTTGTTTGAGAGATACGCTCATGGGTAGTTCGGCTTCTACCCAAAGGGCACCTTCGTTCAGATCAGGTAAAAACTCGGTTCCTAAAAACTTTGCGGAAGCAAAAGTTAAGGCCATAAAGATGAACGCGATAAGCAAACTCAATTTTGGATTACGATAAGTGTAGCCAAATAGCCTTTTGATACCATTCTCGAAGAAAGATACTACCGGATTATGCTTTTCTTTTACATTCTTTCTTAGCAGGATACTTGATAAGGCTGGTACTAACGTAAGCGTGAATATTAATGCTCCCAATAAGGCAAAACCTAAAGTGTAAGCCAATGGCGAGAACATTTTACCCTCAACCTTTTGGAACGCAAAGATGGGCACCAAACAAGTAATAATGATCAATTTGGAGAAGAATATAGCCTTACCCATCTCGGCACCAACGTTTTTAAAGAGGCTGAGTTTAGCCATCTTGTTAAACTTATCCATACCAACCTCTTTGGCACGATGATCGAGCGCGACGTAGATCCCCTCGACCATTACCACGGCCCCATCTATAATGATACCAAAATCTACCGCCCCCATCGATAGCAAGTTGGCGCTCATACCTTTGATGTGCATACAGATGAAGGCGAACAGCAGCGAGAGCGGGATAATAATGGCCACGGTGATGGTAGTGCGCCAGTCGGCCATAAACAGGAATACGATAACCGTTACCAGGATGATACCTTCGCAAAGGTTATGGATCACGGTTTCAGTACAGTAATCCATCAGGTTGGTACGATCGTAAAAGGTATCGATTTTTACGCCTTTGGGCAATATGGATGTGTTGAGCTCTTTAATCTTATCACGAATCTTATCCAATACCTCGGCAGGGTTTTCACCTTTGCGCATTACGATGATGCCTTCAATTACATCTTTACTAGTGTCACGACTTACCTGGCCCAATCGCGGCAAGCCACTTTCGTGGATATCGGCTACATCGCGGGTGAGGATGGGTACGTTGTTTACATTTTTGATAATGATGTTCTGCATTTCGGCGATATTGTTGATCACACCAATGCCTCGCACAACATAAGCCTGGTCATTCTTTTCGATCACATCACCACCTACATTGATGTTGCTTCGGCCGAGGGCGTTATATACATCGAGGGATGTTAATCCGTATTTTTGGAGCAAAGCAGGGTTTACGCTAACCTCGTAAGCTTTTTCTTCACCACCAAAGCTGTTTACATCTGCTACGCCTGGAACGGATTTGAACTGACGATCCAGCACCCAATCCTGAATGGCGGTTAGCTCGCGGATGGATTTGTTTTTGCTTTTGAGGGTATAACGATAGATCTCGCCGGTTGGGCCGTAAGGTGGTTCTATTTCGGGTTTAACACCATCGGGCAGATCGGCGTTAACCAGTCGGCTCAATACCTGCTGGCGGGCAAATGCATCATCCACATCATCATCAAAAATAATGCGGACATACGATAAACCGAACGCCGATGTGGTACGCAGGTTAGCCTTTTTTTGTACCGAATTGAGCACAACTTCCATTGGTACGGTTATAAACTTCTCCACCTCCTCGGCACTGCGGCCCGGCCATTGGGCTATAATGATGATCTGGGTATTGGTTACATCAGGAAAGGTTTCTACCGTGGTATTGAGGTAGCTCCACACGCCTAAAACCGCCAGTACGCCCGTTAAAAAGAACACCAGGTAACGGTGCTTTAACGAGAAGTATATAATATTTTTAATGAGCTTGTTCATATATATGTTCAACCCTTTTGGGGATTAAATTTTCTTTCGTTTAATTGGATAGCGTAGATAGATTTGACAACTTTTAAAAAGTTGTCAAATCTCTAGCGGCTGCTTATTCGTCAACCAAAGCGTTATACAGCAGCAACTGGTTTTTCGAGATCAGTATCTCGCCGGGTTTTAAGCCTGATGCAATGTAGCTGATGCTATCAACCGTTTTGATCACCGATACTTCGCGAACCTCTAAATGGCATTTATCTTTATAAACAACTACATAGTTTTTACTGCTGTCGAATATGATTGCCGCGGCGGGGATTGATACCGATTGTTGCGCTTCGGTATTGCTGATGGTTACGTTGGTAAACATTTGCGGCTTTAATAACATATCGGTGTTAGGCAGGGTTATCTTTACCTTCATTACCTTGTTATCCGGATCAAGCACCGAGCTCAGATCGTTAACCTTGCCTTTGAAAACCTTGCCGGGATAAGCTAGTGTGGTGATCTGGGCATCGTAGCCTTTTTTGATCTTGGAGATATCGGATTCAAATACGTTGGCCCAGATCCAAACATCCTTCATATCCGAAATGGTGAAAAGCGATGCGGCGTTATCCTGGCGGATAAAACTACCCGGATTTGCGTTACGCTCAACAATGTAACCGTTAGCCGGGGCTTTCAATACATACTCTCCAGCCGCGTTGGTGCTGCCATGTCCGTTGATGCTGATCTGCTGCTGGATCTTTCTATCGGCTGCTACGGCTTTGTTGTAGTTTTCTTGCGCTTCTGTGTAATCGCGCTCACTGGCTATGCCGTTTTTGTAGAGGTATTCGGTTTGCGAAAGCTGGCGTTTGGTAATGGCGATATCTGATTTTGCTGATGACAAGTCGGAATAATTACCGGCTACATCGGCGCTTTTAATGGTGGCCAGGGTTTGCCCCGCGCTTACCCTATCGCCTAAGGATACTTTAACATCTACTACCTGCCCGCTGCTAAACGGGTAGATCTTTACCACATGGTTATCGTCAAAAGATACCTGTCCCGATAAGGTCAACTCATCCTTAACGGTCGACATTTTAACGGTATCCATCGCTATCATTTTAGCCAGTGAATCGGTAACGCAAACTTGTTTATTATCGGTATCGGCCTTTTTTTGCTCTTTGCAGGCGGTGATGAATATTAGCGCCGAAAGGGCAACTATGATATGAGTTTTTCTTGATTCTTGCATCTTAATTCTTGTTTCTTTATTATGGGTGAATTACGGTTACGCCTACGCTGAAGTTGAGATCGGCAATGGCTTTTTGCAGGTTGTATTGCTGACTGATCACCTTGAGCTTGGTATCTTTATAGGAATCAAAAAAATCGATAAACTCAACCAAACTGATCTGGCGTTCTTTATAAGCCTTGAACATGCTATCAAACAACTTATCGTACTGCTGATAAAAATCGATCTGGTTGGCCGATAGCATTTGCTGGCTCAGTTTGTATTGACTAATGGCCGATACCACATCATTTTTTAACTGCAGCTCACTGTTTTTATAAGTGGCCTCCATACTTTGTATGGTTGATTTTGCCGATTTAATATTGCCCTGATTGCGGTTAAATACGGGCAAAGGCAAGGCAACCGTTAAACCCCAGTAGTTTGGCGCATAGCTGCTGTTTTTATCGTACTCAACACCTACGGTTAAATCTGGAACAGCCTGGGCTTTTTGCAACGCCAGTTTATGGCCAGCCTGATCGTACTGATACTGCGCGCTCAGGTAATCTCCGCGGTTGGTTTTGGCTGCTTCTATCAGGTTGTTTGTATCTAATTCCACATCAATTACGCTCACATCAACTTTGGGTACAATGTAGGTTGTTGGGTTAGCGGCTAACAAGGTTTTCAATTGGCTTTGCAGATCGTTCAACTGGCGGTTGTTTTCGGTCAAATCATTTTCCAAACTGTAAAGCAGCGCCTTTAAACGGATCACATCTTTAAGGGATGAATTGCCTACTCCATAAGATTTGCTTACACCACTGATAAGGTTATTCACCGAACTGATCTCGGTAGTGTAAACCTTGCTTTGCTGAATGAGGTTAGCCAGTTGGGCAAAGTCAAGCTGCAGGTTATAATGCAGGTTACGCAGCAGATCGTTAAACTCGGCTTGCTGAATGCGGGCATCATCTTTGGCTACCTGAATCTCTTTACCGCGCTTGCCGGCTGTTTTAAACAACTGGGTTAGCTGGGCGTAAATTTGGCCGTTACCTTCGGAATGGTCGAAGAATTTGCCATTACCATCGTGGATGTTCTGATCGGTGGTCAGGGTTGGGTTATCCCAATATTTAGCCTGGTCTATTAATGCTTTGGTAGCCTCAACATTGTATTTCTGCGCAAGCAGACTGAGGTTGTTTTTGAGGAAGAGGTTTTCGGCCTCTTTAAAATCAATTCGCAGGGTATCGGTTTGGGCCCGGGCGCTTAGCGCTAATCCCGTAAGGCAAATTAATCCTGCTACACTTTTCCGGAGTATATTCATATCTTTTTAGGGGAACTTAACCATAAAGAGAAGATCGGGATACACCAGTCACCAGTCTGGCATATTCCCGACCGATTCTCTCATTCAATTTTAAATTAATCAGGTATAATTTTAATCGAATATTGCTTTGTGGTTTTGTTGAAACAAAGCTATGCTGAAACGCATTAGAAGGGATTAAAAGGGAGTTAAAAAGGAATTAAAAAGGGATTAAAAATGGTGAATGGGGTGAGGGTTTTGAATGACTTTTGAAGGGCGTAGAAAGGACACACCCCCTCCGCCCCTCTCAAGAGGGGAATCGCACAAGGCCTACGCTTTTGACTTTATATCGCAGACTTATTGCTCGCAGAAGATTTCTCTCTGCGGTTAATAGAGCGGTGCTCTATTTTACCTTGTTCGAAATGACAATCTTTTATATTAAACTAAACTGGATAGAAAACACAGTTCCTTTTTCGGGGGCGGGTTTTACGGTTAGTTT
>Ga0116227_10015278_pt1 | contig 11404 bp, 8 predicted proteins | sample S1TSphgellanicum_FD_89693 | JGI IMG/M metagenome (GOLD analysis project Ga0116227, IMG submission 89693) | Host-associated microbial communities from peat moss isolated from Minnesota, USA - S1T2_Fb - Sphagnum magellanicum MG | ecosystem: Host-associated > Plants > Peat moss > Unclassified... | reverse complement strand
TTTCATTTTTCTCTCGTTCCCAATGTGTTCCCTTTAAGTTTTCAATGGGTTCCCAATATGTTGCCCAAGTTCCCAATGTATTCCCCAACATATTCTCCATAGCATCTCACTTTAATCCCATACTGTCCTCGTCCTGACGCAGATGCGTCTGAAGACGGGAGCTACTAAGGGAGAAGTCAGCAAGAGCGACGGATCCAAGCCGGAACCGTCTGAGGAGGACGTCAAGTCACACCCTCCCTATATTTAGCTACTGTCCGTAGCCACTGTCCGTCCGGAGTCAGGGGAAGGAACTTTCTTCCTTTAATATATATAATATGCTGGACCCAAAGAAGTTGTACATGACAGTTTCATACATTTGAAAGAGCAGTTGACCCTAAGAAGGGTAGGCTGAAGGACAAAATCTCAAGTCACAATTAAATGATAAATATCATCCTTTAGAATGGAAAACCGTTTCTCCACCTTACAAAGCTTTGGCAGAAAATTTCTAGTGTATGTGGAGGGCACACTACCAAGCAGAATTTTTCTGCCTTAAAAGGTTGGACTTTTAAAAAACTGAACACTCACATACTTGTCGGGTATCGTAGGAAAATTAAAATAAACTTGTGGGTGCTTTACCGTTAGGTAATCACCCCTTAAACTTTACCTTGGGCAAGTGTTTATTTCAAGAACACCCCATTCCTAAAGGACTCAACAGAATTTCTTATTGTAGTTCGAGAGAGCACATTATCTCCATGAATAACCCTCCTAGACAAGAGGACGGATATTTTATTCTTACTCCTTAAAAGTGGGTAGGATCTTACACCTAGACAGTAAAAACAGTTTTTTCTTTTAAATGAGACCCTCTCGTCCTAGTTTTGACATTAACTTTTTTCTTAGTTGATCCTAATTCTTCAAATTTTAAAGAAATGTGATTTTAGTTTTTGCACATTTTTTCAAACTCAAAAACCTCAATCTTAATTGAAAATCAAATTCAGTTTCATGTACACATTACACACTCCCCCAAAACTGTCAAAATGCAAAAAAGAGAAAGAAAGAAACATTTTCTTTAAAAGGCCAGGTAATGAAAGGAGGCTAAAAAGGAGCTACACTCTTTCCTTTAGTCCACAGATCAAAGCATCATCCTAAATTTCCAGCTTTCCTAGATTTTGTGGAGAAAGTACTCCAGAATGTAGCAAATTTTGTAGATTATAGGCGTCTCATCCTAGGCCGCTTATTTTGCAAATGCTCCTGGCTGGGGGAAGTGGGGAGGGAGAGGGAGCTTTTACCCTTACATGTAAGCTTTTGTCTGCCTATCAAAATGCAAATAAGAAACAAAAGATTTCTTTATAAAGGCCTGGTAGTGAAAGAGGGTAAAAGGGGATATACGCTTTGCTTTGGTCCACAGATCAAAGCATCATCCTAAATTTCCAGGTTTCCTAGATTTTTGTGGGGACGTACTCTTGAATGTAGCAAATTTAATAGATTCTTAGTTTCGTGCCGCAGCTAGCCGCCTGGAAGTCAGAGGTATGTAGATTTGATGGTCTGATATCTACGTTGCAGTTAGATTTTGGATTTGATGGTTCAAAGCTGTGCCCTGCGCGTCTGTTTGTGTTTGTGCCGTTGCTTCTTGCGGCTATGGCGTCGCGCTCTTTGTGCGTTCTCTCTGCTTCCCCTCTTCATTTTCCAGCAATTGTCGCGACTTCTCAGAGAGGAAGTGGCGGAGGTGATGGAATACGCTTGTGTGCTGTAATGACACGCACAAGCACAAGCAAAAGCTCTGTAAGGATGATGACAGGACCTGCTGCAGCACGAAGGAGATCGTTCGCCGTCACCAGAGCACAGGCTGAGGATGGAGGAGCTTTGACGCAAGAAGGCGGGAGCTGGGGAGAGCCTGTGTCCCTTGGCACTGCGATTCTGCCTCCTGATGTCGACCTTCCGAAGCTGGAGGCTCTCCTCTTCCAGGTTCTAGATTCATCTTCTTATCTTGCCTTCCATTCTTCTCGCAACTTTCTGATATACACTGCTTGTCTCTCATTCCGACTGGGCTCAAGTAGAAAAATCTAGGCCTTCCAACATCCCGGAGGAATGCTACTGGTTCTACACGGTTGCTCAATTCCTCCTCCAGAGGGCGAACGGCTTTACAGCTCCACATTTCATATAACTCTTCACAGGCTCATTCAGCTAACGATTTGTGGCATCTTCACTCTCCATTGCCTCTTTGTAATTGCTAACGTCCGTATTTTGTGTTTTCATTGGACATTTGCAGTAATTGTAAGATGCAATTTGCCTCTTCCCACTTTAGAATTGGCAATGTTTCTTTGTCACTTTCTGCAACCACAAATTCCTAACTCGTTTCACCATCTCAGCACAGGGTGCAGTGACTAACAGGCTTTTTGTTTTTTCAGTGGGGCAACAGCATAACACAGAATGCAAGCCTTCCTCTTCCATATCCTCTTAAGGTAGTCACATTTTCCTCTTTTTCCTGTAATCATGTCTGTCCTACAGAAAAACCTTTGTACCACGGCATGGAAAAATAAGACAGAATTGAAAGCTATAAGGAAGCAAGGAAATTGCAGAAATGAAAAATCAAGTTCATTTGCAGAAGCAGAAATGCAGAGCAGAAACTCTGGTTGCTATTCCATTTTTAGGAGCTTTTCTTGAGGATATGGTACATGGCTGCAGGTGGACAAAGTTGAAGGTGGAGTGCGGTTAGGTTACATCAGCTTGAACAATGGAGTGATAGAAAATTTGGTGCACATTGATGTCATTGTTAGTCCAGCAGAAGGAGATTCAAATGCCATGTTTCAAGCTCTACGGAATGGAAGATACAAAGACAAAGTGCCACCTGGTGAACCAGTCATCATGCAAAGCCTACTTCAAGCTCTTCGCCAATCAATTCAAATTGCAAGGAACTGAACTCCATTTCTGTAGGGCTGGAACCAGACTGCAGCCAACCAATTGAAGCCTTAATCATTTAGAGGGTAGTGATTGGGGCCTCCTGCACACTGAACAAGAAGGATTATGATCACCAAAGTGACAAAATGGATTATAAAATCGGAAGGTCCATCATCAATGTAGGCACTTTCAAGATTTCCATCAGAGAACATGTGAAAAATCAGGTGAGAAGAGATGGTAGCTTTGACACTTACCCTCTTGGCCTCTGCTGACCTGCTTAATTCATTACCTCACCCTTGTGGAATTGTTCTGGTGACACATGGCTCATGCAAGCAGATTTAAGAGGAGCTTCTCCAAAAGACAAACTGAGCCTTCAGATCAACCCTGGAGCCTCCTGATCTTTATTGAGCCCTTTCCTAACACAGGAGTCCCCTCCAACTCTCTCTAGTCTCTTACTCTTCAAAAGGGCTCTTCAACTTTCTGCTTCACCTCTCAATGTCTCCTGCCCAAAACCAGAAGCCTCCCACATCACCACCATGTCTGCCCTGAGTACTCCATGTCTTCAAGTCAACCAATGATGAAGTTGAGTTTTCTTGTACACAAATCACAGAACTAGGTCATAGAGCTGACAGACTCGTCAACTTGCTCATAACCTGGTTCTGTATCTGGAGACTCAATATCAGTTTCATGGTCACCTTCATGCTCAGCCCCTTGGTCAGCCCCTGGCTGAGGTCCACTGGTCCAGTTGAACCTTTTCTGGTTTTTTGTCACTACTTCCCGAACTGCAACTAGACGGGCATCATCTTCAGGTACTTTATGGCGCTGCAAATACAAGCAAAAAATTGCAGGTTACATGGAATTCAGATTGGACAACATACATCAAACAGTAAAAAAGAGGAGGCCCAAACTTTAAAAACAGAAAAGAAACTGAGAAACTGAGAAATGGTTTGAACAGCATCCACAGTCACATCCATGTTCAGTGAGCTTCAACAGCCCCATGAATGGGAGCAACCATATGTTGACTAATGTCTTGCGTTTCCGTCATGCTGATAGGGGAAGACTCAGCCAACAAAACATAAAAAGGATGACCAAGGAAACTGACAAGAAAGAGAAATAGAAATAACAAAAAAACCCAAAAAGAACCAAGCATGGCAAGAGGCAGAGAACAGAGTGAAAATATAGAGGGAACTACAAGCAAACATAAGGTATAGATAGAATCACACTTGAATTGCAAAGAACAGTGTGCTAACAGTGTGTGATGCAATGTATTTACAATACCTGCAACCCATTGTAGTAGGCAGAGACTGCTCTGAAGGATAGCCTCAGGTTACGCTTCTGCATCATGTCCCATATACAATTTGCTGTCGAAAAATCCCCTCCCTGCAAGATACAAAATGAGATTTGCTGCTGATTGACTGAACATTTGGAGTTTGTTCAACATAGAACAAATTTACATTAACACAAACAAAAAATGCTGACTCTTAGTATTGCAAATTCATCCAAGAAGGGTCCAGGATTTTAAGGCATCATATGACAAGCACAATCACACTAAAGGTTATCCGTGAAACGGAAAAATTGACTCTGCTTTTCAGGTCAGCCTCAACATCCTGATTAATGGAGTGTGCCAGACAGCAGACGATATTTTAGGTTCAGGGTTTATCACATCAGACCTCAGGTCACAAGAAGAAGCTGGAATCAGCAAGGAGTGAAAGCTTACATATTCATTTGATGCAAGGGTAAGAAGGTTGGACCCAATAATTGTGTTGAGAAAGTACCCTCTTTGATCCATTTGTTCCTGTGGAGAAAATAAGATGAGGAACTGTGCAATAGGGGCAAGATTTCAATTACTAAAGTAACTGAAGACCAAAGGATTGATTTGCAACAAGAAGTCCCTGGAACCTGGATCCAACGTACCAGAAGCCTTTTGGCTGATGCCAATTTGAAGGCATTGAGTTTCATAAGACAACCTTGAATGAGTGTCTGACCCACCACACACACATGTCAGCCTTGGATAAGCCTGGTTTGTAAAACGATTTCACCCCAGAATTTCTGGCACTAATCATGAATGCCAATTGACAGCAAGACAGAGACATGACATGACCTTTAAGCAGGCTAGCTCCAAAAGAGCTTCAAACGTATGTGATCTCGGTTCTAGTTCATTTTGACGAGATCTGGACTGTTTATGTAACCAATCTGTGACTTCAATATGTGTTTTGCAATGGTATACAAACTACCCACTTCCTGAAAAAGCCAGGATGAATTATGCATGGATATGTAGACAGCAAGTGAATTATGTCTTGCCACTGGCTGAAGGTAAGCAAAGATTGCAAACTAATGAGCAGAAACTTACAATGTAGAGATTCAGTGTTGGATTTTTGCCAGACTCAACAAACTTGTCAAACACAGTAACGGCATTCTCCAGATCCCCTTGTGCTATGTGGCACCTACAGATTAAACATGTTTCAGTTGAATTTGCAAGCTAGGTTTGCCTCCTAGTGAAATTTCACCCAGGTGTTTAATACAACAATACATCATAAATTTCCTCTTATGGTAAATTTGAGAATGTTGTTCTTGATAAGGAAGATGATCACCCTAACAAGCAAATAGTGCAGCACACAGAAACCAAAGCAAAAAGATTACTTGACAAGTTCTGTAACAGAACTGGCATCGACTTGGTATCCAGCTTGCTCCAGCATTTCAATGACAGATTTCACAGCCTGCAAAAAATGAACAAAAATGTCAAAATAGTCTCGGAGACAATAGTACCACTTTCATTACTTCCTACAGAATGACTGACAACATTGAGCTGAACCTACCCAACCTTTGGGAGGTGGACATTGTCTCCATACTTGCTCAGAAAACAAATAACTCAAAATTCTCAGATCTTTCTAGCATACATATATCCTTATAAGTACCAAGAACTTTCATACTTATCCTCATAAGTCAACCTGAATAAAATTGGGGGATGACCCAAACAAAAAGGTAGCAGGAGGGCCCCCTGCACCCAAAAGATGGATCTCGAATAGCCCAGCTGGTTGGTACTTGGATGCTGAATATCCACTAAAGTTATTTCAAAATAGACTTCGTAAGTAATGAGAACTTCTCCATACTAATGACTCTCAACTCACAGCTTTGTAACAGAATGTTTTCCCATAACAGTCACTAAAGCGCACATGTGATTCTAGAACACTCTTATGCACACTAGAAAATTGTAGCATTGGATACAAAATAAGTTGCATTGACCATCTTAATTCACAGCATCTGAGCTTTGACACCCACCGTAGCATTGCCAAGCTCAGCAAAGGCCCGCAAAGCAGCAAAGTAGACAGTGAAACGACGATTGACATAGCTGCGTGTAGGTTGGAGGTCTCCCCCCGTCACAAGGCTAGCTAACTCCTCCTCAAAATCATCACGTGCTTCACCCTCTGCAGACCCACCTTCACACCCTTTGGACTGCTCCAGTAGTTCAAAAATCTGCAGAACATACCTCAAATTCATCAAAGCTGGCTCTCTTCTTCAAATAACAGGTCCCATGAATATCACTGTTAGCATAACATACTCCTCTGCCACCAGAAGGATGCATAAGAAAGGCAGAAGGACAAAGCAACCTTGTGAACTGTGTCTTCATTGACAGGTTTCCTATTTTTGTAAGCCATGATAAGTGCACTGTAGCAACTACTGTTCAAAGTCAGACCACATGCAGCCATTCTTCGCACCACACCATATCTGCACAAAATCAGATAAAAGAATCATGGCATCCCCTTAAAATGACACAAGTTTGAACAAAATTTTGAAAGTTTCAACCCACACAACTATGTGTACCATCATGCAGAACACCTCCAAGCTAAGTAAACCAATTTGTCTATCTGATTCTAAGTTTGCAAACACTAGTTGTCCCCCAAAAGCTCCAAGAAAGCCAGTCTTTTAGTAAGTATTTGCAGAGATTCAGAAAGTGCATCCTGAACAAGGTTGCATGGAGTAGTCCTTAGCTTCTAAATGTGCAACACAACCAAGCAACACATCTCTTGGGAGGTGGGACATCATACGCTTCATCAACACGGCCAGCAGTTCCACAAGATTTCAATAATGCAAGAAATGTACGATGCTTAGGCTGGATTCCATATGACTCCATCTCCTCTGCAACCTGATATATGAAGGAATCATACAGCATGAGTTGACCATAAATTTTGATAATCACAGACAAAATAACCATCTGAACAAGCTGGGTTGCAAACAGTAAAGTTAGCAGAGATAGCATTCTTCAAGTTGACAGGAGAGTGAGAAGTACAAGAGGGGACAGACCTGAAAAGCACGGTCAATTTGGTTGCATCGTCCACATGATGTTATCACACAATTGTATAACACCACCTGCTCATCAACAGGAAATTCAGAGGATAGCTCATGAAGGGGTCTAGGACAATGACAAGAAGCACCAATGAGGATGGTGAACATGAAGAGATTCTACAATTGCTCATGAAACATATGGAGAACCTCATTTCACAGTATTGAAAGACTAAGAAGTTGCACTTACATCAGGTACAAGGCCCATGGTTTTCATCTCATCAAAGAAGTACATAACATCCTGCAACCGATCACCCTTCATGCAGCCAGTGATGAGGGTGTGGAAGGTATCCCGCATTGGCTGCACTCCATCAATTTGCATGTCCTCATAAACATCCCTCATCAAGTAAGATCTGCATGCACTCCTGATCCTAATTCAGCTGGCCATTAAAGCAAAAAAAAATCCACTGTATCTGCAACTAATTCTTCAACATTTCAGGAATTGCAAGTACATCCAGCTTGGCATTATGCTTGCTCATTTTGATGTGCATTGGAAAATTGAGATGATCAAGGCTAACCGTCTGCTGTTGTTGATTTCAAGCAGGGCCCTGTTGTATTCAGCAATGTTGTTAGCATAGTTTCTGGCTGCATAAGCTGCTGATACTGCAGCACTTGAGTAGGACCTTTCTCTTTGTCCCATCAAAAGAGCGCCTCCTTCTTCTGAAGCATAAGAGTACTCAACAACACCTAGCTCTGCATCCAAGCACCAATTCAGCCTCTCCCTAAACCCTAACTTGCAGTACCCTGAAAAATGAACCCTCTCACTCACTTGGCGTTCACCAATAATCCACCAGACACCTGCAAGTATCCAGGTTCGGATCTTGAGGAGCCGAATGCCAGGAGTTGCTTCACACCCATGCCACGACCTGAGATTTTTTTTAAAAACAGACAATATTCTGCAACAGGAAGGGAAAAAAGAGGCAGTACTGGAAAGAGCCGAAGTAGCACGCAAAGGAGCCGGAAAATGTCGTAGCCGCGCCCGTTGCAGAAAAATGGCGGAGAGACGACCCCGCGCCATGCCGTTCCCTCTCCTCCCCTGTCAGCGCAGGTTTAGCAAAATGCACGTTCCTTCAGACCTCATAGAAATTTCCCAACTCACTTAAGCTTCTCTTCTCGTCGGAAAATCTCTATTATTATCCTCTGTGTTCTAGAGAACCACAGGTGGGTTGTGCAGCAAAGGTTTCCAGGGATTACGCGCGTCTTGAAGGAGGCCATGCAGCAATAGTGGAGATGGTTTAGGGTTTGGCCCCTAAAACCCTAATTGCGCAATATTGTGCATTCCTAGGGACGGATGATGTCTGTTCTGGATGAAAAAAGTTGGTAGACATGGTTTTTCTGATGAATGGTGGTTTCTTCGCCCGCGAGCATTTGCGGCTTTTTGTGCTGCTGTGCGCGAGTACGTCGTCGGAGCCGCAGCCATCGCGAGAAGAGCTTACACGGCACAAGCCGTGGGCACCGACGCAGCACGCTAGCTGATGAGTCGTGTAATGAACTAGCTTCTGTTGCATGATCGTCAAGCATCATCCTAACTGGGGAGCTAGGTGCATGTCGCTGAGTTCAGAGAGGGCCTTGCTTCTCTGTTAACTATGGTGACTCGATGTGGGAAATAGAGATGGACATTTCCTACCGAAGTCTATACTCATGGATCTTACTATGGGGGAGCTGAGCAGATATCAGCTCAGTGTAGTAGCTTTTTCAAGTAGTTGAGTGCATTTCTATCAGTTTGTAGGTACTGTGGTTGGATATTGAGAGATACCACTGGATCTGTTGCAGGAGGCTGCTATGGATTCTTGAGGAAGACAAAAAAATTCAATTAAATTTCCTCTGAGAAGCTCATTCAAGTTGACACTTTTTATCTGGTGAATGGAGTCCTCCTATAGGACTGAGTCTTCCTGTTTCTTCTGGAAATGTGATAGAAATCCGGATGCAGATGTTTGTCTACACCCACTGTCAAGAGCTGAGTGAACTCCTTGGTGATTCATGGCAGCTTGCCACTGCTATTCACAATGAAGGAGGATGCACGCGATGGTCTGAGAGGTTGCGTATGCCTCCCGTAAAGTTATGACTGCAGTCATCTTGTCACACTTTCTTCACACTGTTTTTGAAGAGTTCATCTGCCATCTCATAAATGTGCTTTCCTGTGGCTTTTGTGGATGTTCTGCATCCAGGTAGTCATCATTGGTTTGCTTAAAGGATATGTCCAGAGTTCAGGAGGCCCCAGCCACTATCTATGTAGGCCTCTCCATTCCTCAGGTGTAGATGCTTGCTTGTATAGGAATAAGAGAAAATGAAATGACACGTACCCTCACAAGCTGCCTGCAGCTTGAATGAGGACACTATTGAGTTTTAATGGTAGTGCATCTGGCAGCAGGGTGCTTCCAACCAAAAAGATCCTTGGCTCAACTCCCAGGAGCCTCTCTCCTTTCTCATTCACTTCATGCTCGAACATGGCAAGGGTTGTTGGGCCTCTCACAATGGGAGTCCTGGAGCTGTTCCATGTAGTGGCTTGATCAGTGTGCTAAACATTTGTTCTCAGGGTGTTCATATCTTCATCTCTGCAACACCTTTGGGGCTCCAGAAATCCTCAGGTTGGAATGCAATTTTTCACCTTTGCACTTACATTTCTTGTGAGGGTTGATGTGGTTTTCTTTAAACTGTTGATGGAAAAGCTGCCATTGAGTTGTCCGTAATTGATGCTGAAAGTCAAGTGTTTCATCTAAGTGTTTAGTTCTCAGATTACTGATCTCCTTTAAAAGTCATCTTTTTGGTAATTGTTCCCAACCCACAGAATTCATTGTCTATAAGTGAAAGGTTGCAGTGCCCTAGAAAGTCACTGTTGTTTTGTATAGGTCTTGTAGTCAGGGCAATTCACCTTCAGATTCAAGGGCGGAGTCCAAGGTCAGGGCAAATGCTGTAATAGCAAGACCTCCGCAAGCGCGAAGTATAAATCCTATACCTGATTTCCCTTTGACCGGGATGTAAAACGATAATTCCCTCTAACCAAGCATTCTACACCAAATTTCTCCTCTGACTCCATGGGCAGAATTTTACTCCAGGTGATGCCTTCATTTAGTGAAGCAAAAAAATCTCCAATTTTGTAACTTAAGATAGTATTAAAAGTTGATATAAATGATATTTCCACATATGAGAACAAGTTTTTTCCATTTGAATTTAGGGTGAGTGTATTCTTATGTCTGACTTGCTTCCAACTCCAGAGATTGACCACAAACAAATGATGCTAGAAGATTTTAGGAAAATGATACCACATGGTGGTCTTGTTCTGCTGGAAACAACAAAGGCAAGGTGTAAACTATTCAACAGTTTATTTTCTCCATGTATGCAGCGGATTATTCATTTCAGTAACAAGAGCACATTCAATAAATTTGATTGCAAGCCTATGATTGAAGGGGCACACATTGATGCAACAGGATGGGTATTGGCTCTGCCAGTTGGAGGACACTTGCCACCAGCAGCAAAGATGTTTGATAGTGGCTCATAGCCCACAACATTGCCAGCATACACATCCCCAACGATTTCTGGAATGCTATCTGAGATTAGACATGAATCTGCATGCACCAAGCAAGGCTCTCCATGGAGGTGTACTAGTTGAACAAGGCAATCTGTCATTTTGATCAACTTCTGCCAGCTCCAGATGAACAATACAAACAGAGAAGCTTCCCAAAACATGTGCAGTGTTCCACTGGGTACAAATCTCGTGTCCAATAAAGCCCAAGGCTTTGGGCTTTACTGGAATAAGGGCCCATGCAAAGCAGAGCTGAGCAGTGGCTCAATTCATAAGGACTATGTGCTTGATGGGTTTCTTTTGGATTCTGCTGTTACCAACAGGTTTTCAATTATGTGCCCAGTGCATTCCCAAATTTCCATGTGTTCCTCAAGCTGTTCTCAATAGCACCGCATGTTATCCCATATCCTTGCCCAAAGTTGTACCTTGTAACCAGTATTAGCAGTTCCTCCGAAACAAGCAACTTTTCTAGTTGATTGATCTAAGTCAGGTTCTGGGGTGCCCAGACCAGAGGTTCATAATTTTGTCAAAAATCAGAACAGCATCTGAATCATGTAACCACCTTCTTGCTGAAACTAGATTCCACTCTTGGACCGGACCCCTTTTAAACAGGTTCAGTTTCTTCAGACAGAGAAGTACAACTTATTTGGAAAGGCCAAAGCTAAG
>Ga0116227_10015277_pt1 | contig 11404 bp, 9 predicted proteins | sample S1TSphgellanicum_FD_89693 | JGI IMG/M metagenome (GOLD analysis project Ga0116227, IMG submission 89693) | Host-associated microbial communities from peat moss isolated from Minnesota, USA - S1T2_Fb - Sphagnum magellanicum MG | ecosystem: Host-associated > Plants > Peat moss > Unclassified... | reverse complement strand
TTGTATACCGACCACCAGCCTATCAAGTGGTTGATGACCAATGATAAGCTTACTGGTAAGTTAACTCGTTGGGCGCTTATACTTCAAGAGTATGAGTTCAAGGTTATTCACCGACCTGGTATTACACATCAAAATGTGGATACCATGTCACAAAGACCCCTCACTAGCTTTGAATATTTTTCAGAAGCCATGCAAGATTTTGACCAAATTCCAACAATACATGTATCTGAGGCATTTAATTATCTTGCACTACTACAATGTAACCTGGTTGAGCATCCCATTCTTGATATATGGGAAGACTTGAACACTCTGAGGTTTCTTCAACATGGGGAATACCCTCCCCAAGTTCCATCAAGTCAGTGAGATCGCATACAACAGCGGTCCAAACGTTATTCATGGAGGGACAATCACCTTGTCCGATGCTTACCACAAGGTGACAGAGTGGTTCCACCACCACATGAACGGCCTGGTCTTATTCAAAAGGTACACTTGGAGCTTGGACACTTTGGAGTTAAGCGTACTTATAGCCTTCTTGCTCCTCATTACCATTGGAGAGGTATGTATGCTCAAGTCCGAGACATCATTGCTAGGTGTGAACAATGTGATAGAGTGAAAACTTCTTTCTCCTCTCGACAGCTCACGCTTTCTCCACTCCTTATTCAGGGCATGTTCTATCATTGGTCATGTGATTTACCTAGAGAGTTACCACAAACCTTTAGGGGTAACGTTTACATCATGATTATGATTGAGCATTTTGAGACATCCCATTCCACCCTCTTCCATTGCTGCTCAAATGGACCAAGTTGTGGACTTGGACTCCCCAACCACTTGGGCTAAGGTCATTGCAGAAAGGGCTGCTCTATTCAGGAGGGTTATGCCCATGGCCATGGAGAACCTATCCATTGCACAACATCGAGACACCTTATAATATGCACACACACAAGGTGGCAGTTACAAACCTAAGGTGAAACAATTTGATGTTGGTGATTTTGTGTATCTTCAGCGGTAACCAAATGATACTCTAGACACTTCTTCCGGTCGCACTATCTTGAGGATTAAGGCGATCAGGCCTTCAGGTGTGTTGGAGCTACAAGGAGCTAACGAACGCACAATTTGGGATCATTCCAAAAATTATGCGCCCTGCCACCTGCCGAACTTGGATCCTACCATCATCACGTCAACTTGGATTCCTCCACTTGATTATCCATGTCAGGTATGTTAGAGGATGGACAATGTTGATCAATTTCTGCTTTGCGACAATTGTAATGGTGGATACCATCTCTTTTGCCTCAAGTCGGGGCTCACTCAAGTTCCCGCCGGCAATTGGTACTATCCATCATGTTCTCTTACAACACCTTGATTCCTACTCAGACCATGCCATGCTTTTCCCGGCTTAGGTATGGGGGAGGATACATGATAATTTCATCTCAGCCTCCCTTGTGCATTGTATATATATGTATGCATGCATCTCTTTTTAGTTGATTAGTTTATACCTTTGACTAGCTTTAGTCTTTTTGTTTAGTATAATTTACTACGTATTTACATCCTTACAACACCGTAGGTCACGACACTACACGTCACGACAGCTGTCATGCCCATACATGGCCTCATACATGATGGCCAGTTACGGGCATGCCCATGTGCGCTTTTAGGGTTGATGCACGATCTTAGGCGATTGTACGCTATTAGGTACTTAGGGTTTCAGTTTGTTGGCGACGGTATAAAAGGCCCAACCCTTTCTTTCTCCTTTTAGTTTTTCTAAAATTCCTTTGTTAAGAACTTCCTCCATAATAAACTAGGATTTCTAGATGCTCATGGTGGCCATTGCACGGCCACCGTCTAAATACATTTCATTTCCTTCTTTCTTTGCAATTCAAATACATGAGAATTTCATCTCAGCCTCCCTTGTGCATTGTATATATATGTGTGCATGCATTTCTTTTTAATTGATTAGCTTATACCTTTAACTGGCTTTAGTCTTTTTGTTTAGTATAATTTACTACGTATTTACATCCTTATGACACTGTACATCACGACACTACATGTCACGACACATACCAAATAATGATACATAAATAATGATTTTGTGGAACTCTAATGGTTTTATATATATATATATTCATTAAACATTGAACTACATGCAAAAAAAATTGTGTAAATGAATAGTTATGTATGATGCAAATTTGTTTTGTGCATATAAATATGAATTTTCAAAATGAATTTTAAAGAAAAATTTTAAATATAATTTTGTAATATTTATGTTCAATATATCTAATTTAATATTTCTATGTAAATTGAATGTTAGTTTACAACAAATCAAGTAATGACACATAATTAATATTTTTGTGGAACTTTGATGTTTATTCATTTTTATACTTTTGATGTTTTAATATATATTTAAAATTATGGTAACAATTCATTGATTAGTAAGTTACATGTTAATTTTTTGTATAAATGAATGGTTATGTATGATGAATTTTTTCATGCATATAAATTTTGAAAATAAAATCTAATTCTGAAATGTAAGTCAACTTAATAATATGTATGTTCAACACACACATATTAATTCATTATTTTTATGTAGATTCAATTTATAACATATCAAGTAATGATACATAATTTTTATTTTGTTGGAATCATAATGTTGGCTATTAATTCCAATTTTTTAAAATCTCAATATTTATTCATTTATTTAATTTTAAATTATAATAATGATCAGAATAGTTTTAAAGGATATTTAATAAATTATTACGTAATTACAAAAATTATTGCTATTTTAACATTACTATATTTTAAAATATTTTTTCTATATATATTTTTTTTATTTTTTTATTTTTAAATTTCATATTTATTATATTAGTTCATAATAATTAGAAAATATTAGGTAAAATATTGAACATTAATAATAGTTATAATACCTAGCCAAGCCTAACTACTAACTACAATATTATCATTAATGTTGTTGTTGTAATTTTAGCCAATTATTAATTTTCACTACATTATAATAATTATTGTAATTAAAATATCATGAAAAATTTACTGGTTTTTAATATTTTAATTAATTATTATTTGCATGAATTGATAATAAAAGTTATAACAAAGTTATAACAATGTTTAAATATTCACTAATTATTAATGATTTATTATTTAATCTAGATATTTATAGTTAATCTTTCAAAAAAAAAAAACTAACTATCATATATTTAATTTTTAAAAATGTAAATATACAATTCAAAATGGTTGATGAATAATTATTATAAATAATTAATGCAATTAGCTATATCGAGGCTAGATAAATTATTAGTTGAAATCCAAGCCTAACTAAACTTAAAGTAGTTTGTAATTTGGTTGTAACTAGATTACAATTATAAGAGTTGTAATTAGATCACAACTAGATTACAACTAAAATGTTTATCCCATATTGTTTGGGTTCCATTCCAAAAATCCAAACTATATAAAAGATTGCACTAAGATTATTGAAGAAACACAATAATCATGAAAATGTAATAGTCATTTGGGATGAGTTAATACAAAAACCCTAAAGGCTAAACCAAATCAAATATGATTTCATTTGTTAAGTGCCATGTGGCCTAGGTCTAGGCCTAATGTAAATGCTTATGTTTAGCCCTAGTTTAAGTGTAAATTAAAGGGCTTATATTTAAGCTTAATGTAGGTTTTTAGGTCTAAACCTAACTTATGTTTAGGCTAAGTGGCCAATGTTCAAATACCACATGGCTTAGCCTATGGATGTGGGTGTGCCAATTGTGATTTAATTATTTGTTGACCCCAAACTTTGTGAGCTTACCACATGTTATTTAATTATTCATTGACCCCAAACTTTGTAAATGTGTCAACATTGTATGTGTGCCATGTGTCACCAAACCATTGGTCAAATGTTCAACTTACTATCATCCACCAATGGAGATCAATTGAAAACAATTCTCAATTATAGTGGTATGTAGTTTGCAACTAAAATGGTAAGTAGTGGCTATTGTTATGGTGTTGACACATGTCTAAACTTTTCAACTAGAATGTCATTTTCAACTTGTACTTATCAACTTTTTTTATTTGTAGTTGAAAAAACATTTCCTAGTTGCAAAATAATACTTTGCAACTACACTTGTTCCTTTCAACTTTGTTTTTTGTTGAAATGTAGTTGGAGACATAGTTGCAAAAAAAAGGGGGTTTTTTTAATTAATGTGTCACAATAAGCCTATTTGAGGCAAAAGGCATTAGTGGAATTAATCTTGCCAGCCAATTGCAAGTTTTGTTTAGGGAATACAAATTAACTAACAAAATTATTTGTTATGTTTAAGATGAAGGTATAACTATGTCTACAATGACAAATGTTTTTAAACAATTTGTTAGGTAGGACAATTAGGGTTATTAACATCATTTGAAGGTGTTTATTTTGACCATGCCCTGTCTAAAGCTTGTCAATATGCCACTTCAATGAGAAGGTAAATTCAAGTATACAACCTATGAACATCAAATATGCACAATCTTCAATTCAAGCTTATATATTACATGGCCAAAAAATTTAGGAAAAGGAAATGTAAAGTGGACAAAAGCTTGTTTGATTGCATGTTTATGACCATGGAAACTAAACACACCATTAAAAACAAGGTTTGCCTCCAAAGTGGCAATGTTCTAATGAGCTCTTGAATTCAAGATTGTTATCCATGTTTGTTGTAATCAATAAACATTAACTTTACGAGGTAGAATTTGAACACCCCATATTTGGGCCATTGTAGAATTCGTTGCTTCAACCTTGGCCCCAATTGTATCAAGTTGTGTGTTAAATCAATGTTGTGGTTATTAGTAGTTGAGTGATGCATTTGCAAATGTAATTAACTCTTGTGTGAAATTGACTAATAAAAGACTTAAACTAAAAATCTAGATGAACTTCATTACCCCATCTCAATTTGATGCAAAATTGCCCTTGTTAACAAATAGGATGTGATTAGAAGTCACTTGTGTGCTTGCTCCATTTCTAGATTGTTTGCATCAATTTGATTTTTAAAAAACTCACATGATAATGGTTTTAATGTTTGATCCTAGATTTAGGGATCTTTCTATTTTGAGTAATTATGTGGGAATAAAAAAGTCACAATTGCGCCAAATTACAACAAGGTATGATTCTAAAATTCTAATTCCCTTTTTGTGTTCAACTTATTAAAAAGTTCATCCTTTTACAAAACACCCATCAAATTTTGGCCCCCAAGAATGGCCATTGGTGAAGTTTGGTGCAAGATTGACTCAAGATCAAATTGTCATGAAACATGTAAATTTTTGGTTTTTGCAATCACATGTAAGTTTTTAATTTCTGGAATCATAAATTTAAGTAAAACAATGTATTTGTAAGTGAAATATGTAATGTTAACAATTTTCTTTTGATTATAGGTGCAACAAAAACTTGCATCTTTTTGAAATTTTCAATTAGTTATCAAGTTTTGTGAAGATCCAATAAAGTAGCAGAAAACACATAAGGCATAATTTCCTATTGTTGGATACTTTGTTTCTATGATTTTAAGTATTTTGGGAAGCCAAGTTGAAGTAAAAGATAAAAATTATTGGGATTGTAACAAGGCTTCATAGATGTCAACTTGGAACCCAAAACTTAAATCAACTTGTAGGAACCCACACATTGGTTCTAAAGCATTTGTGGGGGCTAAGTCTCTTGATCATTTTGAGATGTTGAAGCAAATTTCCTAGATCAAATTGAAGAGTAGTTTGAAAACCAATTAAATCACTATGTTAACCTTGTTGACATGGTAGATTATGATTTCTAGATTTGCATTTATGTTTACTAGGGCAAACTTGTGGCATGTTTGTCCAATTTGATCTCAATGGCCTCTCATTTTATGTATGTTTAAAAATAAAAAATTGTAATAGTTTTGTGCAATTTTGTTATTGTAATTTGACATCACATGTATGCATTGTTTCACTAGATTTAGGCCTTTGAAAGTTTTCTACAAAACTTCCAAAGTGTGAAATGAAAACTTTCAATTTTTATTAAACAAGAGAAATTTATTTACCCTTTTTTAATTTTTTAAAACCCTAACCAAGGTATATGATAGAGGTACCTAGATTCTACCCATCTACCCAAAAATATAATTTTCTAAAACCAAAACCTTACATTAATGGAAGAAAAATCATAATATACATTTACATACACTTTTGATTTTGATTTTTTTTAAAAATAACTAAAACCAAATAACTAGAAGTAATGATTCTTTTTAAATTCAAACAACTACACAACACTAGTAATTTCCAATGTTGGGTGGGTATCAATTTTTTTTTATACCCACAAGATTTGATTTTCACAAAATAACTTACAAAAGGTTCTAGTTTTCACTTTAATTTTTTCTTTTTAATTTATACATTGGGGCAAGGTATCAATTCTTTTTTTTAAAAATTGAATTAGTTTTCACAATATCAATTCTCATAAATTTGAAAACAATTGGTTATCAATTAGGAGTTCTCACAAGCCAATTATTATTGGTTTATGAAAAGGTTTAAACCTATTACCTAAAGTACACAATACTCCAAGAACCTGACTTGGGTAAAGGGATTCTACTTCACCTAGGTTTCAATGTTAATTCTCACATAAATGAAAATTGGTGATCAAGTTTTTAATAAAGGTAACACTTAAAATGATACCTTTAGAGGTTCAAATAAGGGATACCCATGTGATATCCAAAGATATTTATGATACCTTCCTGACATAGATAATTTCCACTACATTTTCTTTCTTGAACAAATCTTTAGTTCTCCTTGCTTTTCTATGAATTGTAATGTTTTATTTTAATAAAGCTAGTCAAGTTAACATTGACATTTTTTTGTAAGAAAATTTATTTGGGAGAATTTTGAGAAGATGATTTTTCTCAGTATAATTTTCACCAAATTTATTTTTGTTGGAAAAAAAAAATTGTCACTTTTCAAAATCACAAAACTAAAAAGAAAAATAAAATAAAAGAAATTTGATTCACTTATATCAATCATAGGTTGTGACTATATATATATTTTTTTATGATGTTGCATTAGATGTAAGCATTCCAAGAAGGCTTTAGCATTAGATACAAATAATTTTGTTAAACTTGTCCAAAGTGTAAAAAAATGTTAAGAATAATACCTTCTAAAATCCAAATGGAAATGTGATGAATTTGTTTCATATATATATACATAATATTGATGATTTTTTCAAAAAAATAGGGGATGTGTGACAATTCCAATTTCATTTTGATTTTTCACATTTGTGCAAAAATTTAGTGCCAAAAAAACAACCTCAATGAACACACATCATACAATATGTGGGAATTTTAAAAACATTCCACTCAAATAGCATAATGCATTAGGGATTTGGGAGTTTAACATGCAAAAAGAAAGATTGGGTTGTCCTAAGAAAACAAAGTAGTTGAAGGAAGATGTCTATGCTTGGTAGTTGCATGGTCTAGGGGCACAATAGATAAAATTTTCTTTGTGGAGAGGTTTGCAAGCAAGCCACAAAAAATTAGGTCTCCAACAATAAGTTTGCTAATAAATAGTCCAAGACAAACTATACAAATTTTTTGCCCAAAGATAGGTTCAAACACAAATTTAATTAATTCTAGACTTTAACTTTAATTCTGAACTTAATTCAATATTCAAGAGGAGGCCAAAACACATCTAGTGGCCACCAAATAGGACATATTTCAACCATTTTTTCATGTAATTTGCATAAATTTTCAACAAAAAGCTAAATTTGACACCCAACTCAACAAGTTAGGGAATAAAACCCATCTAATGGCCACCAAATAAAATGAATTTGAACCAAGTTTTCATGTAATTGCATAAATTTTCAACAAGAACCTAAATTTGACACCAAACTCAACACGCTGGGAAACAAAACCATGTGGTGGCTACCAAATAAGACATATTTCAACCAAGTTTTGATGTAACTTCATTAATTTTTTGAAAGAAAATGAATTTAACATCAAATTCAACATGGTGCAATTGTCAAAATTGATCTAGTGGCCACCACATGGGAGGAATTGTTGTAACTAGAAAGGGAGTGGCCGAACAAGGACCCTGTGAATGTGCATCTTGTGTGAATACCAGGTTTGATGATTAGGGTTCCAGAGTTGATCTTGTCGTCACGTTCATTAAGGAAGACGACGGATTTGATCATTTTGGAAGGGGTTAGTACTGATTGTGCATGGAGTGCATGGGAAGTGCAGGAGGAAGGCGGCGCATTTGATGAAGCAGGATGGCACCGCATTGATGAGAAAAGGAGATGGCGGCGGAAAAAGTAGGAAGGATGGAGGCTTGAGGGGGGAAGTCGGATTTTATGGCAGGACAGACTGCAGGCCTTGGGGGATCTTTTGGAGGGTGGTAGAACTTTTGGAAGGGGGAGCAAAAGATGTTAGTTGAGCTCGGAGGTAGATAGACCTGTGGATCCTTATGTCTGTTTTGGGTGAAAACTTCGCTGGGTTGTTATAACTTTCCGCTGCGCCAGTGACCTAGCTAAGTAGGATTGGTAGATGTTTGATGAGTATTCAGGAGTGAAGCAAGCTTGTGCTGTCGGGAGAAACTCTGTAAATTTTGAGCTAATGAAATTGACCATCTAAAATTCTGGCTTGTTGGTTTTGTCTGAACAATCGTTGAGTCTGTGGAGGACCAGAAAAGAGGAGTTTGCATTGGTAATGTGTGCCTTTCATTGGGGGGCTTAGCGGAATAAGAGAACAAAAGCTTAAGACTCAGATTGGTGTCGTTGTTATGATGTTGGTTTGATAGTTAGACCTCCATTCACATTCTGTCTGAACGAGCACGACTGAGGGGTCGCGTTGTTTTTGGACGCTTCCTTTTTGGTATCAGAGCATGTTTCCGTGTTTGTAGCCTTGGTAGAACCTGTGGATACTTAGGTAGAATGATTAGTGAAGATCATGTTGTCGTCTAGTGGGGAGGAAATTCATGTTGAAGAAGTGACTCAGGAGATTCGTGAACAACAGCTTGTCAATAGATTCGATTTTTATACTGTTCAGAACCGACCACAGAGGGGAGCAGTAATTCTGCGTTTTCTAGGTTTTGGAGTAGTGAGGATTGTAGGAATAGATCCAGATGAAGCTCGGGTTGGAGATATCGCAGTAGAAGTAGCACATAGTGGTTTTTACACTCGCGTTCAAGTCTGGTTGAAGGTGATAGATGGAGCAAGGGGGTGGGCATCGACCTCAAAATCGCAGACCCAATTCTACTTCACCTCCTATCTTGAATAGGGTAACTCCTTTGTTTACTAAGAGACAGCGTAGTGTGCCGAGGCTAGGAGATATTTGGGTACCTAAGATTGCTGTGTCGCCTAATCATTTTGTTAGGTTGTACATTCATGGTGTGGAAGATCTGTTTCAGGAGGGCAATCACCTGCTCAGGGTGGAGCATGGCGGATCTAGATCTCGCCTCATGAGCTGGAGGATATGGCGAAATCAAGAGGGAGAATGGCAATTCCAACAGGAATCGACAGATGAGCAAAATTTTTCCACTTTTGTTTCTAATTTTGCACCTCTGACACCAGTCGCGGAAGGAGCTCAGTCTAAGTTTGATGTGTAGCTCGGATGGCACTTGTTTTTTTCAAAAGTCAGAACTGAGCTGCAGAAACTGAGAAGCTGGTTGCTTCTATCGACACTTGATAGTGATCTGAAGACCGTGTTCTATAAACAGTGTTGCAATTTTGATTTGTTGTTAAATACTTGCAAGATGACTAGTCCCTAGGGAATGGATGAGTTGTTATGGGGACGAGATCATGAAGATGTCAATGATTGGGCAGAGCAGCTCACGATGGCGGCCAAAGTGCGCGATCTCAACGCTGACAAACTTTTCAAGATCGCTAAGTTGAACTTGCGGGGTCGAGCCAAGGAGTGGTTCAAGAGGCTATAACCGGCACTAGCCGATTGGGCTGAATTAAGGACCCTGATCGTGCAAAAATATGGTAATATTGATGTTGATGACATCTGGATGAAGTTGGATGCCATCAAGCAAGAACCAAAGGAGCGGGTGCAGAAGTATTTCGAACGCCTCGACAGGTTGTTTCAGAGAGGCAGGATACCAGATGTTGAACAATGAAGGAGGTTTTTGGCCAGGCTGAGGCCTAAGATTTGGAAATTATGTGTGGTAAGAACATTTACTGACATTGAAGAGCTGGTGGGTGTAGCCACTAAGCTCGAGAGAGTTTTGGGAGAAATAGGAGAGACTCCATTCGAGCCTCTGAAGGAGGAGCAAAACGAGGGAGTCGAGGAAACGTTGATGGAGAAGCAGGTGACTGCTTTGAATGACACATTGATCAACCTTATCAAGAGGAATGTGCCGAATTCTATTGCATCATCCTCTTCCACAATGTCCAGCGGGTGCTAGATCTGCAAAGGAGGCGACCATATAGCCACAGCGTGTCTGAGACTCAATGAACCACGGCCGAAATGTGCCAAATGTGGAATGTCTCATAGGACAGAAAATTGTGGGGTCAAATGTTCTTTCTGTGCAGGGTTGGGACACTCAGAGGACCAATGCTGGAAGAAGCCCAAGGATGGAAGGTCGCATTCTGCAACGGCAAATTTCGTAGAAGTCTTGCTCAATGATGAGGAGGCAACGCGGCAGCAACTTAACAGGTTGTGCGGCAATCAAGAGGTATTTTCGTATACTTGGGTGCCAAGAAGGAGGATGCCCATTGAAGCGGCACCAACAGGTAATGTACCATCTCTTGAAGCTCAAGGAGAAGGCGCAAGAGTAGGTCGGGAGACTATTGTCAAATCGAAAATTCTCTCACATTTCATTAAGGGGAAGATTTCTCTTAGCCCAATGGAAACAGTTTTGATGATCCCAGGAGAGTTGGAACACCTGGAGAGTCTAGTGAAGTTAGTTCGTAGGAAGAAGGATGCCGAAATTGTGAATGATCAGGTGTCTGTTGTTTCGCTAGTCCCGGCAATTAGGCGAATCTATGTTAACAAAACAAACATGAGCAAGACCCTCCATTTGCCGGTAGGGATAAATAGATGTGTGGTAGAAGGAATTGTGGATACAGGGGCATCCATATTTGTCATGGCTGCTACTATAGTTAGGGAGTTGGGGATGATGCATCTGATAGTTGGATCTAAGACCTATAAGACTGCATTAGGAGTCGTCACTCAGGCACTAGGTCGGATCGATGAAGTACCCATGATGGTTGGTGGAGTTCAGTGTACCATGACCCTTATGGTAATGGACATAGACAGTTACGATGTGTTGCTAGGATTGGATTTCTTGATAAAGATCGGAGCCATCGTAGATGTGGAGCGAGGTCTGATACAAGTAAGAAAGGGACCGGGAGCTGATGTGGAGGTGTTACCCTTGACGATGGTGAACTTGTTGCAGAGAGTGAATTCAGGATCTCAGATACAAG
>Ga0116227_10015276_pt1 | contig 11406 bp, 9 predicted proteins | sample S1TSphgellanicum_FD_89693 | JGI IMG/M metagenome (GOLD analysis project Ga0116227, IMG submission 89693) | Host-associated microbial communities from peat moss isolated from Minnesota, USA - S1T2_Fb - Sphagnum magellanicum MG | ecosystem: Host-associated > Plants > Peat moss > Unclassified... | reverse complement strand
GGCATCCCACCAGAGCTGGTAAGCTGTGTGAAACTGCAGAACAATGTGCATCCATGTGTTGATTTATATTTGCATTACACTGCCAGCTTTTGACTTCTTATCTGGCTGTGCCAAGATTTGCGCATGGTCACCGCCTCAACTGCCTGCAGTACATGGGATATCATTGCATTGCTTTGCATAGAATTTCAACTTCCTGGTGGGAGCAAGAATGCCTTGCACCACCCCGTAGTGCACAGATGTCAGTGTCAGTATGATGCTCTGAATCGTTGTTTCGCATGTTTGGTTGAAGAAAGTTTGCCTCACAAAATTTCTTCTGCCTTTCCTTCGCATGCAGGTCATCAACTGGGATCAGATAGGGATGCAGCTTGTGCTAGCCGGCAATGCTCGCACCTATCACACCAAGAATTTTCTGGATGTCAGCGTGGCAAATGGCGATGATAAGCGGGGCTACACTATTGTGCTTGCGTCAGCTGCAAGTGGCAAAATGCTACCCTTGCAAGTCATCTATGGTTGGGCAGAGGGCAGTTTGAGAGCTTTGCCCAACGTGCTATGCCGCGCAACTACAGCTGCCAAAGGCTTCGTGTTTGCTCAAACACCCACTCATTGGTCTAGTCAGGGCAGCATGCGCAAATATATCATTGGAATGATTAACCCGTATGTCAGGAGCATGATCAAGGCCAGTAGTGGCCAGCTGCCAGTTGATCAAAAGGCAATCCTGCTCATAGATTGCTGGTCTGTGCATAAGAATGAGGAGTTCCTATCGTGGATGAAGGAGGAGTATCCCCACTTGATCATCTTGTTTGTGCCATCGGGAACCACCAGTAAGTTTCAGGTTGTGGACACAAGCTTGAATCACCCCTTTAAGGCTGTTGTCAAGGCTGCATACCACCTGTGGTATGCTCAAGATGTGGGGCAGCAACTGCAGGGCCATGCTGTTGGTGAAGTAAAGGTGGGCACGGCTGTGGGTGTCATGCGTGATCTTTTGGTTGGCTGGTTGTTGTCGTCATGGGAGCGCTTGAATGGAGATGCATCCATTGTGAAGAAGGCTTGGCAGATTACAGGGTTGCATGCTGCTTTTGATAGGCAAGTGCAGTGAACCGCTGGCAAGATGCGTGATGCAGGCAAGTTGTGGAGGGTCCCGCAAGGATATAATGCGGAGATTGGTGATGAGGATGAGCAGCAGCTGTTTTCTAAAGTTTCGATTCTGAGCCTGACGAAGATGATCTTGTTCCTTTGGCACAGCTGGCTGCGAGGGCAACCGCAAAGGCTGCTAGGGCATCCTCGTCAGCAGTGGCAACATCCATTCAGGATGTTGTTGCGCAAGCCACTGCTGCCGAGGAATACTTGCAGATTGATGAGCAGTTGGCATTGCAGAGCGAGGTGTTGCAGGCAGGGATGGAGGCGTATGCAGTCCGAGTAACAACTGCAGCTACAGATAGCTTACTGGCTTTGGATGAGAATGCCCCGGTGGATAATGTGGAGGGTGGCGAGGTGGCAGTGGAAGATCCAGGGCATTTTGATTCTGCTCAGGATGGGGAGGGTGATGATGATGAAATGCAAGTGGATGATGGTGGTTACTTTGGAGAAAGAGAGGTCGGCGATGTTGGCGAGATGGATAATGTGCAGTCAGAAGAAGGAGAAGCACATGCTCAGATGGTGCGTGAAGCTTTGAGAGATGCTGTCATTTCTTATGAAGGCAATGTCGAGGCATGGTCAACTTTGATTGCCTTTCTTTCCTCCCCTGTTCTCAAGCTTGATGACAATGTTTGCACTGCAGCATTGGCCAACATTCAGGCAAGTTTGGATGCTGTAGATTTCTCACAAGGGTCATTGATCTGCCAGCAGTTCTTCACTCGTTGTGTCAAAGCTTTGTTCTGGCTGGTCTAGAACATTCAGGAATTCATGACGGTAGGGAACAATCATCCAGGCTTGTATGAAGGTGGTGCATTGTGTGCAAGTGAAGCACTGAGCGTTGCTTTCGACTTGGAGCCTCTACCAGATGTCTTTGATTGGAGCAACATGTATGTGCAGTTCAAAAATTAAGTTCAGCATGGTGCAATGCACATGGTGGTCTGGAGTCACTACGGTCAGTGTCATCTTTTGTGAGGCAAATGTAACAAGAATGTCATCACGACGCCATTCCACAAGCTGTGACTTGTGCACAGGTTCTTCCTTGCCATGCAATGTAGATCAATGCAGAGTGCAGATAAATGCCTGTATGCTCAGAATGTTGCACATGTGTGCTTGCAACATCAAAACAAAAAAAAATGGAAATTGGCTTGGACCTGTAATGGACCTTTTCGGCAGATTACTAGACCTTTCCCTTGAAAACAATGCATTTCTTGCAGCACTGATGGACCTTTTCCAAAACATTTCCTCAAGATTAATTAAATTGATCGTGACAGCCCGCCCGAACCTTTTGTGGCACTACGGTAGAATGAAAAGTTTTAAAATGAATTAAAACAAATAGTGCCCTTCCCAAGGGATCACTTTAATGGGTTCCCATGGCAGATGGGATGACCGTGACTTCACCTTCACAATTATGGTGACTATAAAACAAGGGAGATTCAAATGCATAAAATGCACAAACAAAAGGGATGAATTGTATGATGTCCCCACTTGTTGCACGAAGTTTTTGAAATATGACCATTTTTTATGTTGAATTGAAGGCATTTGCCATGTTTTAATTAAAAACCCAGCTAGTCAGGGTGAAGGTCCAAATTGCATTTAAAACCATGGATTATAATTTCACATCCGCCTTTGGTTAAAATTCCAAATTGGTGTGGGGAAAAATGTGTTACAAATGCATCACAAAATTGAAATCATAAGGCGTGATTTGTGAATCAATACAATGTTTCCCCCATTAACAATGAGATGAACTCCACTTGAGGGTTTGGCCATGATAGTGAACCACTCCAAGGATATGTGCAATTCGATGTGGGATGTGACTTTGAACGATATTGGAACAAAATTGAAACAATTGTGGGGATCCATTTGCAAAATCTTCTAGGTGAAAACAATTTTGAAGGTTTTAAAAAACCATCTTAAAAAGGTGGTTTATAGATAAAAACAACATGTGTTGGAATGCCAACTTGAAAAAGTTGGATGAAAATTCAAGGTCTTAGTTTAGTTTATAGTCTTTTAGGAAAAGTGGGAATAAGTTATTTAAATATAAAATGTAAAGTAAAAAGAACTAAAGTGGTGTCACAAGATGTGAGTGTAGGAGATAATAGTGCCAAAACACGAGCTATTCGAAAATATTCCCCTACATGTCTAAGGATTAAACTATGGAGAAAGTGTTTCTGAACTTTAGGATCATGTTGGGGAAGAAGCATTGAATTCAAACTTGTCGTTAGAGCTTGTGTCCGTAAAAATAATTTTTCATGCAGGTTTTCTCAATCACCTGCTAAAAAATAATTGAGTTAGATTTGTGTTGCCTATGCTTTGTTTCCCCTCCACGAAGGGGTAAAGCAAAACACCATTGGTAAAACAAAAAGAACAAATGTCAAGTAACCACATCGTAGGGGTCTTATGTTAGCTTATCCAATGGAAAATGAAATGCCACTTGTACATCACATTGAAAAATAATAAGGATGTTGTTGTATAATCAAAGAAAATGAAAGCCAAGATGGTAGGACCCAAGGACATCTAATATCGAAACCCAAGCCCATGTTAATGAAGGCGAATTGGGAATAAAGGAAGGTATTGGGCCAAAATGGTCATGTAGGTTTAAGTTAGATGAATTGGATGTCTGATAGAAACATTGGTGACAGGTTAACCCTCAAAGAATAAATTGACGCCCACAAGTGGGGCAAGAAGCTCTAGGTGAAAATTATAGGTGTGTTGAAAGGGTGGGGGTAAGTTGGGGGGGTCTAATCATGGGCAACTATAGGGGCTAACATAATGGAAATGGGAAATGGTCTTACATTTGCATTATTTAGAAGGATTGGGAAAGTGTTGATTTAGGGCTCCACATTTACATGAAAGGTTAAAAGTTGGTAGGGGGAGCTAGTGGGTGGTGCATGTGGGTTGTTAAAATGGTATGGGGGGTTGGTGGGTGGTGCGTAGTTTACATAATAAAGGTAGTGGAAAATGGGGTTGTGATGGTGTGTGAAAGGACAAATGGGCGATGTGAACTACGAAGTTTAATGAGACATGATAAACTAGGGGACATGGGACATTTTGTGCCCATGAGAAAAAAAATTTATTAAGAGCACAATTGAAAATAGGTCTCACTTTCTAAAGACTTCCTATTTCAACTCAACAATCCTAAACCTATAACGCCAACCACACAAAATTAGGCAAATCAAAAGGAAATATAAAAACAATTATGACAAACAAGAAATTTTTATTTCAAAAGATAACTAAACCTCAAATTTGTCATAACTTTGGACACCATCATCCTTACTTTACTATGTTTGACACAACTTATACATTTTTGAAAACTATTGTGCAAATATTAAAAGTTAAAAAACTTTTAGTTTTTTATTTTTTGGATTACCCAACTAAAGTAACATCCAACTTCAATAATAAAAACAACACCTTCAACTCAATCCTTTGCTCAAAAAAAAACCTTAAAAAACATATGATTGGTCAATAAATAGCCATTATGTATTCACATGTTCACATTTACAACACACTCTTAATTTCTTTTTTTTCTTTTTCCTTTGCTATTTCTTTAAGACTATGACAAAAACTGAGAAAAACCAAGACCATGGCAAAATTGCTCACTTTGTGATAGAAACCTTTTATTGTGCTTAATGTGTAAGTAATAACTAGATTCTTGGTGAAAAGAAAAATTTTCTAGGCTTGACAAAAATGTGAAGGAAAAAAAAGGTCCCACCACAAAACAAAAACCAAAAAGAAAAGTTACATAAAACCCACCCTCCCTTGGCCTTTTGACCTCTGTTGTTTGGTTACTTGTTGATGCTAGTGTTGTTGTCATCATCATCCTCCTCCTTTGTCCCAAAAAGTGGTTGTTTTCATATGTCCCATCGTGTCTAAAAATCTAGAAACTAGACTTACAACCACTCTACTTTTAATGAAAATTGGAATCAAACATGGGTCTTGAAACCCCTCTTTCCTTTTTCTTGAATACCTTTTCTACAAGTTTGTCTTCTTTGTCCTTTTTTGTCCTTTGCTTACTTAAAATAATTTTGAATAAACTAAAATAACCTAGAGGTCAAATAACATAAAATAACCCATAATGGAATAATTTAAAATAACCTAGGATTAATTAGCCTGGAGTAGGAAAAAATAATTTAAGGTGGAATAACTTAGAATATCCAAAATTGATATAAGGTTAAATAATTTGGAATAACCAAAGGTAAAAAAAATATAATAACATAAGGTAATTTAGCCTTAGATATAAACTAAGTAGAACTTAAAATGGCCTAAAAGTAATTTAAGGTAGTTTAAGGTAGCTAAGTTGTTAGGGTAAGTATGTCAAAGCACATAGGTAAAATAAGAAGAGTTATTCATAGTGATGTGATGATAAAAATTATCATTTATTGAAAAAGTGATGGAATGATTAAGGACTTTTAATGTGAAGTGAAAGGTTCAAATCTTCACACTTATAACCTATTTGAATGTGTTTAACTAATTCTACTTAGTTTAATTTAACTTAATAGAGTAGGTAAAATAAGTAAATAGGTAGTAGGACATGTAGGGTAGGTAAATAAACAAACAAACAAACATTATTTCGGTTTTGTTTTAATTAAAAACTTAAATTAATTTTTTTCCGCCATATTGTCATCCATCTTTTACCAATAAAAATACTTAATAAAAAACTAGTGAAAAGAACCTATCAAAATAGACATGTTGAAATCAACTTATCTAAAATGACACTTTGGTCAAGTTGAACGAGGGGCAAAAATACAACATGGAGGACCTTTTTTATTATTATTTTTTGAATAAAAAATTATGATTTCTTGTAATGTAGGAAGACAAGAAGACCAAGTGTTAAAAAACACAAAACACAAGATCAAACTCCAATCACCACCAACTTCAATGGGTTTCCAAGTTTAAAACATTATTTTCCTTAACCGTACAGTCATTCGTTGTTCTACCACTTCCATTGTGTTTCAACCAAACTTGGAAACAAAACCCCCTTAACACATTTAATGTGTGGATAATTTATTAAACTTGAAAAGAAAGACCATGCAACAATGAGCCACAAGGTAAGAAAAGGCTTGTTAGGTCAATTTTTAAAATATTTGAAGAGGTTGGCTTACAAGAAAAAAAAAAGTGTAAAAAATGTATAAACAATCACAAAATTTTTGTATGATCACCTAACCATCAAGATCAAAAGGTCTTATGATTTAAATTAATACCCTATGGTACATCATGAAGTCATTACATTTTGAAATATTTAAACATTAATTGACATTTGATCAAAATTGTCCCAAGTGGGAAGAAAAAGTTGCAACTTTGTAGCCACCTTTTAGTTGAATGTAAAGTGTCATTATTGTAAAAATCCAATTAGGTAGAGTTGTAAAGGATTTCAAGTTGAAACTCTTGGAAAGAAAAAATTGGAATTTTCTTGGAAAATGGAAATTTCCAATTGTTGATTACGCAATTCTTTCAAATTTTCTTTTTTTTTCTTGGGAAATTTTACCTTCTTACCATTTTTCATCAAATCCAGAACTTGAAGTGTAGGTGGAATGCATTCATATGAAGGTGGTGAAAGACAATTGGGGCATTTCAACTTGGGATCAAACAAAAATGAGTGGCCAATGTTGCACATACAGTGGAAGAAACGCACAAGGAAGGATTTTTATTGCTTTAGGACACCTTGTATAGGTTGAGCCTACTCCTGTGTTCCTTTGAATGTACCATGGGTAAATAACAAAACCTACATATATGGCTAGATAACAAAATTTGATATGTTAAAATTGTTAAACTATCTTGTCACAATGCTCAAACAAAAAGAAAATCATAATAAAGCTTAAGAGACACAAATTTCTTGTCACAAGGTCAAAAGGGAAGGAAAGAAGTGTCCCCTATTTGTGTGATCTACCAAATTTTGAGTACAATTTTGACATTAGTTTGGATGATTTGTGGGATTTAAGATTGTTATGTAATGGTTTTTATTGTAATGTTATTTTTCATTTGATCTCCATTCAATTTAGTTTTCATTTCATGTTCCTTGTTTACTTTCTTTTTTCTTTTGAAGGTCATTGTTTATTTCACGATCCATTTCTTAATTGTTTTTGTTCACTTGACAAATAATATTTAATTTCCATTTCCTTGTTCAATTCACAATATTAGATTTCCATTTTTACTATCGTACACCTTTGACAACATTTGATTCAGTCATTCTTTTAAATTCTTGAAATATATTTTGTGTATATTTCGTAACATTTTTTATTTATTGCATTCTTATTTGTTTTTTCAAGTTTGATGTCTTCAATTCCATCTTTAAATGTTATTGGCTTTTTCAATATCTTTGTTGTACAAAATTTTTAAAAAAATCTAATTTTATGTATATTTTTAAGTTCATTTTCCATTTCCATTTATATTTTTGCCATTTTTTTTGTAATCTCTTACCTTGTTTATATTTTAATTGAATGGGGTAATGACCTAGTGGTGATTCTAAAGTTTGAAATTGAACATATTTTAAAAATAAAATTTGTTGCAAATGCAAGGTCAAAGGCCAACAACAAATTAATGTATCCAATTCATCTTTTGTAAAACATTCATGTAATTTTTCAATGTATTTGGACAAAATGTTATCAAGTACAATTTGTCTATAATAAATGGTGAATCATTTAAAAATTTCATTTGAATGAACATTTTTGTTTTTCAAATCACCCAACCTTTTCCCCTTTTTTTCCCTTCATTATACTCAATTATGTATCCATTGAATATCATGGGTTAACAATGCAAAAATCAAATTTAGATGTTTTATGTATCATAATGCCTTTGATATGAAACATTTAAAAAAAAAAATGCCCTTTGGCTTCACCTTGAATTTCAAGAATGTTTGGATGTTGTCTTACACATAATATTTTAAATTGTATATCATCTTTGTTTGAAAGTTGTTTTGTTTGAGTTACTTATTTTAATCTCATATTGATTAAATTTTCAAAGTTGCACAAGACAAATCTTAATATAATGTATATCCTTTTTTTGCCAATTCCTTGACTTATTATTGATGCAATTTTCTTTAAGTTATTTGATGTTCAATGGCAACAAATGTTTTGTTTGTAGAACATTATGAAATGATCATAAATAATATTGTCATTTCCTTTAAATTATTTCACATCAATTAATTTTGGCCATTATTTTGGAAGTTAATTTGTATAATTAATTGTTGGCTTTGATTATTTTCATTTGTTTCATATTATTTCGTTATAAGTAATATAACATTTAGAAATATCTCCTACACTTTAGGTCTAACAATTACAAAATCCCGTTCATAAACCCTTATTATTTAGGGCTTTCCAACAACGTCAAGAATGTAACCCAATTGTTAAAAAAAAATGAAATTCTATTTTTTATTGAATTATCAATGAAAATATTATTCAATATTCTATAACTTTTGTACCATATGTTCATTAAACATTATGAGACTACCCCTACTCATGCAAGTCTTTCCACATGTATCAAGATTAAAACTATAAACACCATGGTTTGAAAGATCTCAATGTGACAAACAAAACCCACAAGCTAACAAACTACCTTCCTTCATAAATAGATAAACTCTTGGTTAATATGAGTCAAATGAGTGAAAACAAAAAAATGTTGATATTTTTTAACATTGGGTGAAGTTTTGAAATGAAGGAATTACCATAATACAAGGCCCATGCTTGGCTCCCACCTCACATGGGCCTTTTATTCTAGTAATGGTTTAGTCCTTGGGCAATGCATCCTTCTTTTTAAAAGGCTTTGCTACACACATAGGCCTTTTCTATGATTGATGAACAAAGGGATAATTGTACTCCAAAATCACATGGTAGGCCCCTTTACACACATTCGTGCATATCTTCAACAAGAACTTGTCATTAAAAAATCTTACATTTGAAAACATATAATAATTTTGTGGGTCCAATTCACAAAAACACATAAGTTATAACTAATGAAAAGCTTAAAAAACACCAATAATGAAAGGAAATTTCATCAACATTAATTTCATTACAAAGCACATGGAAACCCCAAAGATAATGCAACCCCTTCCCCCACCCCCCCTTCTCCCTCCGCCCCCAAATCCACTTTGGGGGATCCAACTTCCACATAAAATGAGGAAAATTTAATAAAACCATCATTTTCTTCTTAGAAAAATGTGATTAGTTTTGGACTCCCATTTCTAAAGAATATCTAAAACTATTTAAAAAATTGGAAAATGAAAAGATGATCAAAATTATTAAAATAAATTTTTTAAAATGATGAATTTAATGAAATTTGGACTTTCAAAACCTACTAACCAAAGCTTAGTTGTTAAATTAAGAAAGGACATCCAAAAAAATGGGACAAACGTGATGAAAAAAATATGGGAAACATTTCAAGGGTTTTTTTGAAAATTGGGGAAATTAAGGCTTAGGTAAACAACATGGATTATAATAACAAGATTTAGTAAATACATAAATACATCATCAATAGTAGACCTATCACCCACCCACTTGTGGAGGTTTTAAGCTCGAACTTTCATGTGACACTTGCAAGAAAAAAGGAATGAAAATTTAAATTTCTCACTATTTTTCATTTCCCATCTCTAAAAAAAAAAAAAAACTAAAAAAAAAAAAAAAAGAGAAAATGAATGAGTGTTTTTTTTTCAAAAGAACTAAGTTACCATGAAAAAAACATGATAACTTAAAATTAAAAAACACAAATGTGCTAAAAGTAATGAAGAAATAAATAATACATTTTCAAAAAAATTGTTTGAAAAGTATAATTCAACTATGGCCTATTTAAAAATAATAATTAATAAATGATTAAATGATAGAAGAGTCCCACACACCCACTTTTGGGGCTTTCAAGTCCCAATTTCCATGTGAAATTAACAAGAAAGAGCTAAAATTCAGAAATAAAAAATTTTAATTAAAAATTTGATTTTTTGGGGGTTTAGTACTTGTTTTCTCTTAATTATTTAAAATAATTAAAATAAAAAAGAATCAATTTTCTTTTTAAGAACAAAAGTTTTATACGAAGCTTTTCTTTGTAGATTATGGTCAATTCACACTTAAGGGGATTAAAATTATCAAATCGAAATTACCATAACTTTGTAATCATATGGGACCTTGGTTGTTGATAGATTGTTCACATGTTTTGCATATGTGGCACATTAACACAATGATTATGATGAGGCCGTGCCAAAATGTTAAGAGACAAACAACATTAAAATTAAAGTGAGATCCTGCATGTATGTTGTTTTTTCGTTCTCCTATCACCAATGTTAAAATAACAATTTGAAAACTAGAATGGTAAAGGAATAGTTCCATAGGTTTCATCACTCCATCATAAGAAAACTTAGAGCTCCCAAGGAATGGCTTCACTTTTTATGGAAATTCGCACATAGGTTCATTTGGAAGAGGTGCAAGTTTGTAAGCAAATAGTTACATAAGTTTGCATGTGACAATTCATGGAATGGTGCAAGCTCTTGCATGTAGCTAATTCAACAAATTTGGAAACAAGTTCACAAGCACAAATGGGAGCAAGCTTGCATGCAAGTTGATTGACAAGGCCAATCAAAGACTTGAGGTTAAGGTGATAGAAGATAAACACATAATGGCATTTTAAAACTTCAATTTCTTAATGATGACAAGTGGCAATTAAAAGCACAATGTGTAATGTTCATGTTCATTGATTTGAAACACATAAAACATCCAACTTTCAAAGAATTCATAGATTCAAACATGCATATGATACTTGTTGCACAACACTAAACAAAATTGTCAAAGAATTGCACAAAACAACAAAATAAAAAATCTAAAAAACATCACAATGTGTAAAGATTATAATGCTATGTATTCTTTTTTCATAATAAGAAGCTTACAAACTATCACAAAATTGTTAAAAATCATGTACCTATTTATGAAAGTTATCTTTTAAAGAAAAAAAAACTCAATGGTTTTATTTATTTCATAAATACAATTTTAAGGATATTATGAACTCATTGAAGTGTTTCAAGGAGAGAAGATTATTAATCCTCTCTTACATACCATACGAGTGTGAACCCTGTGCCTAATGCACAGGTGTGTGCCACCTAGGATGCCACCTAGGTGCTTCAGTTACCCACTTACCTTGGGGTTAGACCCCTCTGTGGAGTCCAGCAAAATTTGGCATATGGGGCCTTCTGCTTCACAGAATGGACCATTTTGAAGGAGTGAAATGCCTTGTGGCCATGGAAACTGAATTAAATTGCTATTAGGTGCTCACCCAAGGCTTTGCTGGGAGCTAGAAGGATTT
>Ga0116227_10015275_pt1 | contig 11406 bp, 9 predicted proteins | sample S1TSphgellanicum_FD_89693 | JGI IMG/M metagenome (GOLD analysis project Ga0116227, IMG submission 89693) | Host-associated microbial communities from peat moss isolated from Minnesota, USA - S1T2_Fb - Sphagnum magellanicum MG | ecosystem: Host-associated > Plants > Peat moss > Unclassified... | reverse complement strand
CAAACAACAGGAACTTTAGCTGTTTACAGTAGACAAGAGCGCAGGCATACAATTGTCTTTCTCCTCTCACCAGCATCTCAAAGTTTTAAAAAGAAATCAAAGAGACGGACTAGAATCTCGATGTAAACGCTCGAGTGCCTAAAAGGTCCAATGTCGGAATCAGAAACGACTCTCACAAACTCGGAATAAATTGGTGGCGCTTCCAAATATCTCGCGCCGAATTCACGGTGACAACCAGCACAATTATGCAACACACGTTCTACTGTTGTGTATTCTCAAATTTACCTGAGACATCGGAGAATTCTAAAGCTCAATCTTGAAGCACAAGGTAGCCGTTCGCCGAACAACCTAAGCTACATAATCATTTAGCAGATATTTTGGCGAAGAGGAAAAGCCAGAAATAACAAAATTCCAAGCTACGAGTCCAATCTGAAGGAAAGTTGGAGAGCACAACATGACAGCACTGAGAGAGAGGCCGCTATCACAAATTGTGGCTCAGATTCAGGAACGCAGGAATGAAAAGCAAAATGCTTTGTAAAGGGGATTCAAACCTTATTACTTGGGTTGTGTGATGCTCGAAGGAGACAAAGCGGGCTCTCCAAGTCTTGGGTGGTCCGCCAGAACTAAATAGACAAAAAGAGACACGCAGAACACCATCTATTACGAAACGGAAGAGGAGAAAGTAAACAAGCCGCTCATCGCGCAATGGCTCTACCCTCTACCCCGTTAGATGGCAAGTCTAAACTTCAGACCAACCCTAAAGGTCGCAAAAAAATGAACTCGCCAAAAATAAATTCGCAGTTTCTTAGTAACACCTGGTGAACATTCCTCGAAATGTGAGACCAAATGAAAATTACATCTACCCTGGTCGCACAAGGATGACCCTCTTGATTAGACAGCGATCAAGAGTGGGGCGGGTCCCAACAAAACCACCTAGATTTGTCTTGGGTGAGTTATTTTTTTACTATGTATTTTTTAATATAGTTTTCCCTCCAGAGATTGTTGCCACCCACTCCCAACAAAACCACCTAAATATGTCTTGGGTGGGTAATTTTTTTTACTATGCATTTTTAAATTTAGTGTTGCCTGCAGAGAGAAGAGAGTTTTCAAAACAATTTCACAAATTTCAAACACATTGAGCACTTAGTTTTAGAGGGGATTTTTTTTTTTGGGGTTGTTGTTATGGATGTTAATGCTTTTTTTCTTTTTTTTCAAACAGATATTTTAAAGATTTTCATAACATATGTCTGCATTCTTATTTTAGTGTGAATTGTTTTAATTTGGGTTGTACTTGTGAATGTATTTATGGGGTTGTTTTAAGGTTTTTAAAAATACATTGTCAATATGGATCAAATTTTCATTGGGAAAGTTATATTGATTTGATTGTTATTTTCAATTATATTAGAGAAATATGTTTCCCATATCTCACAAGATACAAAGTTTTTGCATTAGGGTGCATCATCATGTTTGATGTGGATCAAATTTTCTTTGCTTTGTCAAAGAAAAGAAAAATTATTTTTCCACATGTTTTGGATTGAACTCAAAAAAAAACTCATTGCAAAAACGTTGAGGCCATTGTATGGCATACAACATTCGAAATGAGGGATATAAAGTATTTGATGCATTATACAATGTCTTTTGATGCTTTCAATAATTTGGTTGAAGAACTATCTTCATTTTGAAATCAAAATGTTTTAACATAGTGAGACTACAAGTAAAGATTAAGAAGATTGTTGTAGTTGTGTTGTATAGTTTGCTCATGGGTTTAGTTTTAAACATATGTAAAATAGGTTTGATGTTGGTGCATTTACTATTCGAACATATATGGATTTAAATTATGTTGTCCTTTATGACAAAGATAAGCTTTTGAACAAAGCACATAAGTACACTTGTTAAAAAAACATTTACTAGGGATCATTGATCAATTTGAAAAGTTCATAAGTTTACCAAACATATGTGGTGCTATTGATGGTACTGACATACCATTAGTTGAAAGGCCAAGTAAAAGATACACTTTTGTAATGTTAGATTACTATAATTGAAAAAAAATTCATAACATTATTATATAAATTATATGTGATGCAAAAAAAATTTATAAAAATGTTCATGTTGGATAGCCTAGAAGAGTTCATGATGGGGTTTAATTTAAAGCTTTCAAATTATACAAGGAGTTGAAGATTCAACAAATTTTGCAAGAGCCTAAATCAATTGTTCAAAGCATGAAGATGACTTTTTATCTCATTGTGATTCTACTCATCTCATATGTACTTTTTTATAAATGAAACTTGTGATCTACATCATATATAAAAAAATTGATAATAGTATGAATTCTAATAAGGTGATAATTGAAATTTTTTTCAAAATTTGAAAATTTGGTTGGAAATTTTGAAATTTTCAATTCAAGTGTTAATAGGGATCTTGTAGTTGTTATAGCTTGTTTTGTATTGCACAACTGTTGTGAAATGTGGAAAATTATGAAATTGTGTCATGTGACTAATGCAACAAGGAGAAATAACTTGACTAGATTTAAAGGTGATAGGTTAGCAAAGTTGTCAACTTTGAAAGATGGAAAGAAGCGAAATAAGAAGAAAATTGATCTAGAGAACATTATTTGAACAATAGTTATTGAACCACCCAAAAAGTTTGATCATCCACATTGTACTTTCATAAAAGATTTTGGAATAATTTTTTTTTATTTCAATTGTTGTGCAGACAATGATGACAGCAGTATGATCAAATGATCTTGATATCACATGTTAAATAGCTATGCCTAGAAAGATATCTAGATTTAAATACTTCAACAAAAAAAAATCCATTTGCAGTTACATGTTTGTTCATTATTTAATATTTGTTTTGTAATGTCTTGTGTCATTTTCAACATCTGCATTTCTTTTGCAATTTGTGTATTTTTTTTTAATGGCTCTTAGAATGGATGGAGACTCTCTAGATATTTGCCTTTTTTTATTTGTAGTTTTTTTGTTTGGTTTGCCTCTAATACTAGGCAAATTACAAGCCTTTGTCCTAGGTGACACTAGATCAAATGTTTGTTTTGAAGTTTGGTCAAATGTTACATGTTCATTCATGTGATCAAAAATCGAAGTTTGATGTTCAAGATTTTGATGCTATTGTATTTTTAAAATAGTTTCAGAAAGATCATCTAAATTTTCCACTTGAGGTTGAGACAATTGAACACCTTCATCAATGCTACCAATTGCACCATTCATTTTTTTTGTGCCACCTAAAATGCTATGAAAATGTTCATAACATGACCATGAAGAAGGAAGAGCACCTACGATATTACAAGCTTCATGCTCTTCACAATATTTTTTTTGCATTTTGGTGATCTTGTTTCGATGTTACTTCCAAGTTCACAACATTTCATTTGGAAATGCTGCATTGATTCTTTTTGCAAGCTCTTTTCAATCCTTTGCAACTATGAGCTACTTGCGATACTCCCAATGTGTATCCTGCCACAAGTCGATCATCATTTCCAATTTGGCAAGTGTCCATAGCCTCCCATCAACTTGAGGTCTTTAAGTAAGTTGAAATACCATTAACCCCACATTGCCATTTAACCCTAAACCTTGGGAAGCAGGAGAACTTGATCCCCCAAAAGATAACCCATGAATGAACTTGACAACCTTCTCATCCACTTTTGACCTCCAAATAAATTAAACTTTTTTTAATTATTAAAAAAACACAACAACAAAGAACAAGGAAAACAAATTCTATCTTGTAGACTTTTTGGTGTGCTCTGTTGCTCTCTGGAGTCTGAAGGCTTTGACTGGAGTAAAAAACCTTCCACATTTTTTAAAAACTCAGAGTAGTGAGGGTCAAGAAATAGGGATCGGCAGAACTTATAAAAAGAAAATAGGGGGTGCGGGGGGATGGGGGAGTAGTGGGCTTTATGGAAAGCGTAAGGCCCATGGACAAGATGTAATACCTGCTGTTGTTGCATACAAAATATCATGGTCAGTAACATGGACTCACATTACGTGTAGGGTAGAGCCCTAGGGTTGGGGCATTCTCAAAATAAGGGGTCTAGGATGAAGGGATAGCCAAGTCTGGCCCTGGATTTTGGGAATGTGTCTCACTCTAGGGCTTTACCTGTCGTAAAGCATGAGCCAAAATTTATGATGAACCAAACCTATGTACATCACAAGGTGTAGGAGTTGGAGGTTCCAAACTACGCATAGCACAAGGCATAGGAGTTGGAGGGATATTATGCCTACTTATAGGTGTAAGAACCCTCTCACTATTGAGGAGTAGGCATATTATCTCTCCCCTTTTATAGGAGGGAAATTCATGGACACAAGGTGCCCTCCAAATACACTACAGATTTTCTCTGAGCGCTTTCCAATTATTTTTTAAATCTCGCAATTTTGAGGTTATTATTCACAATTGGATCCCTCAGTGACACAGCACCCACGAACACACTAGTCGTGGATCAGACCCTTTCTGACCGTTTTGGGATGAAACCCAGTAATTTAACCCACTGGTGCCTTTTGCACTTGCCCACCCTACCCAGCTTTCAAAAACATTATCTCTTTTTCTTTTTTTTTAACTGTTTGGCATCCTCTTTCTACTGACCTACCTAACCTACTCACCTATTTACTTACTGATTTAGTGACCTACTTACTTACATGCTTGGTGCCAAGAAAACTATTACATCTTGTACAAAAGATTTATTTTGGAAGAAAAATTGTCACTTCACCTCATTTCACTCAACCCAACGTCGAGAAAAACCCCTTCCTCCCACCCAAGAAACAACTCTTTGAAAAAAAAAAGGGAAAGAAAAAAAACCCCAACCCTTTATACTGAGAAACCCCTTTGAAGAGATTAAAAAATTAAATAACCAACCCTCCCTCTCCCTATATTTCCATCTAATGACATTATCTCACCCCACCTGACCCAACTGTAAAAGACCGGTCCATTTTTTTCCTTTGTATTTTGGGGACGCTTCCCAACCTCAATTTTCTTGAGAAGAGGATTTTTTTTCTTATTTTTTGAAAAGACCTGCCAGTCTGGTGGGGGCCTTCTGGCTTCTGGAAGTTACTGTCCAGCCTGGAGAATAACTTCCAGAGGCCAAAAGTTCTTATTATTTCTCTGTTTTTTTTCAGTTTTTAATTCTGTTTCAGCAAAATATGGACCGGTTCTTTAAGCATGTCAAGGTTCCATATAGAAGGCCTTCCAGATTTTCGACCTCTCTCGGCCTACCATCTCACATCTGAAAGGCCCTGGAAGCTTCTCCTATACTTCCAACCTTATTCAATAAGCTTACCTTTTGATTCTCTACCCTCTATACCCATCCAGAAGGAGTTCCACAATGTCTCTGTAAGAAAATGCCCAAATGAAAACTAAAAGAAAAGAAAGTGTATGAGATGCATGTTAAAGTATAACTTCGACCTGCATAACAGGGGATAATGGCACCACCAATTGCATGGGTACAACCTTTATTGCTAAAAATGACACCCCCCTATGCACTAGGTAACTCGTGAGAGGCCGCTGGTTACTGGATATAAGTGAGCCACGGTAGCGGTGAGATTATGTTCAGTAACCGGTGGCCTCGAGCCAGTTACCGGAGAACACCAATTTCCAAATAGCCCTGAACGTGCACTTTCTGCCCTGCAACTGGGCAAAGTTAGAAGTTCTTCAAAATGCAGATTGAGAAGGAAGCTTGGCATGCCAAGTTCTAAGTTTTGAAGCAGAGGTGTGGCTACTCTTAACAATTCTTACTGAAGCCTGACTATCAATGGTATAGTTGTACTACCAGTAGGAGCAAGACATGGTAATGGAGCTTAATACAACACGTGTGAATCTTCGGGAGCAAGAGGAATTCAAGGGAACACAGACAAATGAAGAGGAGGAAGATCAAGATGCAATGTAGGAAATCTCAATTACGAAATTTGTAAAAAAGACTAGAAGGAAGGAACAAGTGGAGGGTGGCAAGAGTGGGGAGAAAAGCCACAACAATGGTGGCAATGTGGGGAAGGATAAGAATTCAAAGCATCCACCTAATGATTCTCCACCACAACAGCATTCCCCCATGACGGACCATTATCAAAGTTACGTATGCTTTCCATTTGCAACGAGCAAACAAGAACTATTCCTCCAACATCTGATGCAAAAGTTGTTGGGTTCAAACCCCGTAGTCTAAGTGATATACTGCACATTTTGAAGGAGTTGGAGTATACCTTGCTAATTAATCCCCACCTAAAGGGGTATTACTTCATTTATCACTTGCAAACATGCCTTTCAATAGGATTTGTTGCACCTACGTTCAATGCTCGAATCCTAATTGGGGATTTTGAACATATGTGGAAGATATAGGACATGGAGTTTCATGAGTACTTGCGTACAATATTCTCAGTGGCTATATCGTTTTCAACAATGGGCATGGTTATGGAGTATTGGAGCATCTCATGGGTTGTTTGGGTGCTATGCATTGTGATATTATTGCAAATTGGAGGTAGCCTATAACAAATACTACTTGAAGCACACGACAATAGTTAGCCACAAGCCCACTTTTGTAATGGCCAAAAAAGATCTTATACTAAACACCATTGAGAAGAGAGTAAAAGAGGTCTCCATGGAGACATGATAGTGGGCGCAAAAGCTGGAAGATTTACTTGAGAGTGATTTACTCGAGAATTGTGCACTCAAGGACTTATTGAAGGAGGCAATGACATCGATTGGTTGGCATTGCACAACAAGGGGACCCAATCTACATGTAGCTCAAGCACATCTTGAAAGGAGCCCGATGACATTACGGTTGTTATCTTAAGAATAATTCGCATGGTGAGGTAGCTTCAGAAGAACTCGAGAAGTCTAACACCTCATGAGTTTCAATAATGCCTGCCACATCCATTGGTCCCTAGGAAGGATAAGGTGTATCAAAAATTCCTTCTAGGAATAATGTTGGGTGAGAATTTTGCATCAAAGGTTGACTCTGATGATGACATCAATGATTTCCTAACTTTAGTCAACATTTCCCAATCTCAACTAATAGCTCCACACAAAAGATAGACCAACTTAGAAAAATGTTGACCTTGTGAGGACATTAAAGTCCTAAAGGGGGGGGATAATGTTAGGAATATATAAAATCAATGTTTATTGAAATAAAGAGTATTGAACAATTGTAGAAGTCTTAAGTATAGTTTTATCGAAGTTAGGTAGTCAGTTTACTAACCAGGAAGTCGTCTAACCAAATTGAGGTAGGTTCCCTATTGAAATTTAGTAGGGAAATATTTGATGGGGTCATGTCGAAGCTAGTTGTCATTACTTGTGACTTGCCGAATGGCTAGTACTATCGATATGTCATAAGTTCTAGTTATTTGAAAGTATGAAGAGGCAAGAAGAATAATGGAGATATAAGGGGCAGGGAGTACTTTTTTGGGGGCCTCATAACCAAACATAACTTGTACTCAAGCTTCATCAATAAGGACATTACTATTATCATTTTACTGTCTATATCTGTATGTTTCCATTCTTACCATGTTTTGTTGACCGCAGACCAAAGCTTCATAATTTATCTTTACTATTCAGGTACGTGGTATTGCATGTAGTATGGTCAACAAAAACCTAACGGTGATGTAGAATTTAACTCTTACTAAAATCATCACTAACATTGACCTCAATTTGAATTGCATGGGACAAGGTATGTGCACCATGTGTGTGGGGATTTCACACATGGCCATAAATCCCTTACATTGTGTCTAATTTTTTGGTGCATTTGGAGTGTTATAATACCAAACAAATGATTCCCAAACATGTTTTGGGCATTTGTTTGGGCGTTTAGACCTTCACCATTGGCCATCCAGGATTTCTTCCATACATTCCTAGCCAAGGATAGGTGTTCCTTCATATAATTTTCCACCATCCTATCTTTTAAATGGGGGTCATAGTAAAATAGCCCATCAAGCTTTGCATGGATGACCTCCCACTGTTTTGTTGTGTGTGACCTAAAGTTCACCAATTTTAGGTCAAGGTGGTTGTATGCCACCTCTTTGATAGTGCGAATCCAATGTCCTTTTAAGCTAGTAATTTCACCTTGTGCATTGGTGGGAATTCAAGTGATTTGCAAATGACCTATTACTATATCATCTTTCAGTTGTTGCTTGAATGTCCCAATATACCTACACCCTTCCTTCCTTCCTTCCTTCCTTTGTTCATTTTCCAACCCTTTTTTTGTCACATTCACATTAAGAACTTGTTTTGATGATCATGATGATATAACATTTGCAAGTTCCATAGCTTGGAAAAGTTTTAAGTGACGTGCCAAGCAGCCACACCTCCATGAAATGCCCCAAATGAGCATGGGAGTTGAGATAAATACACCACTTGGGTTAATTGCCCACCAACAGGGCTTGTGAGTGGTGCATATATTTGGATGCAAAATGGGCTCCCCTTGAACTAGTCAATCATGTACCATGCACCTAAGGGTGGCATTGACACCTACACAACCATCACAATATTAATTATAATTAGTAATTCATCCTTACATTCTAATAAATTTAGGGTCTTGTTTTTTTGACATGTTGTTGCAATCAATACATTCATTCAAATGGTGGAATAAGCTAGTGTAGACAACTTGTGTGTGTAAAGACCTTGAGTGATCAAGTTCTGGCAAAAGCAAAAAACCATATGTGGGTAGAACATAGGTGGAACATATGTGGAATTCACATATGTAGAACATTTGTGGAACATAAATAATGGTGCAATGCAACAAATTTGATCCTTCACTTGAAATTGGAACCAATTATAAAGGCAATGGCCAATATGAATCATACCATAACCATCAAGATCTAACATGTTCAATTTGATACTGACTTGTTCATAAGGCAATGGCCAATCTAAATCACAATGTAGCCATCAATATCAAGGATAGGCTTACCTTCCAACAATTATTACTTAGCGGTGCCAACAACTAAACAACATTCCCCATCTCTAACCACATGCTAATTTTATGCCATGAATTAATTCAACCTCAAACTATGCCTTTGTTTAATAATTTTTAGGTGCAGTGCAAGGACTCTATCATAGTGTTAAGACTAGCTTGTTGAATAGTCACAAATATTGAAAAAAAGTGCAAAAACCAATGATAAGGTGAATTGTGAAAGGATAACTAGTTTCTATGGCCACCATGAATAGGCCTTAGATGCCTACTTCAACAAAGAAAAGGACATAGGAGACAAATAATATATGAAGATTACATTACTAGGGACTATGTACATTTTATCCTAAATTATCCACAATCTACATGAATCTATGTGAAACTTGGGTGCAATGCAAGTTAAATGTGAGTGGAATCTAAATGAAAATGACCATGATGCCAATCAAACTCAAGGAAAATACACACAAATGTGGATTGTCAAATTGTCAAGATAGACAAAGTATAAAAGGGATTAAGGGTAAAACCATGTTTGCAAATAGTAGTTACACATAAATTGTTAGTTCATTTGAGATAGGGTTAAAAAAACAAATTCAAATAACCATATCCAACAACCCCATTAATCAAAAAAAAAATCCTTAGGCCTATGTAGTTAATTATATTTTGTTGAACATTTCAAAAGCTATCCCAATTTGGCATTTCCATTGGTCCTCTAAAGTTCACACAAACCTACCAACTCCTAGTACACATCACAATGGGGATGGCATTGACACCTACACAACCATTGCAATATTAGATATTTCTAGCATCTTTACAATTTAGTAGATCTACAATCCTTCTTTGGGATGCACTTACAACCTAAACATGTACACTCAAATGTTGGAGCAATCTAATGTGTACAACTTGTATGTGTATGGGCCAAGGGCAAAAGTTATGGCAAAAGAATTTTTTTAAAAATGTGGACGGAACATAGGCGGATCATAAATGGAACATGGGTGGACCACAAGTGGAATTCACATACATGTGTGGACCATATTTAGAATAGGGGTGAAAGATATAAAATGGTCTTCCTTCTTCCAAGTTCACTTGATTTTGGAATCATTATTTGTGAAAGGCATATTTACAAATCACTCCAAATCAATTTGGGGCATGACAATTGTTTTCATCTTTATGGTTCTCACAAAGAACAAAAATAATTCAAGAAAATTAATGGTATTTGCTAATTCTATATCCAAAATCCTTGTTTAGGTTCAACCAACTTTCACTATTAGAAATTTTGGGTTTTGCAACTACCATTTGCAACTAAAATTTAGTTGCATGCGACACATGCAACTGCAAATTTGAGACATTCAGTTGCATGCGACACTACATATGCAACATGTATATTCGATGTTAATATACATGTTCATACATACATACAAATCCAAATGTAGTTGCACATTATGTGCAACTTTCTTTACAATTACAATGCAACTAATCAAAATATGACACGTTTAAAAATTAAACAATTAGCTTGTGGACATGTGTCACTATTTAAATTTTTTGTGTTTTCAAAACTAAAAATTCATTGGATTAATTTCAATCATTAAAGTTTATACCATATGATGATGACACGTGGCACACCATGGAACATTCATTTACCATTTGACACGTGTTCACTTTAACACCAATTATATGGTGACATGTGGCAATCAAAGCCCACCTATTTTTAAATTTTTAAATATTAATCAATGAAATCTAAATCATTCAATCTATGATTAATAATATATTGACATGTGGTGCGTAGGTAGGTAAGTAATAATTAAACCCTATTAAGAAGGTTTACTTAGGTATGGAAGTAGGTTGAAAAATACCTAGGCTTAAGTTATATAAGTAAGTTTAAAATAATCCAATTTTATTTTTAGGTTTAACCATTTCATAAAGGTCAAGTTTTTTTCATTCAATCATCCCCAATGGCACTTCATATTTGGCTACTACATAGCTATTGCTCCTACTTATATACTGAGCAAAATAGAATTCAAAGCCAAAGGATATGGGTTAAAACATTCCATTGCAAACCTCATGAACCAACTTAGTTGCACATCAGATGCAATTACTGTATTAGATTATACCAGCCATGGGAGGGCTCTGTTGCTTTTGGAATGCAAAACAAACTTGAAGCCCTCCTCTTGGCGCATCTAACACATTAAGTATCGTTGAAAATAGATTAAAATGGCCCCCAAAGTAAAGGGGGTAAAAACTCCAAAAAACAATTATTGAACATTACGAAGGTCGGTTTTTAAACACCCAGAAAGTTCATTTTATGTTGTTTTGTTGCTATTAAAGTTCCAATGTGATTTGTAGGACTTCAGGTGGCGCTCCTATAGCACTTTAAATCGTTTTAAATGAATAAGAAATAAGAAAATGATGAGGTTTGAAAATAGGAGGGGTCCAAAGAAAAAAAAAAAAAAAAATTTTTTAAATTTGAAATCTTATTTTTTTTTTTTTTTTTTTTTTTTTTTTTTATTTATTTTTTT
>Ga0116227_10015274_pt1 | contig 11407 bp, 4 predicted proteins | sample S1TSphgellanicum_FD_89693 | JGI IMG/M metagenome (GOLD analysis project Ga0116227, IMG submission 89693) | Host-associated microbial communities from peat moss isolated from Minnesota, USA - S1T2_Fb - Sphagnum magellanicum MG | ecosystem: Host-associated > Plants > Peat moss > Unclassified... | reverse complement strand
TTTTATCAACTTGGGGGCGGTTTTTTTATTGCCTGCCCCCCAAAATTTAAAAAGGGGGGGGCCCCCCACAAAAGACACACCGCCCCCGCCACAAAAGAGGCGGTTTTGAACCTGGTGAGGGTGGGGGGGGGGGGGGGGGGGGGGGGGGGGGGGGGTAGTGTGCCTTGATTAAAACTTTGTTGTTGCACGTCAATGGGGTTGGAAGATTTGATGGTATATGATTGTTTTTGTAGTTAGTTTGAATGAAGCAACAATTAATACATGATGGTTATTGATTAAAATAATTATAATGCAACATTTGTGCACCATGTTTTTGTAATTCAATGCTTTAGTGTCTATCCAAAGAAAAATGCATTTTCATTTTGCAATGCAACTTGATCAAATTTTTGAGGAATTAGAAGGAGGAGTGAAAATTCAACAAGAATACCACCTCCAATGTTTAGTAGAATAATATTGTGTGTAGGATTGAAATTTAGTTTTCCCAATTCAATGGGTCGTTGGATTTGACGATGTAAAGTTGTGTATATAGTTATATTGAGTGAGTGATAGTTAATGTTGAAATTTTTTCACGTATAGGGTTGCAACATAACAGTTGTGCACTTTGTTCCAATATAACTTTGTTTGAACATGCTTTGAAAAAAAATCAATATAAAGGTGAAATAAAAATTTGTGCAAGATTGAATAATAATTTCCCAAGGTCAAAGGAGGTGTTGGATTTAATTGGCTAAAGTTTTTTTGTAGTAATCATGATTGAATGATAATCGATGTGTAAGTTCTATTCATAAAAGTTGTTCCAACACAACACATTTAGAAAATATGTGATTGGGTTAAGTCTATTTGGGAGTGTTTATTAGGGACCATTGTTAAAGCCACGACTACACCAATCTTTCCAAGGCTCAAAACAACATATCTAGATTGAATGATTTCAAAAATTATCATCCTCATCTTGTGCACTTTTAAATTAATCCAATGATGGCTTGCAAATTAATTATTTCAATGAATGTGAAGCTGATTATTTTCTACATTTTTTTTGGGACACGTAAAATTCATATTGAAAATGTAACTCTTAATAAACAAACATTTTTTTTATTATTACATTTGGTCAATGTAAAATTCATAAATGTCTCTTACACAAGTAAGTTGAGAGACCGAATTAGATCAAGATGTTTTAACATAATTTGTCACAACCACCAAATGATAGATTTACTTAGACAATTAAATTAATAGAAGATCATTCAGATTAATGATAGACTTTGTAACTATTCAACAACTTTTTTTTAAAAAACGATTTTGAATTTTGAGTACATGAGCCCAATGATGATTTAAATTAAAAAGTTCACTTCAACAAAAGGTATCCCTCTACACCAAATGATTTCACTAGATTTTTGAGTGAATTCACTAGTTATAATGAATAGGGACAAGTGAAAAAGTAGTGAATTCACTAGTCTAGTGAATGGGGACTAGTGAACCGCACCCACATTTTGTGATAGTGTTTGTAATTCTAACCATCCTATCTTTGTTATCTTTGTTCACAATTGCACTTTCCACAATTATAAGATGAAATTAAAATCCAAGTGTAAAAACAAGGAGTGCAAATAGAGAATAGAAATGACTCCTTTGGTAGAATGTTAGTTTAGCTTTCTCTATTATTTGTATATGCCATATGTAGTTCCAATATTATATATAGGACATGTACATAAGATGTTGATGCAAGAAAATGTTTATAGAACTAAAAAATTATTTGTTGGTGACAATGCAAAACTATGGCTATGGGTGAGAATATACAAGCGACAATGCGACATAAATGTTGAGTTTTTCATAACATGATGAAAAGCAAGTACTTGTGGGAGAGGTATGCCCCTAATAGAGGATAGGTGATGTGGTTAGAGATGATTACAACCCATAAAGGAATTTTAAATGTATGAAAGCCCCATATTGTTATTAATGAACTTATGAAAGAGTGTATTGAAAGTCATGAAGTATAATTCATCAAATTGTACCAAATTTCCATCAACACATTCCAAACACTTAGCATAGAATAATTGAACGAAGTGGTTTTCTATATTTTTTATGTTGATTTCCTAACCTACAATGTTGTAAGGTTATAACTAATGTTGTACATGGTATCTCTAACCACATTTTTTCATGATGCATGTTGAAGGATTTGATTATAGAAATTTATAAGCATTTGGGAGGGAATTTATAATGGACTCTTGATTGGAGATATTAGTTTCCAAACAAGTCAAAAAATGGAAGAGAGACCAACCTTCTTTTATTTGTAAGTGATCAAACATATATTGATTACGAGTGTATTGGTGTTGAAATTTTACTTGGTGTAAAGACAATGGAAGTTTATCTACCACATAATCCTATCAAAGGCCTATGAAAGGTACTTAAAGAAACACATGACCCACACAACTAACAATTCATTCTTCAAAATTGTTAACAATATGTTTGAATTCTTTGAAGAACTTAGCAAACTATTGGCATTTCAAATTGTCAAATAAAGTAAAGTTTGTATGTCTAGTTGTAAGATGCAATGGACAACTTTAGGACAAGACTAAGGAATGATTAATGGAAATTGCAATTTTTCAAAAGACACATGCCATTTTATGCTTTAACGAAGTTTCCTTTTGGAGGGAAATCTAGTTTAAAGTTATGATTGTAATAAACCCTCCCTTCATGGTCAAGGCAATTGATAGAAATGTGATTAAAAAAGCAACAAAAATTCCTCTTGATAATAATTAAGTTGCCAACACGATGTTATTGGGGTTATTATGCATGAATAATTTTTAAAAAAATCCTTGTTGTCAATTTCAATCTACTACCAATCAAGATGTTCTTGATTGTTACCATGGATAACTTGATGGAAAGGTGGTGGGCCTATTTGCAAATGAATGGTTTAAGATCAATGGTATTTGCAAATCTTTTTCATCCTACTTCCATTATTTCTAACTCGTATTATAATATCAATATGTAAATTATCTAGCCATGGCATAAGTAACATAACATCACAAACTTGCCAACCTTCATAAGTTCATACAAATTATATGCAAAATCTAGATTTCATAGGTTTATAAGAAAATCACATGAATTCCATCTTATGGCTAATATGAAAAATATTTGTACTTATTCAATATACTAAATATTCAAATGAATGAGACATTTTTTTAATGACATATGTCAATGTGAATGTTTAATACACAAAAATATATAGTTTTATGCAATATGACATCATGATAATTGCATATGTTTAGTTAAAATGTAAATCATACATACTTCACATCAAAATAAAAAAGACACATCATTTGTATAGAAGTAACATATATATTATTGTGCCATTTTTAACCTTTGAAGCCCACTAATTTACATGGACATATTAATTTACAATTTTTGTACAAATTTTATTGAAATTTTGTGATATTGGATATTTGTAATGAAGTGATAATGGTTTTCCAAGGTACATTTAAAGACATCAAAAGCATTGACATTTATATATGTGCATGTTTTGAATTGGTTGAAAATGGATTCAACTAAATAACATTCAAACTTCCATTGAAATAAACACATTGAAGGCTCTCGTTGAAACATTTTCAACCACTAGAAGAAAATTGTCATTTTGCAATTGTCGTATGTAACTAATTTTTTAGTTGCATACGACATGTGCAATTGCTAGACCGTATAGTTTCACAAAACAAGTTGCACATGACTAGAAGTTACATATGATAATATGTATGCGGATAATATATACAATATGAATTTATACTTTATACATTTACATTATTTTATAAGGGTTGCCCATGGTGACACGTGTTCATTTGTGAAGTTCAATTATATGGTGACATGTGGCATTTAAACATTATTTCAATATTCATCATTATTAATAAATTAGTAATATTTCGGCCATCCAATAAAATGTGAATCAGATTTTGACATGTGACCATTTGTGAAGGCCAATTATGTGGTGACACATGACAATTTTTTAAAGCCCATTGACTATTTATTTATTAGTTAATTCGGTAGGTAGGTCACAGGTAGATAAGTAGGTAAGTTGTAGGTAGATATATAGGTAGGTTGTAAGTAGGTAGGGAGGTAGGTTTAAAATAATCCAATTTTATTTTTTGGGTTTATCCTTTAGGGTTGAACCTTTTTCATTAACCCATCCCAAATGGCATTTGGTACTTGGTTTGCAAACAAATCAAATGCACTTATTCATATAGTGTGCACATTTGGAATCCATGGAAAAAAATATGGGATAAAAAATTCAATTGCAAGTGCAACCAATGTAGTTGCAACTTAAATGCAAACAGCCATATTAACCCATTTTACCTACTAGATAAATTAATTATATTATAGGTATTAAAATTTAATAGGTAATAATAACATAATATAATGATAACATTTTAATAGTTATGATTGCTTATAGTAATCAATGATTAGTAGTATTAGATTATTATTACTTATTTTAATAAATAAATAAATAAGGTTAGTAACAAGCCAAGGCTAGGGTATTTATAGGCAAACTAATGTAGCTTATTAAACATAAATATATTTCCATAATTCATATTATAGTTAAAACTAAAATTATAATTATTGAAAGAATAAAATTATATTATTAACAACTAAGGATGATGATGATGATGATAATTCAATAGTAATATTAAAATAGTAATTATTGAATAATAATAATGATGATGAATAATAAAGTCAAGTCATTATTAAGTAATATTATTAGTAATTATAAGTATAGTTATAATAGTCTTTTAATCATTATACGCGATTACATATAATAATTTTTTTGGGCTAAATTAATTTTGATTAAATTAACCACATGGCTAAATAAATTGTGAGTAAATACATTTTGGCTGAAATAATTTTAGCTAAATTAATAATGACTGAACTAATTACAAGACTAAATTAATGATGGATAAACTATTTTTTCTAAAATAATTAAGAAGTTGAATAAAAAATGGTAAATTAATTTAGGGTCAACTAATGATAGTTAAATTAACTACAAGGTTAAATTACTAATTAATTTAGCCATGTTTAATTTAGTCATGCTAGTTTAACCATTATTAATTTAATTTGGCCTCCTAACTAATTTATTTTAAAGCTAATTTAGCCATAGTTAATTTAGCCAATGTTAGTTTAGACAATGTTGGTTTAGCCAAATTTAATTAGCCTCATAATTAATTTCGCACCATAATTAGTTTAGCCAAAGTTAGTTTAATTTCATAGTTAGTTTAACCAAAATCAATTTAGTCTCAAAGTTATTTTAACCAAAATTAATTTAATCTCATAGTTAGTTTAACCTTGATTAATGTGAGTTTAGCCTAGGTTTAGCCAATGTTTTGCCTTGGGTAGCATTAATTAATATGAGTTTAGCTTTAGTACTAAAACTATAAAATTACTGTACATAGCCTAGGTAGATGTATTTAATATATTAATGTAGGTATGTATTACCTTGGGTCATGATTTTTATGACACGTCATGCATGTTAGTTGCACACACAACCAATGTAGTTGCAAACGACACCTAATTACACGTAGTTGCATAATGATTGGTTGCAAACGACATGATTTCTACTAATGAACAATCTGGACTAATAAACCAAATATGTCAAAAAATAATCATAATTGTATGGAATAATGAAAGTTCAACAAAGCTTTCCACCCGACCATAGGACCATGAAGACATAAAAAAAAGACTTTGTGATACACCCCTAAGTTGAAAACAACTCTTAACAATGTAGACAATTTAAATCATTTTATTGCTTCATCATCAATGTATCGTAGAACATTTTTATTGTATTTGGAAGGAGGTGAATTAGAAGGGGGAGATGGCAAGGAAAACCACATATCTAATCATGGCCTTGGAATATAATGGTAATGAAGGACCCACAAGTGGATTAGAAAATAACTCCTTGTGGACCAAAAAAATGAATTGTCATGGACCTAGGAGGTCTCAAGTCAACCATCACGAGCCAATCAATTTACAACAAAAGAGAACTTCAAACAAAAGACATATTACAATTCAAACACTAAAAGGAAAACTTCTTCATAATCAAAATCAACTTTAAATTTATTTTGCATTAAAACATTTGGGTTGTTGTTTCCCTCATCCTCCATATCCACATCATCTTCAACAATTTCCATGAGTAAACATAGAACCGCAATATAAACATCATGGTCTAGTTCAATCACAAAAACATGTATGTCAAAGGAATCCTAAGCTTTCAAACATTTTTGTAGATCAAATGTATTTGCAAATGAAATTGAATGATTTAGAAAAAAACCAAAATTTGACAATGAAGAGGAAGCACATATATAAGAAGGACTAATGAAAGCCAACTTGTGAAAGCATTTATGTCCACAACCTTGAGCTCCTACAATATGACCACGCTAGAATAAGGACTTGAAAAATAGACAAATGGATCTCATGCCTCGTGTGAATGGGGTTTTCTATATTCCCGTCAAGGCTATTGAATTTCTTTTATTTTCAATAACAATTTCAGAATAACAGCAACATGTACATTCAAAGTAAAAATCTAAAATCCTATGCATAATGCTAAAACAAATGTATTCAATTTGTAAAACTTCAAAATGTACAAAGTTAAAAAGAAAATTGTTCCATTATCCATTTCACGTTTGACAAATAAAATAAAAATTAGAAATCCAATGTTCATTTCTTCTTCTTTTCATACTTATATGAAAGTTATTTCAGAATTTAAACTATTTGAATTGATCATATAAATAATCAATAGCCAATATGTACACTGATAGTTCCAAAATTCAAAAATTGATTACTTGTTTAAAATTACATGTTTTGTCAATTATTGGTATTGTAGACTACCAATTGATTAACTACTTGTTAACATGTCATCTCACCTATTGTAATGTTGCCTATTAGGTTCTATAACCAATTAGGTTCTATCACATGTTAGGGTAAATTAACTGTTACAAAAATTTAGGTAACATTATCCCCTTTTAAAACTGTATTTTGTCCTCACAATAATAGTTTTAAGTCTAATCAATTTTAGTTTTTTCAACAAGTTGGTTTGTAATATCATCAACTAGTAAAACATTGGTTCCCTCCAAGGTTCAACACAGCTCATAAGTTGAATACTTGTTTCTATTGTAGACTTTAGTTGAATAAGTGTTTCTTCAAAGGTCGTTGTAGGTGTAAAAAATACCTCTCATGCATGAGGTGTGTTGGAAACTAAAGTAATATGTGGACCTATTTGAGGTGGGGTCAAAGGTATGGTAGTAGATAGAAACTCCAAGGATTCTACTTTGTTACCAACCAATAATTCAATGGTGCAATAATAGGTTTTGGAATAACCTCAACATGTACAACTAAAGTTGTAATAAGTAAAGGTATGATTTCTAAACATGTTCCTCCTCTAATCGGACTAATTGGTTTTGGTGGTTACAACAAGTTGTTCCCTTTGATCAAATCCAAATTAAGTAGATGATGTTGCACTTGTCATCCTTGTACTAGTCCCAATTTCCACATACACAAAAGAGGGTGGTTCATATTTGAAATTTGGAAAGCCAATTTGATAGGCTCACAACTCCAATTAGTAAACATGTTCATCAACTATGGCCAACTCCATGTTCTCTTCAATTTGCTCTTGTGTGAACTCTTGCATTATTTGCCACCATTTTTTCCACTTGGGATTTTTATGCCCTAAAGCCTCATTTTGTGTTTTGCGCAAAATGTTGTCCAATAACAAATTTTCAAATTCCTTAAACCTATTATGCATTTTGACATGTGTGGAACTTGAATTGGTTTGTATAGTTATGCCTTGGCCATCTCCAATTTGCCTTTCCAATCTTGGATTTGAGCATTCGAGGCTTGGGTTTGCTTATCAAGTTCAATGATTATAATAACTAGCGTTATTTATGCTCTTGATAGGTTTGTTCTAAACTTATTATAGTCTTCTCCTATTGCATGTTAAACTATTTTATCTTATCATAGTTTTGAATCATCCTCTCATTCTCATTCTAAAGATTTTTCGTATCATTGTGAGTCTTCCAATTAAATTGGTTAAGCTCAAAGTTGTACTCTTGTTGTAAACTCTACTTTCCTTATAACATGTTATGCTAGATTCACCCTCATAGATAGGTTCTAGTTCTCATATTGAACATTAGTTAATTTCCCTTTAATAGTAGCCACTTCCTTTTCACTATTATTCAAAGTTTGTTGCATAGTGCTCAATTATAGGCTACAAGTTTACAATTGATTATTGGTTTCATGCATGTTTTGTTTGGTCTCCTCATTGGGTGAAAACAAGGTGCGTTGTACCAAAATGGACGTCATAAACATTGTTTTATCAAGAAATGAAATTTAATAGAATGCTACATGATAATTGGATTGAATATTTTATGGTTTGGTTTCAAATATGTATGTTACTTTATATATGTGGTGAAGTGCACAAAACATTTTTACAATTAGAATTGGTTACATAGTGTTTTTGGACTTTTAAAGTAATAGATGTGTTCGGTAACAAATTATGTGGAATTTGTTTTCACTAAAAAACATTATTTCCTAAATTTCAATCACGTGAATTGATCAAACATATTATATATGATGTGGAAACCAAAATTCAAGAAAGAATATTTCATTTTATTTTCATGTGTGTGTTGAATTGAAATATCTTTAAAAGTCCATAATGGACATAAAAAATGAAAAATTGGAAAAAACTATTTAGGAACAATATGTTTGTGTTATGAATATGAAGAATGGTGTGAAACCAATAATCACATTCAATAAGGCTCAAGGCATGATGAGCATCTAACAATTTTCCTATTTAGACATAACTATGGTTGGAAAAATAAATAAATAAATGAAATGTAGAAAAAATTCCACATTGATATTAACCATTCTAGAGACCTATATAGGAAACAAATAAGCTATAGACCAAGGTGATTGAACCATTTAACAAAAAGTTATGAACTTTCAAAAATGAGTATAATGCAAATGTTAAAATTGTGAAAGGGCTAACAAAGGGATTGAAAAAATAGTATACTCTTGTGTGGACTTTGTATGTGCCATTTTTGGTCCACCACACCATGCTATCACCCCATTTTAAACACTCAAATTGGTCGATCTTTCCAAAATTCTTGGCTATGTATTAGCATTATGGACAACTTGTTCAAAACAATGTTAATCTACCTCAAGATAATTAAAAACAAGGGTATATTATATTGTAAAAAATTGTGGGTTTTATGGGTTAACATGTTCAACTACAAGTTGGACAAGTTGGAATATCTCTGTAACTAAAACTACATGTTATTTAATCTTTGTAATTGGTACTACAAGTTCAACTTGAATGTCTTCATATACTTGTTTAGTGTTGACCTTAGGTTCGTCCTCAAAATATTTAAGCTAATTTTTCTTGTTGTTCTTCGTCATCTTCATGACCAACTTCATTTGAATGCATCTTCTCCTCGTCATCCTCTAAATCAACAAATTGAACTTCAGAATAAGTTATATCCTTCTTATTTGGTGGTGAAGTAACAAGTTTAGGATTTAACCTACCTTTTAGTGTTGGTGGTTATGTGCATGTCTTCAACCTATGAGATTGGCATACAAGTAGAGGTGATGTTGTTGTAGACCCCGCTAGTTTTTTTTTTCTCAATAACTATTCCCTTGTTATAAGTTTAGGTGAAACTACACATTCTTGAACAACCTATTGAGTTTGACATGTTGGTCGTACAAGTTCATCATGGGTTGTTGTATTTGGTGAAGGTGCTCTAAAAAAAGGGAACCACTTCCAAAATAGGACGTCTAAAATAGGTCTTGAGTAACAAGTTGCAACCTTATTGTTTCCAAGTGCTAGGCTAGGTACTATCTTCTTTTGGCATTGTGTCCACTAGGATAACTCTATTAGCATATGAATAAAAACTATAGGTTGAACTCTATTTGCTAGGTCAAATGTGATGGTTATACGATTGTTAGACTAAGCTAATTGTCTATTTGGTAAATAATTTGCAAAATAGTTACAAATTGAGGTTGAACCTCCTCTCTCATATGAATTACATTCCATTATTCATTTTCTACATAAGCATTGGAGCTTGTAATCCGCTCTTTAAAAAAAATTGCTTATCATATAATAGCATTGGTAGCATCCACAATTCCTTCATAGGAAATACCAAGTTGTTCATGTATGGTAATCAATGACAATTTCCTTTCCTTAAACTTGGGCTCTGGTTCGATCGTCTTCCCAATTCTTGTAATAAATTAGTTAACTTTAAAACATGTTGACCATAAAACAAAAATATCCTTAGGTCATATTGCCTCATTGGTTATTAATTGGTTAAACCAAATACTATATACACACTAAAAAATTGGGTTAACATTACCCCCCCTTGAAACCTAGATTTCGTCTTCAAAATTAGTCACCTAAAACCACATGTTTAACACTTGCAGCTAAGTCATCATTAAGTTGTTCACTTGTAATATCAACAAGTCATTCACCTATGGTATCAACAAGTTTAACCAAAGGAACCGGCTGAAATTTTGGCCTTTTTGTAACAAGTGTGTCCTTCACTATTGTATTTGGAGTTCTAAAAGCTTCAAAGACATGGGTAATATTATCAATCAGGATAACCTTTATGCCTACTCCAATCTCTGGTAAAACTAATGGCATAAGTTTTGGAATGACAAGTTCCTCCAAAGTTTCTACTTGAATGTTAAAAACTACAACAAATACTTCCATAGGTTCTATGGGTAAAGGTAAGGTACAAGAAACAATGGCCAACTCTGCTCCCCCTCTTATGGGTTCAAGTTTTTTAGTGGTAGTAACAATAGGTTCATTTCAAGAACTTGTAGCTATAACAACTGGTTGCACATGTGAACCTTTCTGAAAAACATTAATAGGTACTTCAACTAGTTTGTTAATAAGCCAGTCATACTTGTAGCCTTCAAAATGCAATTGGTATGCAACCAATTCATTTAGGTAGGCTTTTTCATTTGCATGAACAATCTCCAAACTTTCTTAAATTTGTTCTTCAATGATTTCCTGCATAGTTTGCCACCATTCCTTCCACTTTCGGTTCTTATTAGCCAATGCTTGGCTTTGCACCTTAAGTAAGCCATTGTCTAAAAATAGTTCTTCAAACTCCTTTAACTAATTGTCCATGTATGTAGGTTGAGAAGATTTATTGGGTGCTTTGCAAATAATGATATTTTTGCCATTTTAGATGATCCCAAATATAGAATAAGAAGTTCGGGAACCATAAAATATGGTAATATTCAAATTCATTTAATTAAGAAAAATATGAGATTTCCGAGGATCGGAAGACGAAGAATTATAGACCGAAATATGAAATAATCGAGGGAGATAATTTCTTTTTTCTTCCTGAGGAAATACATATTTTACGTGAATCTTCTTCCTCCATTT
>Ga0116227_10015272_pt1 | contig 11410 bp, 7 predicted proteins | sample S1TSphgellanicum_FD_89693 | JGI IMG/M metagenome (GOLD analysis project Ga0116227, IMG submission 89693) | Host-associated microbial communities from peat moss isolated from Minnesota, USA - S1T2_Fb - Sphagnum magellanicum MG | ecosystem: Host-associated > Plants > Peat moss > Unclassified... | reverse complement strand
TTTTAAATCTAGCAAATGATGGTCATTTTTTTACATAAATTGTTTGAATGTGTCAAAATCATATTTTTTAGGTTAAAAAAAAATGTGAAAATTTGCCAAAAAGAAAAAGTAGTAATACCTTCAATTTGGGTTCTAGCTGATGAATGCAGATGTTGTTTTGGGTCTTTGAGAAATTAGGTCATCTTGTGCTGCCAACCCAAGTGATGATGTTGTTTTGGGTCTTTGAGAAATTAGGTCATCTTGTGCTGCCAAGCCAATTGATGATGATCTTTTGGGTTTTTGACCACCTGGGGTTGTTGCAGCAGAGAATTAGTACTGGAAAGAGCTTGGAGCAGGCAAGTGTGTGGGTATGTTGATGCCCGGCTTTTTCTTCACACATACTTGCATGGTAAGTTGTTCTGTGCTTGATTCTATTGTCTATAACAATTCCTCTTCGTGTAGTTTGCTTGATCCCCAATTTGAACTCCTTTTCTGTCTGTTTTGTCTCTCCCTTAAGCTTTTTGATTTTGATTTGCTTCTCAAGTTGTGAGAAGGAGCTACAATGGACATTGGGTTTTACATAGAGCTGATTATGATGTATGTAGTATGTACACACACACACACCCACTGTCAGGAGCTGATGAAGTCAGTGGGTTAGGCATGGTAGCTTGTTACTGCTATTCATCACCATGAATGTAACAATGGTCTGGTACTCTGTGTGAGTGGCTTTCTCATAAAAAGGTCTCATGACTGCACTCGGTGTCATGTTTGTTACCTTCAAAATGTTTGTTGTGGAAATTTCTTTACAATCTCATCGAAGGTCTCATGACTGCACCTCATTGTCATGTAACCTTCAAATGTTTGTTGTGCAGATTTCTCTACAATCTCATGGAAGGTCTCATGACTGCATCTCATTGTCAACGTGTTACCTTCAAATGCTTGTTGTGCAGATTTCTCTACAACCTCATTGAAGGTCTCATGACTGCACCTCATTGTCAATGTGTTACCTTCAAATGTCTGTTGTGCAGATTTCTCTACAATCTCATGGAAGGTCTCATGACTGCACCTCATTGTCAATGTGTTGTTACCTTCAAATGCTTGTTGTGCAGATTTCTCTACAACCTCATTGCAGGTCTCATGAGTGGACCTCGTTGTCAATATGTTACCTTCAAATATTTGTTGTGCAGATTTCTCTACAATCTCATGGAAGGTCTCATGACTGCACCTCATTGTCAATGTGTTGTTACCTTCAAATGCTTGTTGTGCAGATTTCTCTACAACCTCATTGCAAGTCTCATGAGTGGACCTCATTGTCATCAAGCACCTTGCTCCCGGACCATGCTAGTAGGTACTAGTGTAGTCTTATTGAGTCTCAACAAGTTCTCAACAACATTACATAACTCCGACATTGTATCAATTTAAACCCTAGACCCTAAATACTCTACATCTTTGCAATATGTCCATATTATGAGCTTCCTTTTTTCCTCAACCTCTTCTTGCTTCAGATTTGTGGGACTAGAATGTACAATCCATCCCTTCTTCTTACACTTGAACACTACAATAGATTAGGGCTTTCCCTAATGGGCACTACACCTTCTTGGGTCATGCATGAAACATGTGTGATATTCATCTTAGTTCAATTATCTACCCACAATTCATGCGCCTTGCCATAAGCCCACCAAGTGCCCAATGGGTTATATATGATGTTCCCACTTTGTTCCCCAAGTTCTCAATTGGTCCCCAATAGGACACTTTATCCCATATGTTTTGCCCAAAGTCTTCCCCTTGTAAACTATATATGTATGTAGCCCAAGGCTACATTATTTGTATTTTGAGCATGCCAAAAGTTTGCTTTAACATTATGTACATCATGAGACCAAATGGATGTTTTATTTTAGGATTATGCCAAAGTGGGTTTCTTTGCGGGGGATTTTTAAAAAAAATTTATTATTATAATTAAGTTTTTTTTTTTGGTGTTGGACCAATTAATGAGGTCCTCTTGACTATCCTCTCCAAAAGTAAATTAATTCTAATCACACTAGGACTAACCCAATATGTGCAACACTAAAACATGTGTCATGAGCCAAGGCCTACTAACATCGGGAGACAAAAAAAAAAAACTATATCATGGTGCAATGTGTATTGGGCCGACAATACTAACTTCCATTGTTTTTTCCTATTGGGTCCACAAACAAACCATGTGTTTGAATTGTGAGGAACTAAAGAGCATGTTCGAAGTTGCAAGAAATTTTGTTATATTACAAGGTCAAAGAATTATCACTAATAGGTACGATTAATAAGCTTAGGGTTGGGATGCATCGCAAGACTTGCACGATTTTCAAAGAATTGGTATAGAATACCCATTGGTAGGCGGCATTCATCGTCCCCCAAAAGACCTCGAGTTGACTCCTCGACATACATTAGTCGGCACGGCCTCAATGAAAATTTAAATTGTGCCCTATGACCAATTTATGTTGAAGCTTCGATATGGCTTTTGTTTATTCACATGGTCTTTGGTCTCTCTCTCTACCCAGCACATGCTCTAACACACAAGATAGAGGGCTCAAAAGAGTTATTAGCTCATGTCTTGACCTTCTAGACATGTTATTTGGACTAGCTGATTTTCGAGAATTGATCTGAAACAAAGGAGGGATGGAACAAAAAAAAAACCCGAAAAGCCTCTAAACTTCTAAAGTCTTTGGTTTTGCATTCATAAATAACTATATCTCTATTTAGATGATCGATTTCATCTTTGTTCTGTCAAGGTTTCCAATGGTTTCCCAATGACTTTTTCCAGTGAGTTCCCCCAAGTTGTTATGTGTGTTTCAATATATTCCCAAAGAGTACCTTATCTGTCCCATATCTTTTGCACTAATTTCTGCCCTTTGAACTGAAAGTTGAAGTGAGTGTTGGGAGAAGGTACTAGGTTTGGAGGGTTCAGAAATGTTGGTTTTTAGTTTCGGTTAATAAGAATTCAACTGGAGCCAGGCCTGATATTTGGAACAAGTTTTCAGTATCAGAAAAGGACTTAAGAAAAGAAACAAAAAACCCCTAAACCCTAAACTGGACCTAGAATTAGATTTTTGTTTTCATTTATGGGTGAAATTAAAAATTGAAAACTTTCTAAATTATTTGGAAATCATCTAAGGTTATCAAGGGGTCTACCTAGGTTTAAGGGATATCTATGGGTTATTTGGGAGGTTCCATAAATCTTACTTAGAGGCTTATAGAAAGACTCCTTATGTTGAGAGATACCTAGGGATTATTAAGGGGGCTACTTAAATAACCTAGGGCCACTTAGAAACTACCTAAAAACCACTTAAAAATCTACTCGGGTTATGGCCTATCTAAGATAAAGGATATCAAAGCTTAGATAGGGGTTTACATAAAGATTATTTACAATGTTATATATGAGCTACCAAAGTGCTATTTGAAAGTTACATACGATCTACATAAGGGCTATGAGTTAGCTTTATGTAACCCCCTAAATAATCCCAAAGTATCCCTTAGCCTAAAAAAACTCCCTAACTAGTCCCATAGGTAAGTTCTATGTAGCCTATTGAATAGTCCTTAAACATCCCATAACTGAGGTAAGCTTTTAGATGTCTCTTAAAGTAATGCCTTATGTAAGTTCCTCTTACCCTATAAATAAACCCTTGGTAACCTTAAGTAACCCTAAATTTTAAACTAGCTCCACAACTAGGCTTTATGTACCTCCCAAAATAATTTTGAAGTAACCCATAATCTAGGTAGGCCCTTGGGAACCTCCTGAATAGTCCTTAGTTTTGCTCTAGGTAGGTCTTATTTAGCCCCTTATGTAGGCTTTTGATGGCCTCCTATGTAAGACTATGTAATGTTATAGCACCAAACTTTTTAGAATTTATAGGTTAACTATGATGATCTAACTAGCTTTACACACAACCATTCATACATGTGATAATGGCAAGTATTCATTAAGTGCTAAATCTCAAGTAGATATTAACATTTCTTTCATCATCTTTCACTCATCCCACTAAGAGTCCTTCATAGTTTGTATCCATGTATAAAGCTAAGGGGCTCTTCAAGAGGGCCTAACCTAAAAACTAGGTAGCCGGTTGGATAAGTAGGTATGTGAGTGGTGGTAAAGTAGGTGAGTATGTGGTAAGTAGGTCTATTTTTATATGAGGATTTTTGAAAGATGATTTTTTTTGGCTTGTGTTGAAACTTGAGATTAGTTACATAGTTCTAATATCTTGAAGGATTTTGGTTTTTTTTTTTAGAGGATTTTTTGAAGATTATATTTTTTTTTTTGCATGGTGAGATATTTGAGTTTTCATAATTCTTCTTTTGCCTTAACATCCTTTTTAATGTAAATGGCAAGGTGAGAGAGTGTGCCACACCAATTGTTGGAATAACATTTTGAGAATGGATTGAAAGCTTGAAAGTATGTGGTACACAAGATATTGAACTTAATTAAAGGCCCTTTTTGGTATGGTAACATAACATTGCACTTTTAATCTTAAATTTAAGATTTTTTAAGATTCGATGTTATTTTATCATTAAACTATCATTAAACTAAAACATTTATGTCTGAATTAGTGAAAAAATATATATTTTTCATTAAAATTGAGTTATTATCATTCATTTAATTTTTAAAAAAATGTTGTTTAAATTAAATTAAATTTTTTTTTTCAAGTTAGGCCAATTTCAATTCTCAATTCCATACTGTCAGTTATGGATAACTTCTTCTTGTTCTAGTTCCAACATCTAAAATTTTTAAATGAATTATGAAATTTATTTATTTTTATTATTATTTTTTAAGGAGTCCATTTTATGGTCTTGCGAGCTACAGAAAAAATGTCAATCTGGTTCTAATTTTTAATCAGTCTTGGAATACCATGAAAAAATGTTATCTATCCTCACAAGAGTTTCACCATCAGTTTTGGATTTGGACAAGAGTTTCACCACCAGTTTTGGATTTCGACAAGAGTTTCATCACCAGTTTTGGATTTGGACAAGAGTTTCACCACCAGTTTTGGATTTGGGTTTGGATACTTTGCACCTTCATTGCTTTGCTTTGCTCCTAGTTTTGGGCCCTGCCTTCACAGGGACAGGGGCTTTCACATTGGATCCAACTTTTGGAAGTTTTACCTTATTAAAACCGGTTTCACATTAGTGAACCGGTTTTTTTGGTGAAAGTGTTTAGACTGTTTAAATTGGAACAGATTGTTTTGGTGTTCAGTGTGTTCACACAGAAGGTAGATAAATGTGTAACATCTTGGCTGGAGTGAACCAGTAGCCACCAATGCACCAGTTTAGGACGAGGCCCTTCAAGCCATTTTGGGGGATGAACCAAAAACACATCTCCTCTTTCCCCTTGCCCACGGATTTTTCAACCCCCTTTTTTACCCCAAAATTTTTCCCTCCTTCCTACTTCCTTCACCTCATTTCTTGTTCACTCCATTTCCAAAGCTCGAGAGAGCTCCCTAGCTTAAGTAGCATAAAGCTTCGGGGAGACGTGTGACACAAGGCTTGAGGAAGGTGGAGAACTCAATGTTAAAGGAATGTGGAGAGGAGAAGGCAAGAGGAGTGTTTTATCCCAAATGCAGAGTAAGAGAAGAAAGGTAAACTCCCTCCCTTCTCTGCATTTTTTTTCTTCTTTATGATTTTTTTTTCTTTGAGTTTTTTTTTTTGGTGCTTGAGAAGAAGAAGACACCATCTTTTTCTTTCATTTTTAAATTTCTGTTTGAAGGAAGAAGGTGACGACATAAGAGTGTTGTTGCCTTTTTTGTTCTTCTGTTTTTTGTTGTGAACAAGGATGACAACAACAAGCTTACTGTTGTCCCAAAATTTTCCTCTCCTACAAACCTACTTCATTTCATTTTGTGCTCACTCCATCGTCAAAGCTTGAAGCGAGAGGGCATAAGAGGGAGGGCAAAAGTGGTAGTTAAAAGAAAGCGCTTGAAACAGAAGGGTAAAAGCGAAAAGGCAGAAGCATGAACCAAAAGTGAGAGGGCAAAGCAGGAGCTTGAAGGTGAGCTCCCTCCTTTCCTTTGGTTTTCTTTTGTTGTTTTCTTGTGTGTTTTGTCTACTTTGTGTTTGAGAAAAAGAAAACGACGGCAATGCGCCATCGTCTTCTTTTGTGGTGTTATAACAAAAAAAGGTAACTGTAGTTTGTTGTCATTGCCTTTTTCTCTATGCTTGAGAAGAAAAAGATGATGGCAATGTGCTATTGTCTTCTTTTGTGGTGTTGTTGTTTGAGGTGTTGTTGCTCTTTATGTTTGAGAAACATGCTATTGTCTTCTTCTATGGTGATGTTTCAGCAAAAAAGGTGACGATAACTTGCTGCCATCGCTTTCTTCTTTAGTGATGTTAAAATGAAGAAGGTTGTTGCCTTCTTCTTTGTTAAAGAAGAAAAATATGACAATAATGTGTTGTCGTCTTTTTCTATGATGTTGTTGTAGTGAAGAAGGTGACGATAACAAGCTCTGGAGTCTATTGTGCGCACAATGCTAGAGCCGATATATTTAAATGACATAAGACATTTTCGGGCAGTCCATAAAACATCCCCCACAATGTGGAGCCTATGAAGTGGACCTATACATCAGGAAATTTTATAACCTTCTATTTGAGAAAAAGAAAAAGAAGTTGTATTGGATTTTCATGAATTTAGAATGATTCATGGAAGGTTAAAAAAAATAATAAACAATGTTTATCGTTTTTTTATTTTATTTCATCAACGTGTGTTAGGGTTTAATTTGGTGGTTTTTGAATGCTTATAAGGTTTAAGGCATAACAAAGGAAAAATTTGTTATAAATGCAATTTAGGTTGAGATGCAACGTCATCATTTGTACATTACTTGTCATGTAACAAGGGTTGCAAATGTAACAATTGTTTACCGAGCTAAACACAGGATTGTAGATAATGATATGGTTTAGGGTTTTCACTTTATATAGTTAGCTAAGTTTTTTCAACCCTATCATTTTTTGGACTATCCAATTTTTGAACTTTAGTCCTTTGATATATTATAAAAAACCTTTTTTTCTCATTGAGTTTTTAAATTTTTTTTGATCCACCCATATTTATACATGTTTTATCAATATAATATTTTCATTTAGTCACACTTGTTTGATGGATACATGGTTATATATGTATATTTATTTTTTTCATTATTTTTTTAATACTTTAAATGTAAGAATCAAAACTTAAATAGGGCCATATGAATAGGTAACATTAATTTGTCTAGGGTTTACAAAGATCAAAATGAACATTATGTAATACCTACATCCTTTTTATTATAATTCCTATATGGCCATTTCAAATATGCAATACCCACATATAGGTCTTATAAATAGTTGTTAGGTTTTTTACATCCATTGTAATATCGCATATAGGTCTTTTAAATAGTTGTTGGTTTTTTTACCATCCATTGAAATACTCAAATATAAGTTTTCTAAATAATTGTTAGTTTTTTTACCATCCATAGCAATATTCGCATATAGGTCTAGTAATTGATTTTTTAAACATCCATTACAGTACCTGCATATAGGTCCAAAAATAGTTGTTAATTTTTAACATATTTTGGAATACTTACATATAGGTTCCCATTGTAATATTTATGGGACTCATATCACATAATAATCTAGTCTAAGTATCAACAAATAATGTCATAATTAAAGAATTATTAAAAATTTATTTCAGATAATGTAAATGATTGATTATCATATTTAAATAATCATTTATTTTTCAATAATAATTAACTGATTATTTAATTGAACCTTAATTATTTAGATAATTAAAATTTAAATCTAAAAATCAAATCAATAATTTGATATTTAATTTATTATCTTAATTAAATTTTTTATGTTGATAAGTTATTCAAATCATTATTTTAGATAATTAATTATCATAAAATTAATTTAGGTATATAAAAAGACATATTTTGGGTACCCAAATCATTTATTTTCAAGTGACTTTACATGTGGGTAATGCATTTAGGGTTGATTTTTCATCTAAGGTTATTTAAATCACCTATGGATTATTACAAAATGAACTTGCATGCAAGTATTGCATGTAAGTTTTGGTTTTCATTGAAAGGCCACCCAAATTACATACTGGTTTATTTTGAAATGACCCTACATGTGGGTATTGCATTTAAAGTTAGGTTTACACCTCATGTCACCTAAATCACCTATGGGTTATATTGAAATGAATTTGAATATGGGTATTGCATTTAGGGTTAGATATTCATATAATTTTGCAATACCCGCACATGTACTTATTTTCACTAATTAGAAATTTGGCTTTAATTTTTGAATAATTAAATAAAATTTGTAACAAAACACAAAAGAAGGTATGTGTCTTACCATTTGGTAATATTTCCAAGTTAAGTTCTTTCACTTTCTTTAAAAAAAATAAAAATGACATTGCATTGTTTGACATATGTTTAAACCCTAAAGATTCTGCCCAGAAAACACCCTAGATTTATTTTAATATTATAGACTTGTAAAAAAAAATGTTAATTAATTTGTATGTCCCAAACCTTAGACCTAAACCATAATTCTAACATTAAGTAATAAATTTTACATTAAACCCTAACCTTGTGTATTATTAATGTGACCAAGTTTGTAATATGTTAAATCATATTATAAGGTGAATAAATAATTTTGAAAACATGAATTTCATGATGTATTGGTGGGGAATCAAATATTGAAAAAATGTTTTTATGTTTTATGGTTAAAAAATTATCACAATATGATATGGGTATTATATTTAAATAAAAATGGATTATGAAATATTGAACTTTAACAATTATGGAACATATGGAAGTAAAGGAAATTCATAATTATGTTATAGATATAAACAAATGATAAAATAAAAAACCAATACAATGAGCAAAGTTTAGAATATAAACCTTAAGCCTTGATATATATGAACCAAATTCCTAAACTTTAAATCATAAGACATAACCCTAAAAGTCCAAATGATATTTTATCATAAGTCTTATTACAACCCTAACAAAAAAAAACTCCTAGTGATATATGCCCTAAACTTAGAAAACATACAAATTATATAAATTATATAATGCAAAAAAAAAGATAGGAAAAAAATTAGAAACCAAATTTTAATGCTTTTAAATTACAAAGATTTACTGACTAGAAAAAAAAATTTAATTTTAAAAAGAATCAAATAAATTTTGTAAGAATTAAAAAAAAAATCTTTTACTTTTGTGTGATCACTCCAAATTAATTTTTTACATTCTCTTTAAAAAAAATATAGAATGAAATTATATTACTTCACATATGTTTTAAACCTTAAAATTTTCCCCCCCAAGTTTAACTTAATTTAGGTTAATTACTATGGATTTGTGAAAAACTTTCTAATTAATTTACGTGTTCCAACCTTAAACCTAAATCATAATCCAATAATACATACTTATAAAAATTACATGACAAGATGTATTGTAATGTTCATTCCATAAATAAATCATGTGAACAAAATTTAGTTAAATAGGCATTAATTAAATCAAAATGGTTGCAATTATGACATTGTTTCCACTATAAATTGACTGTAATACCTACATATGAAAACCTATGTTCATCATCTATGAACTAGGACAAATTTTAATAGATTGATAGGTAGGATTGGAGGCTAGGGGGGGGGTTGGTGAAAATCAGTAGATAATTAATTAGGTATTTGACTATGTGAAAAACATAGATAAATAGGTGAACATAGTGGTAGGTAAAAAGGTGGATGCATAGGTAGGTAAATAAATAAGTAGTTGGGTTAGTAAGCAAGTTAATAAGCAGAAAGGAAATTCAAGGAACAAAGTAGATAAGTTATTAGAGAAAGTAGGCATGTAGGTAGGCAAGTTAATAAGTAGGAAGAAAATTACATTAGCAAGGTAACTAGGTAGATAGGCAAGTTAATATGTAAGAAATAAGTCATTTTATTAAGGTGACTAGGTTTGTCGAGTATTTATGTCAATAAGGTGATTGTGTATACAGGATTGTTAAATAGTAATGTAACTAGGTTAGTAGGCTAGGTAGTTAATTCGATGGTTAGGTCAGTAAGGAAGGAAGTTAAGTTAGTAGAATATGTTGTTAACAGGGTAGCTAGGTTAGTAAGGTAGGTAGTTAGTATAGTAGTAGATTAGTAACATAACTAATTATCACGATAGCTATGTCAATAAGGAATAATTAGTAATGTACCGAGGTTAATATATAATACCTATGAGGATAGGAAGGTGAGTAAGGTAGCTATGTGTGAGGTTAGGTCCAGGGAAAAAACAACCAAAAACAAGAAAAAAATAAAAAATAAAAATACAATGATCAGCAACGAAAAGAAATGAACTGTGATGAACCCCATCTGACGCCGAATGAAAAAATGCAACCCATCCAGTGGACAGAACGGCCAACTGGTGGCTGCTGGTTCATTCTGGCCCAACATCTTTATCTATTGGCCAGAGTGTTTGTGATGCCTTATTTTTTTATTTTTTTTTTGTTTTTTAAAATTTTTGTGGCATTAAATCAAGTCTTGCCCGAATAAAAGGGGCGCAAATCTTGTGAACTGGTTTTGATACCCAGTTCCATTCAAGGTGACCGATTCCAAACCCGATTTCAAGCTACACACTGAAATTGGGGGTTGAAAAAAAACGGGGGAGTAAAAACAAAACAGGGGATTATAGTATATAGAGTGATTGAAAGACCGAGGGAGGCCCTAAAAGACAAATTAATAGTTATAAATTTTTATAAATTTTTAGGGTTAAAATTAGTATATATTAAAAAATTAGGAGTTGAGTTTGGTCAGTTTTTTGGGCTTGCAAGAATATAGACTTGCGTGAAGTCGTGGAGCTAAAACTTGTATGACTTGGGAAGTGTAAAGTTCGTAGGTTCGGATCCGGAGATGACCAAGGGAGTCAACTCCGTGAAGTGTAAGGTACTGAATTTGCATCCATGATTTTTATTTTTTTTTCAACAAATTTTTGTCGTTCTTTCAACGAAAACCATTGCCAAAATTTTGGAAAAGCAGAATTTCTAGTGTAAATTTAACTAAAATGTCCAAAAATATTCAGTAGAATTAGCCAAATTTTCTTGCCAAAATTTTGGAAAAAATAAATAATTCTAGTGTAAATTTAACTAAAATTTCTAAAATTGCAGCTCAGTTCTAAGGGCAAGCACCACAAATTTATTATTATTATTATTTTCTCCGGTCAATTAATTCTGAGGGGCAAGGGTTTTGGAAAGATGAAATCGTTGGTGATATCCGGGTCTGAAAACTGGCAAAGATAACAGTGTTATTTTTCGGCAACCCCCCCCCCCCCCCCCCCCCCCCCCCCAAAAACAACTCAAAAAAAACACACAACATTTTTAAAAAACAATCATCCAGAAGTCGAATAATTTAAATTTTAATAAAAGAAAAAATATATACACCTATATTATTTTTTTTTTT
>Ga0116227_10015271_pt1 | contig 11414 bp, 7 predicted proteins | sample S1TSphgellanicum_FD_89693 | JGI IMG/M metagenome (GOLD analysis project Ga0116227, IMG submission 89693) | Host-associated microbial communities from peat moss isolated from Minnesota, USA - S1T2_Fb - Sphagnum magellanicum MG | ecosystem: Host-associated > Plants > Peat moss > Unclassified... | reverse complement strand
GCTAACCGTCACTACGCTCACGTTGACTGTCCAGGTCACGCGGATTACGTAAAGAACATGGTTACTGGTGCTGCTCAAATGGACGGTGCTATCATCGTAGTAGCTGCAACTGATGGTCCGATGCCACAAACTCGTGAGCACATCCTGTTAGCTCGTCAGGTAGGTGTACCTGCACTTGTTGTTTTCATGAACAAGGTTGACATGGTTGATGATCCTGAGTTGTTAGAATTAGTTGAAATGGAAGTTCGTGAGTTATTATCATTCTACGAATTCCCTGGTGATGATATTCCGGTAATCCAAGGTTCTGCATTAGGTGGTCTTAACGGTGATCCAAAATGGGTTGGTAAGATCATGGAATTAATGGATGCTGTTGATAGCTATATTCCAATTCCTCCACGTTTAACTGAGCTTCCTTTCTTGATGCCTGTTGAAGACGTATTCTCGATCACTGGTCGTGGTACTGTAGCAACTGGTCGTATCGAGCGTGGTGTAATTAACTCAGGTGAGCAAGTTGACATCTTAGGTATGGGTGCTGAAAACTTAAAATCAACCGTAACTGGTGTTGAGATGTTCCGCAAAATCCTTGACCGTGGTGAAGCAGGAGATAACGTAGGTTTATTGTTACGTGGTATTGAAAAAGAAGCTATCCGTCGTGGTATGGTTATCTGTAAACCAGGTTCAGTAACTCCTCACACAGACTTCAAAGCTGAGGTTTACGTATTGTCAAAAGCAGAAGGTGGACGTCACACTCCATTCTTTAACAAATACCGTCCGCAATTCTATTTCCGTACAACTGACGTAACTGGTGAGATTTCACTAGAAGAAGGTGTAGAAATGGTTATGCCTGGTGATAACGTTACAATCAACGTTAAGTTGATCAACGCTATCGCGATGGAAAAAGGTCTACGTTTCGCTATCCGTGAAGGTGGTCGTACCGTAGGTGCTGGTCAGGTAACAGAAATCTTGAAATAATCAATATTTCAAAAAAAGGTTAATTGAGAAACATAAATCTGCAGTAAAATGCGGGTTTATGTTTTCTTATAATAAACGGGAATAGTTCAACGGTAGAATAGAGGTCTCCAAAACCTTTGATCAGGGTTCGAATCCTTGTTCCCGTGCTTTGTAAAGAGAGAAGTAAATAAAATGGCTAAAGTAACTGAGTATATTAAAGAATCTTATGAGGAGCTTACCGAAAAGGTAACCTGGCCTACATGGGGTGAATTACAAAATAGTGCAATTTTAGTATTGGTAGCTGCTATCATTATTGCTTTAATTGTATTGTTGATGGATCAATCATTTGGCCGCTTATTACAATATTTTTATAAATCATTAGCGTAATATTTTAAACGATGAGTGATCAATTGAAATGGTACGTGGTGAGAGCCATTAGTGGTAAAGAAAAAAAGGTTAAACAATATATAGATGCCGAAATTAACCGTTTGGGCATATCGCATTTGGTTCCGCAGGTATTAATACCGATGGAAAAATATTACCAGATGCGCGATGGAAAAAAGATCGCTAAAGAGCGTAACTATTTCCCTGGATATGTATTGATGGAAGCCGCTTTGGATGGTGAGTTAGAGCACGTTATTAAAAACATCAATAGCGTAATTGGCTTTTTAGGTGATAAACAAGGTAATGCTATCCCTTTGCGCCAGGCCGAAGTTAACCGTATTTTAGGTAAGGTTGACGAGATGAGCGAGCAGGGCGAAACTATGAATGTTCCATATTACATTGGCGAAAACGTTAAGGTAATGGATGGTCCGTTCAATGGTTTTAGCGGTGTTATTGAAGAGGTTAACGAAGAGAAAAAGAAACTGAAAGTAATGGTAAAGATATTCGGTCGCCGTACGCCGCTCGAATTGAATTACATGCAGGTAGAAAAAGAATAATCTGGTTGGGTTATCGTTTAAGTATGGTAGCCAAAATCTATATAAAGAAGCTGAGTGTTGACTTTTGAAACTGGGGTAACCCAAAATCATTAAACGCCACTCGCATGTTGAGAATGTTACATAGCTTCCACTTACTAACATTAAGTAACAAAAATTAAATTAAAATGGCAAAAGAAGTCGGTGCAATGGTTAAGCTACAGGTAAAAGGCGGCGCTGCAAACCCATCTCCTCCAATTGGCCCAGCATTGGGTGCAAAAGGTGTGAACATTATGGAGTTTTGCAAGCAGTTTAATGCCCGTACGCAAGACAAGCCAGGTAAAGTGTTGCCAGTAGTAATCACAGTTTATGTAGATAAATCATTTGATTTTATCATCAAAACTCCACCAGTTGCTATCCAGTTATTGGAAGTTACCGGTTTAAAGAGCGGATCGGCAGAACCCAACCGTAAAAAGGTATCAAGCGTAAGCTGGGACCAGGTTGAAACTATCGCCAAAGATAAAATGACAGATTTAAATGCATTTACAGTTGAATCGGCCATGAAAATGGTGGCAGGCACAGCTCGCAGTATGGGAATTACCGTTTCTGGTACAGCGCCCTGGAATTAATTAATTAACTAAATCAAGACAGTGGCAAGATTAACAAAAAATCAAAAAACGGCACTATCCAAAGTTGAGGTTAACAAAGCGTATTCTTTACAGGATGCAACATCATTAGTGAAAGATATTACTATCGCTAAATTTGATGCTTCTGTTGATATAGATGTTCGTTTAGGTGTTGATCCACGTAAAGCCAATCAAATGGTGCGTGGTATTGCTACCTTACCTCACGGAACCGGCAAAACTGTACGTGTATTGGTGCTTTGTACGCCTGAAAAGGAACAAGAAGCAAAAGATGCAGGTGCTGATTTTGTAGGCTTGGATGATTATATCGCCAAGATTGAAGGTGGATGGACTGATGTTGATATTATCATCACTATGCCAAGTGTGATGGCTAAAGTTGGTCGTTTGGGTCGTATATTGGGCCCACGTAACTTAATGCCTAACCCTAAATCAGGTACAGTAACCCAAGAAGTTGGTAAAGCTGTAACTGAGGTAAAAGCAGGTAAGATCGATTTCAAGGTTGATAAAACCGGTATTATCCATACCTCAATAGGAAAAGTATCATTCCCTGCTGATAAAATTTATGAGAACGCTTTGGAGATCCTTCAAATCATCTCTAAATTAAAACCATCAGCAGCAAAAGGAACATATTTCAAGAGTATTCATATCTCTTCAACCATGTCACCTGGAATACAAGTTGAAACTAAAACAGTAGCGGGGATCTAATCATGAATAAAGAAGAAAAACACGATCTTGTTCTTGCCCTTGCTGAACAAATGAAAGAGTACGGTAATTTTTATATTACTGATACTTCTGATTTAACTGTTGCAAAAATTAACGCAATCCGTCGTCAATGTTTCGAAAGCGACATTAAGATGCAGGTAACCAAAAACTCACTCATCAAAAAAGCTATGGATGCTGTTGGTGGTGATTTTGGCCAGATTCATGACGTATTGAAAGGTTCATCATCTATCATGTTCTCAAAATCAAGCACTGCTCCGGCAAAATTGATTAAACAATTGAGGAAAAAAGGTGAAAAGCCAGTATTGAAAGCAGCTTACATTGATACTGCTGTATTTATTGGTGATAACCAATTAGACGCCTTAGTTAACCTTAAATCAAGGGAGCAACTTATCGGCGAGATCGTTGGATTATTGCAATCGCCTGCTAAGAACGTTATTTCTGCCCTACAATCGGGTGGCAATACAATTGCAGGTTTAGTTAAAACATTACAAGAGAGAGGTTAATCAATCACCTTAAGATTGAACATTTAAACAAAGTATTTAACATTAAAAATTTATAGTAATGGCAGATTTAAAAGCGTTTGCTGAACAATTGGTAAACTTAACAGTAAAAGAAGTTAACGAATTAGCTCAGATCTTGAAAGACGAGTACGGTATTGAGCCGGCAGCAGCAGCAGTTGCAGTAGCAGCTCCAGCAGCAGGTGGTGATGCTCCAGCTGAAGCAGCAGTACAAACAGCATTCGATGTAATATTGAAAGAAGCTGGTGGTGCTAAATTAGCAGTTGTTAAGTTAGTAAAAGACCTAACTGGTTTAGGCTTGAAAGAAGCTAAAGATTTAGTTGACGGTGCACCTAAAGAGGTTAAAACTGGCGTAACTAAAGAAGAAGCTGAAAGCTTGAAAAAACAATTAGAAGAAGCAGGAGCTGTTGTTGAGGTTAAGTAATTTAACCCAATAAAGCCCAATAACATACGACTCCGACCAGCAATTGGTCGGGGTCTATTGTCGTTTATATTGCCGTATAGATTGAGATAATTTGGTATGAGACTATTGAAAGCTTTTGTTCGTTATAGGTAACGTGGCATTAAATTTCAAATCTTTATATTCTCACATCTCATATCTAAAATTGATCACGTCTATATCCAGTTTATTAATAAACTAAAATTATAATCCCTTGGCAAACAAAATTAATCAAAGAGTAGACTTTGCAACCAGCAGGAAAGTTTTGGAATACCCAGACTTTTTGGATGTACAGTTACAGTCTTTCCAGGAATTTTTTCAATTACAAACTACTTCGGATAACCGCCATAAAGAAGGCTTGTTTAAAGTATTTGCCGAAAACTTTCCTATATCAGATTCAAGAAACATCTTCGTATTAGAGTTTCTTGATTACTTTATTGATCCGCCACGATACGATATTCAAGAATGTATTGAGCGTGGATTAACACACAGCGTACCTTTAAAAGCAAAACTTCGCTTATCATGTAACGATGAGGAGCACGAAGATTTTGAAACAATTGTTCAGGATGTTTATTTGGGAACTATCCCTTATATGACGCCTAAAGGAACATTTGTTATTAACGGTGCGGAGCGCGTAATTGTATCACAGTTACACCGTTCACCAGGTGTGTTCTTCGGCCAAAGCCGCCACACTAATGGTACCAAGTTGTATTCTGCACGTGTTATTCCTTTTAAAGGCTCATGGATCGAGTTTGCTACAGACGTTAACAACGTGATGTATGCTTACATCGACCGTAAGAAAAAATTCCCGGTTACTACCTTGCTTCGTGCAATTGGTTATGACTCAGATAAAGACATTTTGGAATTATTTGAACTGGCCGACGAAGTAAAAGTTAGCAAATCAGGCCTGAAGAAATTCATCGGCCGTAAGCTTGCTGCAAGGGTGCTTAAAAAATGGGTTGAAGATTTTGTGGATGAAGATACCGGTGAGGTAGTTTCTATCGACAGGAACGAGATCATTTTAGAGCGCGAAACCGTTTTAGAAGACGACCATATTGATATGATCATCGACGCGGGTGTGAAAACCATCATCCTGAACAAGGAAGATGCTGCAACCAGCGGTGATTATACTATTATATATAACACTTTACAGAAGGATACTTCAAACTCTGAGAAAGAAGCGGTGGAGCATATCTATCGCCAGTTACGTAACGCTGAACCACCTGATGAGGAAACTGCCCGTGGTATCATCGATCGTTTGTTCTTCTCGGATAAGAGATATGATTTAGGTGATGTAGGTAGATACCGCATTAACCGTAAATTGAAATTAACTACGCCTAACGAGGTTAAGGTTTTAACTAAAGACGATATCATCGCGATTGTTAAATACCTGATCAAGCTGATCAACTCTAAGGCTGAGGTTGATGATATTGATCACTTGTCAAACCGTCGTGTTCGTACTGTTGGTGAGCAACTTTACGCGCAATTTGGTGTTGGTTTGGCTCGTATGGCACGTACCATCCGTGAGCGTATGAACATTCGCGATAACGAGGTGTTTACGCCAACTGATCTGATCAACGCACGTACACTTTCATCTGTGATCAACTCGTTCTTCGGAACTAACCAGTTATCACAGTTTATGGACCAAACCAATCCACTGGCAGAGATCACGCACAAGCGTCGTCTGTCAGCCTTAGGCCCCGGTGGTCTGTCGCGTGAGCGTGCAGGTTTCGAGGTTCGTGACGTTCACTATACCCACTACGGTAGGTTGTGTACCATCGAAACTCCGGAAGGACCGAACATTGGTTTGATCTCTTCATTATGTATCCACGCTAAGATCAACAATCTTGGTTTCATCGAAACACCATACAAACGTGTTGCCGATGGTGTTGTACAAATGCAGGAACCAGTTGTTTACCTATCTGCAGAAGATGAAGATGGTAAAACCATTGGCCAGGCCAATGCTGTTTATGATGATAACGGTAATTTTGCTACTCCGCGTGTAAAAGCACGTTTTGAGGGTGACTTCCCGATCATCGAGCCAACCAGGTTGGATTATATGGACATTGCTCCAAACCAGATCACCTCTATCGCGGCATCATTGATTCCGTTCTTAGAGCATGATGATGCTAACCGTGCCTTGATGGGTTCGAACATGCAACGCCAGGCCGTACCATTGTTACGCCCTGAAGCGCCAATTGTTGGTACCGGTTTAGAGGGACGTGTAGCTAAGGATTCACGTACGCTGATCAACGCCGAAGGTGATGGTGTAGTTGAGTATGTGGATGCTACCGAGATCCGTATTAAATACGACCGTAACGAAGAAGACCGTTTGGTTTCTTTTGAAGGCGACAGCAAATCATACCGCTTGATCAAATTCAAAAAAACCAACCAAAGCACTACCATCAACCTGAAACCTATTGTTAAAAAAGGCCAGCGTGTTGAAAAAGGACAAGTACTTTGCGAAGGTTACGCTACACAAGATGGTGAATTAGCCTTAGGCCGTAACATGAAGGTTGCCTTCATGCCTTGGCAAGGTTTCAACTTTGAGGATGCGATCGTAATATCTGAGCGTGTTGTATCTCAGGATATCTTTACTTCAATTCACGTTGAAGAGTTTGAACTTGAGGTTCGTGATACTAAACGTGGTGAAGAAGAATTGACACCGGATATTCCTAACGTATCTGAAGAGGCTACTAAAGACCTTGACGAGAACGGTATTATCCGTGTTGGTGCCGAAGTGAAAGAAGGTGATATTTTGATCGGTAAGATCACCCCTAAAGGTGAGTCAGACCCTTCACCAGAAGAAAAACTGTTACGTGCCATATTTGGTGATAAAGCGGGTGATGTTAAAGATGCATCTTTAAAAACTCCTCCTTCAATCGCTGGTGTGGTTATCGATACCAAATTGTTCTCTCGTGCTAAAAAGACTTCTAAAGCTGAAGAAAAAGCAGCTATCGAGAAGTTGGATACCAAACACGAAAAAGCAATTAAAGATCTGAAGAATACTTTAGTTGATAAATTATTCGAGATCGTTAACGGTAAAACTTCACAAGGCGTTTACAACGTTTATAAAGAGTTATTGATAGCTAAGGGTGTTAAATTCACTCAGAAAATATTACTTGAGCTTGAGTTTGCCAATATCAACCCAACAAAATGGACAACTGATGATGACAAAAACGACCTGATCAAGTTATTGCTTCACAACTATAACATTAAGGTTAACGAAGAGCTTGGTGCTTACCGTCGCGATAAATTCGCGATCAGCGTGGGTGATGAGCTTCCATCGGGTATCGTACAAATGGCTAAAGTTTACATCGCTAAAAAACGTAAGTTGAAAGTGGGTGATAAGATGGCTGGCCGTCACGGTAACAAGGGTATCGTTGCACGTATCGTACGTGACGAGGATATGCCTTTCTTAGAAGATGGAACTCCGGTTGATATCGTGTTGAACCCACTTGGTGTACCTTCACGTATGAACTTGGGTCAGATCTACGAAACCGTATTGGGTTGGGCAGGTAAAGAGCTTGGCGTTAAATTCGCTACTCCAATTTTTGATGGTGCAAGCCATGATGAGGTGGAAGAGTGGGTTGCTAAAGCAGGCATACCGGCATCTGGCCGTACCTATTTATACAATGGTTTAACTGGCGATCGTTTTGATCAGCAAACTACAGTTGGTATAATTTACATGCTTAAATTAGGCCACATGGTTGATGATAAGATGCACGCACGTTCTATCGGACCATACTCATTAATTACACAACAACCATTGGGTGGTAAAGCTCAATTCGGTGGTCAGCGTTTTGGTGAGATGGAGGTTTGGGCTCTTGAAGCATTCGGGGCGGCAAATATCCTGCAAGAGATTTTGACTGTTAAGTCGGATGATGTTGTGGGGCGTGCTAAAACCTACGAAGCTATTGTTAAGGGCGAAAATCTGCCAACACCATCTGTTCCTGAATCATTCAACGTATTGGTTCACGAATTAAGAGGTTTAGGTTTAGATATCACATTAGAATAAGTTGGTGAATGGTGAGTGGAAATAGTGAGTATCATAACTTACCATTCACCACTCACTTACTCACTACTCAACTCAAAAAATAAAGGAGACTATGTCTTATAAAAAGGATAATAAAATCAAAAGTAATTTCACCACTATTACCATCAGTCTGGCCTCTCCGGAGTCTATTCTGGAGCGTTCAAGTGGCGAAGTTTTAAAACCAGAAACCATCAACTACAGGACCTACAAACCTGAGCGCGATGGTTTATTCTGCGAGCGTATTTTCGGTCCGGTTAAAGATTATGAGTGCCATTGCGGTAAATACAAACGTATCCGTTACAAGGGTATCGTGTGTGATCGTTGTGGTGTTGAAGTAACCGAAAAGAAAGTACGTCGTGAGCGTATGGGCCACATCAATTTGGTGGTTCCTGTTGCGCACATCTGGTATTTCCGTTCGTTACCAAACAAGATCGGTTATTTATTAGGTTTGCCTACTAAAAAATTAGATTTGATCATTTACTACGAGCGTTACGTAGTTATACAATCTGGTATTAAAGAAGCCGATGGTATCAATAAAATGGACTTCTTAACCGAAGAAGAATATTTGGATATCCTGGATACTTTACCAAAAGAGAACCAATACCTTGACGACAAAGATCCACAGAAATTTGTTGCCAAAATGGGTGCCGAAGCTTTGGAAGAATTGTTAAAACGTTTGGATCTGGATCAACAGTCTTACGACTTGCGTCACCAAGCGGCTAACGAAACTTCACAACAACGTAAAAACGAAGCGTTAAAACGTTTACAGGTTGTTGAAGCTTTCCGCGATGCTAAAACACGTATAGAGAATAACCCGGAATGGATGATCGTTAAGATCGTTCCTGTAATTCCACCAGAATTGCGTCCGTTAGTTCCGTTGGAAGGTGGCCGTTTCGCTACTTCCGATCTGAACGATCTATACCGTCGTGTTATCATCCGCAACAACCGTTTAAAACGTTTGATCGAGATCAAAGCGCCAGAAGTAATTTTACGTAACGAAAAACGTATGTTACAAGAGGCTGTTGACTCGTTATTTGATAACTCACGTAAAGTAAACGCTGTAAAAACTGAAGGTAACCGCGCCTTAAAATCACTTTCGGATATCCTGAAAGGTAAACAAGGTCGTTTCCGTCAAAACTTATTAGGTAAACGTGTGGATTATTCTGCACGTTCGGTAATTGTTGTAGGCCCAAGCCTTAAATTACACGAGTGTGGTTTACCTAAAGATATGGCTGCTGAGCTGTTTAAACCATTTATCATCCGTAAGATGATTGAGCGTGGTGTTGTGAAAACAGTAAAATCGGCTAAAAAGATAGTTGATCGTAAAGACCCATTAGTTTGGGATATTTTAGAAAACGTATTAAAAGGTCACCCTGTGTTACTAAACCGTGCGCCTACATTGCACAGGTTAGGTATCCAGTCGTTCCAGCCAAAACTGATCGAGGGTAAAGCTATCCAGTTGCACCCATTGACTTGTACGGCTTTCAACGCGGATTTTGACGGTGACCAGATGGCAGTTCACGTACCGCTGGGTAACGCTGCAATTTTGGAAGCCCAAATATTGATGCTTGCTTCGCACAACATTTTGAACCCTGCTAATGGTACACCAATTACCGTTCCTTCACAGGATATGGTTTTGGGTCTGTATTATATTACAAAGGGCCGCAAAACTGACGAAGGAAGAGTAATGAAGGGTCAAGGCTTAAATTTCTATTCTCCGGAAGAAGTGATCATCGCTTATAACGAGAAGAAATTAGACCTGCACTCATTTATTAAAGTTAAAGTAAACGTTAAAGAACGCGATGGCAGCATCGTTAATAAATTAACTGATACTACTGTGGGCCGTGTATTGTTTAACCAACACGTTCCTGCAGAAGTAGGTTACATTAACGAATTATTGACCAAAAAATCATTACGTGATATTATTGGTACAGTAGTTAAGGTAACTGGTATGGCCCGTGCCGCTCAATTCCTGGATGATATTAAAGAATTAGGTTTCCAAATGGCATTCCGTGGTGGTTTGTCGTTCAACCTGAAAGATTTGAACATCCCTGCAGAAAAGGTTACTTTGATCGAAACTGCAACCAAGGAAGTTGAAGAAGTAATGAATAACTATAACATGGGTTTCATTACCAACAACGAGCGTTACAACCAAATTATTGACGTTTGGACACGTATTAACAACCGTTTAACTGCAAACGTGATGGAAATACTGTCGACAGATAACCAAGGATTCAACTCAGTTTATATGATGCTTGATTCAGGTGCCCGTGGTTCTAAAGAACAGATCAGGCAGCTGGCCGGTATGCGTGGATTGATGGCGAAACCGCAAAAATCAGGTTCAGGTGGCGAGATCATTGAAAACCCGATCCTTTCAAACTTTAAAGAAGGTTTGTCGGTATTGGAATACTTCATCTCAACCCACGGTGCTCGTAAAGGTTTGGCGGATACAGCTTTGAAAACTGCCGATGCTGGTTACTTAACCCGTCGTTTACATGATGTTGCCCAGGATATGATTGTTGGTGATGTTGATTGTGGTACCCTGCGTGGTATTTTCACAACAGCGTTGAAAGACAACGAAGATATTGTTGAGCCATTATACGATCGTATCTTAGGTCGTACTTCATTGCATGATGTTTATGATCCGTTAACTAACGAATTATTGGTATCAGCAGGTGAAGATATTGAAGAAGATATTGCCCGTAAGATCCAGAACTCTCCGTTAGAGGGTATCGAGATCCGTTCGGTATTAACCTGCGAAAGCAAACGAGGTGTTTGTGCATTGTGTTATGGCCGTAACCTTGCAAGCGGTAAACGCGTGCAAATGGGTGAGGCAGTTGGTGTAATTGCAGCACAATCAATTGGTGAGCCGGGTACACAGTTAACGTTACGTACCTTCCACGTGGGTGGTACTGCGTCTAACATCGCGGCTGAATCACAAATTAACGCTAAGTTTGAAGGTATCATCGAATTTGAAAACGTTCGTACAGTAGAAAATAAAACTGAAGAAGGTTTGGTTGATGTGGTTCTGGGCCGTTCTGGTGAGTTCCGTATCGTAGAAGAAGGTTCAAATAAAGTTATTGTAACTAACAATATTCCTTATGGTGCTTTCCTTTATGTTAAGGATGGCGCTAAGATCAGCAAAGGCGATCGTATCTGTTCATGGGATCCGTACAACGCGGTAAT
>Ga0116227_10015270_pt1 | contig 11414 bp, 5 predicted proteins | sample S1TSphgellanicum_FD_89693 | JGI IMG/M metagenome (GOLD analysis project Ga0116227, IMG submission 89693) | Host-associated microbial communities from peat moss isolated from Minnesota, USA - S1T2_Fb - Sphagnum magellanicum MG | ecosystem: Host-associated > Plants > Peat moss > Unclassified... | reverse complement strand
TATTGACCAAGACTACCTTTTTTTTTCTTTTAGCTACTGTCCGTCCCAATTAAGGGGATGGATGAAATGTACGTCCGGCTTGATGACGGGATGGATTTTGGGGAAGCTTTTTTTCTTTTAGTTACTGTCCGTCCTGATTAAGGGGATGGATGAAATGTCCGTCCGGCTGGATGATCACAAAATAATAATAATAATAGAAAACACATAAAAATAAAAACTGTCCGTCCCAATTAAGGGGATGGATGAAATGTACGTTCAGCTTGATGACGGGATGGATTTTGGGGAAGCTTTTTTTCTTTTAGCTACTGTCCGTCCCAATTAAGGGGATGGATGAAATGTCCGTCCAGCTGGATGATCACAGTGGCCGAAGGTCACGGGCACCCACTCATAATTAGAACGGCAATTTCCCATTTCCTCGAATAAAAGAAATTTCCTCCCATTTGTGCACTACACAAAATTGTTATGTTTGCTATTTTTATTTTCCTTTATTTCTGTATGTAATTTTTTTTAAAAACCAGAAATTCCCTTTACCTCTAAATAAAAGAAATTTCCTCCCATTTTTGCATATATATATATATAGTGACAGAGAAATACCAAAAAATTCACAGGTTTAATTCCGGGATTTATTTTTAGATAGTTTTTGAAATAACAGAAAAAATGCAGCTGATATATAAACCACTAGCAGTAGCAGATTATATTGGTAATCGGCTTAAATTGGAGCCATTTTTTTTCTCATAATGGATTGCCTGCCTGCCTGGCCGCTGCATAATGTGCAAATCCGTTGGAAAGTGTCTTTATTAAGATAGTTTGGCAATCAAAAAATTATACAATTCCACAATATTTGGTAGAATTGGCTTGTTCTGGAATGCACAAACCCGCATTTATATATATGAAGAGTCTTGACGATTCCATTGTCAGTAAACCATTTTAGTTGCCATTTCTGCCTACTCGGGGATCATTTACGGTGTAGAATATTTCAATTCCTTGCAAAAAGTCACGATTCTGCACTTTTCAATTACGAAAATAGAATTTTAAAAAACAGTTTCCATTCCATTGTTCCACTAATCCGCGTTGTAATCATGAGTGCGGAATCGTCACTCATGATTACAAAATGGATTGTGGAACAATGATTAATCACTTGCTACTGGCACATCATCCACTCACGATGGTTTATAATCCATTCATCCGTCCAGAGTAGTGCCTCTGTGACTGTTGGTGTAATTTTCCCGTTTGAAAATGAAACGAAATTTTGAGAATCCGAACTAATGTTATTTTATGAATTTTAGGGGGGCAGACTCAATCTCTATACCATAGTACAAGGGCAGCTTCAACACATGTCTGTTGAATAATTAATTAATTAATTAATTTTGGTCGAAAATAGATTTTTTACGAAATTTCTCAAGGATCCTTTAATTTTTTTCACAATTTTTTTTTTTCCAAAAAAAATTTTTTTTTGAAATTCTCAACATTCCTGAAAATATGATAATTAGTGTCAAAGCAGCCAAGATAGTAATACGGTATCGTCAGCTGTAAATTATCGCCCTTTTTCCCCTTTTGTAATGCGTTTCAATTTGTTGGCTTTGTGCTTCAAGGTAGAGAGACAACATTCACCTCTCCTATTAATTAGATGAGGTGCCTCCCAATTTTATTTTATTTTTCACAATGAGCCAATTTGATTGGCCCATCACTCAAAAAAAAAAAAAATGAAACTATGGAGGCTCCCCAAAATAGGTTCTATTCTGGAGTATAGAGTTCCTCCCCTTTGGCCCATCTATAGTACCTTTTCATTTTTGGCAATCTCGCTACCAAATAATTATTTTATTTTGAAATTTTGAAATTTTACCCATAAGCACTGAAGAGCAAGGGTTTTTTTTTTTTTGGATTTATTGCATACACAAAATCAAAAAGAGAAAAAAATTTAAAACCATCCGACAAAACAGTGCAATTCTCTGCAGGGCTGCATTGTCACGCCCATAAAAGGCATAGGTAAATAAATTTCGACTTCAGCAAACAATTGTTTTTTTATTTTTAGCAAGAAGGGACTTTAATTTTTTTAATTTCAGCATTTTTAAAAATAATATAATTTTTGAGAAAACTGAAAAGGTACTACAGTAAGTGAAAGGAGGACAACGTTTGCCAAAGCATATGGGATAAAAGTGAGGTGTTATGGAGAGCATGTTGGGGAACACACTGAGAACTTGGGGAACATATTGGGAACCTGATGAGAACCTGGTGCGAACACCTTGGGAACCAGAGAAAAATGAAAAAAATCCCTCCCCCCATATTGGGAACCCATTGGGAACTTGAAGGGAACATGTTAGGAACACAGGAAAAATGAAAGAAATCCTCTCTCCCGACAGCCCCCCAAAACTTAAAAGGAAAAAAAATCAAGGCACTTTAAGTGCATGCTGAGCCTTCTCATTGGCTGCATGAAAATTTTCTCTTGGCCTGGGCGAATACCCCCAATATAAACTGGGGGTACTTAATTTATTATGATGCACCCAGAAATGGGCCAAAGTTTCCTTTTTGGAAGCACAATAGCTTACCCTTAAGGTCAGTTTCGTCATTAAATAATCCTCCAAAAAAATAGTGAAATGAAATTTTGTGAAAATATGAAGTCATTATGTTGAAAATCATCATAATTAGCGTAGGCTACATTCTGAATAATTTCACTATTCATATCAAAATATTATAGAAAATTATGGAAAAAAATATGATTTCAAAATTTTTTTAAAAACGAATCCATTTTTTGAAAAAAAAAATTATAATTATTCGTTTTGTCAATGTGGAAACTGACCCTAGGCTACGGTAGCAGACTGGATCGATACGCTGTTGGCATCATCACCAAGTCAAGCTCAGTGGCAGAGGGGCAGCAGGGCTTTCACCTGCACACAGTGGGTTTGAACGTTTGAACCCAGAACCTTACTTTGAGGCCTCAGGGTCCCAGACGGGGCCTGTACCACCAATCAATCATCTCTTCTGGGGTCTAAATAGGCCAAAGTTCAGTACCCCTACATTCTAGGGTCATGTGGAGTCCATTATAGAAACATTTTCTGCACAACTGAAGGATCCATTTGGGCTTCATCATGCTAACCACCATGAGTTTCCAATTTAGTAAGTTGAAAGAGTATCAATCCTTGAGCAAGGTATGTCAGGTGTGCGGTAGCTGACTTGAATTTGCAATTGTGGTGCCTTTTACCCTGGTGAAAGTGTCTACTCAGAATAATTCTGCTTGCACCTTTGTGGCCATAGGTTCTGTGCCCAGCTCAGAGAGAGAGAGGGGGGAGGAACAAATGAAATGGATGATGGGCATATTGAGATACCAGAGAAGGATGTGTTTGCAGGCTGCAGCCTGTGTGAGCTGCTGCCTCTGCACCACCCTCCAGCCCAGGCTCCTTCTAAGATGAGTTTATGGAAACCTGCATGCACAGTCACACCTCAACCCACCTGGACCTGACAACACACACACACAAACACCCAGTCGCTTTCCACAGAGGAAAGTGAATCTGGCTTCCTGCCTGGTGAAAACATGAGAAAAAAACAGCCCTTTGGGAACAAGGTGGCTGTGAGGAAGTATCAAGAGAAGAAGAAAGCTCATACTGCTTCCTTGGAGGCACAAGTGAATCACTTGATAGCTGTGAACCAGCTGCTTGTAAAGAGGCTACAATTTCAGGCCTTTTCGAACTCACAAGTGGCAAGGTTGAGGTATCTTGTTGCAGAGTTCTTGGGGTGGATTGATACAGAGAAAGGATCCTTTCCTGTGCAGAAGAAGCCATGCCCTAATCCAACCAGGGCTGGATCCTCTGAAGACTGCTGTGTAGAATCCTTGTCTGGAGGATTCTGTTGGAACACAGTGAGCATCCCCTGTCTAACTGATATTCCATGTCGGCACAGATCAGACTTTGCCTCCTCAGAAAGGGCCCATGGAGCAGAGCTTGGAATCCTTGCACTGGCAGGACAGCTATGAACTAAGCAATGACTAGGAGTTTTTTGGGAGGCAGGTCTAAGTCTACTATGTTGCACTTGAGCTGTTGCTGATCCACAAAGTTGCGATTGCTAGCAAGATCCCTCTTCTCTGAGTGTTCCAAAATTCTCCAACCGATGATGTTTAGCACCTGAAACAGAAATTAGTGGCGATTATCTCAAACCCTGCATACAATCTACCAGTCAATGATGTTTACGACCTGAAAGAGAAATTAGAGGCCATTATCTCAAAACCTGCATATAATCTACCAGTCCTTGATGTTTACCACCTGAAACAGAAATTAGTGGCGATTATCTCAAACCCTGCATACAATCTACCAGTGAATGATGTTTACGACCTGAAAGAGAAATTAGAGGCCATTATCTCAAAACCTGCATATAATCTACCAGTCCTTGATGTTTACCACCTGAAACAGAAATTAGAGGTCATGATCTCAAAACCTGCACATAATCTACCAGTACTGAGAGTATGTGGAGTTCTCCCTCCATGTCTACTGCCACATAGTTTTGCTACCAATGCAACCCTCAGTTTACCTTTAAGATCAGCTTTCTCTTGTATCTCCATGGTGCTCAATAGATAAAGGATGATCACATTCTAAGAAGGCCATCTCTAGGAACAAAATCCTACAAGCAATCTGAACAAAGATCAAGGCTTCTTTATCACTCTCTGGTATTCAAACTCTCTGACTGATTACTGGACTGATTCATCATTCTTCATGCACATTCTATACTTGCAGTGTATACAAGTGATGGGCACATGCATGCCCAGGCCAGCTCTAGATGCAGGACCTTTTCAAATAAACATTTAGTAAGTAAAGTTGCAACTAGAAGATAATTGATATGGGCTGTGACAAAAAGTCGCAGGTACCATGAGTGTTCTTGAACAATGTACAGGATCTGAGACTCTTATTCAAAGGGAGAGATTCTTTTATGGGAGAGATTCCATAAAAGAAAACTGTCATGGATCTACTGCAAACCTAATTTCAAAAGCAGACATATATTGGATTTTGCATCCAAAAAGCTTGATCCACCACTAACAAAACACTAACTTGGAGCTGATCAAACCTACACAACCTACTAATCAACCCCTTCTTTGAGACATGAAAAGCAGAAGGGTTTCTTGTGTTCCACCCCTTGATACCTTGCTCATCACCCCTCACCTGCTGCCCCCCCAAACATAAAACCCAAAGACTCTTTCCCTTCCAGTTGAGTTGGCCTCTTCCAACATGACAAGAAGCTGTCTTTACCAAATCAAGAGTCGATGCATCTAAGTGAATCCATTCTGCATTCCTGCCAACCACAATGAAGTGCTTGTTAGGGTTTTCCTTTACCACTCAAAAACACTTCACATTGGAAAGGCATCACTAGCTATAGTTCTTTCCACTCATTTGATCTTTCACCTTTTACTGTTTGTCTATGCTTAAAAGATCATAGATGAGGACATAGCCCCAGACAATAAAAACTCAGCATTCTCACATGCTCTCTTTCCTCTCTATCCATCTCAATCACTCAACACTCATGGTAGCCTAGACCATGGACCCCATTTGTCTTGGATCAGCAAACCTTTTGAGGTCAAGTTGGCATGTTAAATTGAAGCACAAAGATCACTTCACCACATATAGCTTGTTAAATGATGAGAATATTAGTTTACACCTGGCTGAAATGTTAAAATTTCTTACTTGGCTGGTTATGCCATTCTCATCATATGGAGATTGCAAACATAACTCAAAGCATCTGCACATCATTGGACCATAGTTTAGTTTACCCAACAAAACATGGTCAAGCAGCCCATGGGGACCACCAATTTTGTTTACTAAGAAACTGGGCAACACACTTCAGTAAGGGCATAAGATTATTCCTTGATAGGAAACCCTTACAAGAGGACTGACACTTTTTGTATGGATCTGATGTGAGGTAGAACTTCCTTTGGATTGTGGAATTCACCCCAGCTTATCCAAAACTGTGCTCATTTGTAGTTAGAGACTAATAAGCCTCTAATTCCAATGTGACAAGAAGGGGGGGACATGACTGGAATGACCAATCAGTCAACACATGAACAACCCAACCTCTGAGCAGTTGAACAATACCAAGTCACCCTAATCCCTGCAATATATAATTCCAGACAATGAAGTTCATTCAACAATCTCCTCATTTTTTCCTCGTGCTATCATGCCATTTGGAAGAAGCCATCTTTCAAGAGCTCCTAAAGATTCTCCCAGCATCAAATGCTGTTGCTGAACAATAATACTTTCTGCAAGGGAGTACTTGTTTGAAATCTTGTGGTCAGCTACTGGCTGAATGTTGCACAAAAATACCTTCTAAGCAGTTGCATCCTACAGACAAAATATTCCATTGGACTCCAATTGTTCAGAATCATACCTGGAGGAAGCTCATGAGGCACCCTTTCTTGTGGCAGAAATTTGGCTGGGGACTGAGATGCAAGGCAACATTCTTTGCAGCATCTTTCTTCCTGCCAATTAGCTTAGTCTGTAAAGGTCATGAGTGTGTCATCAGTGCTGTCTAGAAAGTCATGAAGAGGTGGTAGTTGAAAGCTTTGCCCTTGATACTCAGACGCTGTAAAGCTTGTGAATGGATCATCAATCTCCAGAATATCTTCTGGGCTTCTGGCCTGACAGCTTTGCATCTGCTGCTGCACTTCTGGCTCAGAGCTTTGCGTTGGCTGACACACATCCAGTTCCGAGCTCCCTGTCTGATGTGATTTTAGAGATTTTTCTCTCAAGCGACGATATTGAGCACGACCTTTTCTGGAGGGGACCATACCCACAACACGAGTGACATCCTTATCCAAAGCCACTTCAGTCTTTTTTCTGCTCTCCCTGAGAAACTCATCATCATCTCTGTCAGGTAAGATGAATTCATTCCTGAAACCCCTCAGCCCATGCCTTCTCCGCAGCCAGCGGAGTACTGCCTTCTCCACGACACTGACAGACCATAAGATTTTTTTGAATCGTTTGCGGACAATATGGCCCCTGACATGTGCTTGTAACATCACAACTTGTTGCCGGAAACGGAGGAATTCTCTTCGAAGTTTCCAACCCCGATACTTGTGTTGGATGTGAGTAGCAGCTGCTTGCTGCCTTCCATGATGCCCACGATAGGCCTTCTGGATCTTCTTGGCTGCATTTGCTGTCATCCAAGCCTGTAGCTCATCTGCCGTCAAGTTGTACTCTGCAGATGGCATGGATGCTAAAAGTGCATCTTTTTCCCTTTTACGGAAGGAATGCTGCCGAAAAGCTGCTTGAATCAGAGCTTTTGATTTTGCTGCATTATGAACTGCGTCAATAGATGCTTCTAGAGACAGCTGGTCTTCGTCTCCCACCACGCTTCTTTTCAGACTCTCTTGATCCAATTTGGCCACAGCATTGTGGCCAGCAATATGTGAGAGCTTTATATCTTCAGGATCCTCAAAGAATGTCATGGCTGACAGACGACTCGTCAAGCTGCTCTCTGCCAGAAACCCACTAATGCCCACATATCCATTGGATGCAGCAAGGTCTGCAGCAGTTTGTCCTGTTGTGATGGTGACTGTGGGGTCAGTGACAGCTGCGGGATCTGCACCAGCTTGAAGAAGGTGCAGTATGGCTTCCTCTTGCCCATACCATGCAGCCCAGTGAAGTGCAGTCCAGCCATGGATATCACGAAAATTGATTGGCAGTCCTGCCGCCACAAGGGGAGCAATTGCCCAATGATATCCCAGAGCTGCAGTCATGTGCAGGACTCCTTGTCCTTCCCGATTCAAAACCGCTGGCCCTTTAACTTCATCCTCACCTCTGCAAAGCAGCCATCTCTGCATATGACACTTCAACAACATTTGAAGCAACTGTTCATGGAAGTCCAATCCCTGCGAGTTCCCTGGGCTCATGGCTAAATGTTCAAGATCCAGCCATTCATCACGGCTGTAGCCAATATCAAAACAGCCACCATGGCTGGATTGCTTCTGGAGATCACACTCATTATCAGATTTTGGAGCATCTGCCACCTCCAGCAGCATGCATGTCAATCGTATTTTTAGCAACATCTCATTTTCAATGCGATGACTGCGCTCAAAATGATCTGGCTTGGAATAACCCCTCAGTGCACTACGATACTCAAACTCACGAATTTCACTGTGAGGTTGCCTGTCACCACAAGTAATGTAGAAAGCAACCCTGCCTGTAGCTTGGGCCGGAGCCTTGCATCGCAGGGCTCCTCCTCCTACTACCTCAGCAGGAACCTCAACCTCACCAAACATGCAGCACCACGTGACATCAGATACTCTGCTGTTGTACTCCCCCAGAAACATGCCTGTGACAAGAACCTTTGTTTCTTCAAAAGAGTAACCAAAATCTGGTGAGAAGTCAATTATGCTGTAGCTTTGTTCTCGTATGACAAGCGTGTGAAGCCCTGTTTCAGTCTGCATTTCCACAGATTTACGATTTCCAGCCTCACTGACCCCATGATCCTCAAGCACAGGAGTATGTGGTGATCCAGGGTCCAACAGAAAATTATCATTGTCACTACTGAGGTTAGTGCTCATCCATCGTCCAAAACTATCCAGCTTCTTAAAATTGTCAAGCACCAAGTCATTAACACCACTCTGCTCTATGAAGCTCTCAAACTTCAAATTATTGAGGCCATCAAACTTTGTCAAACTCTTGTCCATGTTCTTGTTTCCAACTGCTTCTGTGAGGCTCCTCTCAGGTCCTGGATTCTGAACATGGTCAAGTTTTGAGTCCCCAAGCTCCATGATTTGGCTATCCAATTGAGCATCTGTTTGCTGCAAATCCATCCTTGTCATTGGGAATCGTTTCTGGTAAAGCTGGAGAGCATCATCTTTTGTCAGGGGTTCCTGATGTTGAAAAGTTGGAGGCACTGTTGGTGACAGAATCTGTTTCAGATATGACAGAGCTTGAGTTTGAGACAAGTCATTTGCTGATTGCACAACTGGATCATTTTGTGACTGCACCAAATCTAGCATAGCCGGGTGGCTCTCTGGTGTCATGCATTGTTCCAGCATGTCTGCCCAATTTAAGTCATCCATATTTTCTGTTGTCACAGGCTCACCTGCTGTTGCTGACCCCCCTGGTACTCCTGTGTTATTTGAGGGTATTGTTTGATTGCTCTGAGTACTTGCAAGCAGCTCCTTCCACCCCACCATGTCAAGTTCCTCATCTTTAGTAGATGGTTGTGGCCCTACCCCAGTGAATCGGGAGCTCAACTTGGCAGAGTTCATGCTCTCCATGCTTGAGCTGTGCGCAGGAACCAAATGCTCATGTTGCTGTTGTTGCCTGTTCAAATGATCTGAGCCTAAAGGAGATAGTAATGACAATGATGATGGTGAAGCTCCTGGTGCAAAGACATTTGGGGAATTCAGCATACTTTCAATGCCTGCCAAGTCTGGATGCACAGTTTCTGAACTCTTGGGCATGCTCAAAGGATCCAACCCATTCCCTCCTGGTCCCACCTCCAATGCACCTGGCTTCTGACGCTCTGGGGAAACTTGGTCCAGTTGTGCAGCCTGCTTGTTCAAAACTGAGCTGAAAGCTTCTGGGGTAGAAAAAGCACTGCCCTCCTCAGACTCACCTGCATTCCCACCATTATGCTCATGTCCCATGGACATGGAAGATGACCTGGAGCGTTCTTCTGTGGTACTGGGAACATGGCTTGGTGATACTATAATCCGACCAAGTTCTTCAACCTCCCTGTAGTGGACAAGCACAATATGCTCCATAGATGGATCCAGCATCCAGTAGCATCGCCTCTGGAAATTGGGATTGGTCTCACCATGTGCATAATAGCAGTGCAAAACATCAACATTACCAATTTTGAGCCGCTCATGTGCCTCTCGTACAGTCCTTAGATCTCTCTTCTTGCGCCAATTGTGGCCATCTTTCCTGAAGTACCTCAACACATTTCTGTCAAACAGGAACAGAGAGCCACTGGCAGGCCGCACTGGTGCAATTGGATTTAGCTTAAAACCGTGAGTTTGGTACTTGTTGATAATCTCACAGACCTCCACAGGTTTCAACCATCTCTTTTGTGCCTCTGTAATGATTTCTTGGATGCCAGTCTTGGGTTTTAGGGGATGAGAACGGGGGCGCCTGGCACTTGCCATACTGATCTAAAGTTTGGTCAAATCTCTGCAAGAAGAAAATTCCATATAGACTACCTCTTCTTTCCCTGCAGTATGACAAGCCACCCAGGTTGGAAAAAGCACCAGCTGAACACAATTGAGAGGCATGGTATGAAAGTATCAAAAGGGCTACAAGAGGGAGAAAACTAAGCCCTAAAAACTCACCCTCTTCTTTGTGAATACAAAGAGGTGAACTGGGGCATGCAGATGAATGTCACACCAGAAAAGCATATAGCTTCTTCTAAACATCCTGTCACTTAAACTCACTATGTATGTTTTAGAAATGTAGATATGTCTGATATGACTAAATCCAATGTTTATTTTAATCATATGGGACACAACTAGTTACATGGGGACGATGTGGCACCTACATGGAGATTGTAGTCATAGTGGCAGATTGAATTACATGACTCAAACGGTGACATGGATGGCAACGTGTTACCATGCACGCTATATAGACAAAGAAATTTGAAGAAAAGCAAAACACAAGGAATCAAACGGAGGACAAACCAATGAATCCCAAGTGGGAAGCGGAAAGAAAGGAAACTAAGAGAAAAATCCTCACCAAAAATAAATGAATGAATGAATAATAGACAACGACAACGAGAAGGAGAAGCGAGACGGCAGAGCCTCATAACGACACAAGCTTACAACAGGAAAAAGTCAGGAAAGGAAAAGCAAAGAAACAGAGTAATTAGCAAACCAAAAATAACCAGTAGGGACGAATATGTACCTCAGCCTGATACCCTGGGACGCACGCGCCTGGGTGATGGAGAAGAGGGTCAGCGAGCTGCACACGAAGCAGAACGCTCCTGCACTGGAGCGGCTACGTTTGGCGAGGGGAAAAAACGGCTGGAGTCGTCGAGGCTAAGAGCTATAAAGACAGACTCACTGGCCGTCGAAAAATTGCATGGTAGAAAAATCCGATCGAAAAAAAAAGTCGTGGATTTCATCAGTCGAAGAACTCGAAGAAGAACCACAACTAAAATACAACAACGAAAAAAAAAATCGCTTGAAATAGGTAGCTTCAAACCACAGAAGAGAGAAATTCCCTTGCAATCAAGCAAACAAACAAACAGAAGATAAGACTCAACAAACAAAACAGAAGAAGAACAAAACTCCGCAGCCGAGCTTGAAACTGATGTGCAAAGAAGAAAATGAATGATGCCAAATAAAATCCCCAAAAAAAAAAAAAAAAAAAAAACAAAACGGAGCAAAAAAAAAGAAAAAGAAGGAAAAGAAAAAGAATGGAGAAAAAAAAAAAAAAAAAAAGGAGGGGGAAAAAACAAGGAGGGGG
>Ga0116227_10015268_pt1 | contig 11415 bp, 8 predicted proteins | sample S1TSphgellanicum_FD_89693 | JGI IMG/M metagenome (GOLD analysis project Ga0116227, IMG submission 89693) | Host-associated microbial communities from peat moss isolated from Minnesota, USA - S1T2_Fb - Sphagnum magellanicum MG | ecosystem: Host-associated > Plants > Peat moss > Unclassified... | reverse complement strand
AGAATTTGCCACCATTTCCCCACACAAAAAAGAAAATTTTTAAAATAATTAAATAATTAATTAAAATTCATTTTTTAAAGTAACTATTCATTTTTCATGTGCATGCAAGAATACATGAATGAACACACACAATTATGGAGTCTTTAGAACACTTGAGTTTCCTATCAAATGCTCAACAACTTTTTGCTCACAAGAACGTATGTAAAAACATCAAAAAGCACTTCGGTGGTGGACGTATTTGCATGAGCAAATAAAATGAAAATAAGTGGAATGATTACGAAGATTACATGCATCTCAACTCTTATACACCGTACCCACTAAGGGATTGGCTCGTCCAATTATAATAGAACTTATTGACGGGGGGAGGGGCCTTTTAGTTTGTCGACTTTAGAACTATCCCTAAGCTTTTCTTTTACATGGGTTCAAACTTCAAAAACATTCTAGTGGGACACAAAAGCTAACTTTGAAATAATGACAAATTGTAATTAAATTTGTTTTTTGCGGTTGTTAAGTACCTATGTCCGGCCCCAATCTCCCACTACAAAGTTGATTTCTTTCGCCTTCAAATTTTGCGGGCTTAATGTTATATATTATCGGTAGCCCCACAATAGCCATGTTATATATTATCGGCCATTTACATATGTTTAGGGGGTTCTTATGCCTAGTCCTTAAGAGTCGGAGCAAACTCACGCCTACTTGATCTTATGCCTACAAAGAAGCATGAGATCACTACCGACCCTTAAGGACGACTAGGCATGAGATCCGTCCTTTTTTTTAAGAGACATGTTTTTGCATATAAGGTGCCTTCCAAATACACATGGGAAATTTTTCTTTAATGTTTTATGGTGTTAGGTTCCCCCTCGTGTGTTCCCAATTATGTTCATGCATACAAATAATATCATTTACCTTTTGCCCATCTAAAGGTTTAGGTAGTCTTTTTTGCAAGTAATTTTCCCTTTTGAGGAAATTGCAAATAATCCAATATTTTAGTAGGAAATGTTGGCAACTCTTTCTATTAAATCACTTCACAATTGACATTCATGTTTTGATAAAATAAAATAAAAATTTAAATCCCACATGAGAAAAAAAAATTTGCTAAAATCCTCCACACCTCAAGAACTTTGAAGAATCAACCCCCAAAAAAAGAATGATGTTGCATTCTCACTAAAAGTAACATCATTCATTATGGTGTTGCATCAACATTGTAGAATGATGTTACCCACGACATTGAAATGATGTTGCATCCTCACTAAAAGTAACATCATTCATTATGGTGTTGCATCAACATTGTAGAATGATGAAATGATGTTGCATCCTCGCTAAAAGTAACGTCATTATGGTCATTATGGTCATGCATCAACATTGTGAAATGATGTTTGAACTTCATGATGCTTTTTTTGTGGGGTGGGGGAAGCAAAGTGTTCCCAAGTTCCTCACATGTTCCCCCAAAAGAGTTCCCAATAGCACCTAACTTTTGTCCCATATGCTTTGGCAAAGGTTGTCATCCTTTCACCTATATAGGTGGGCCAAAGGGAAGGAACTCTGTACGACAAATTAAAACCTTCTAAATTGGGGAGCCTCCATAGTTTCAAGTATTTTTTTGAGTGACCATGGTAAGTAAAATACCAAGTGATTCACTTGGTATATGGTCAATTTTCAACTCTAGAAGCTTTTGCCAAACATCCAACAAGCTTACATATGTCAAACCCCTCTCCAAAAGCACACAACATGGAGCAATTTTTAACCATAGTAAACTAACTAGTAGACACAAGTGGGTGGTTCATTCCAGTGTTGTGCATTTATGAAGAAGTGTTGGTTTAGGGTTTTTTTTTTGTTTTGAGTTATAAGTTGCCCTCCACATACACTTCAAATTTTATCATCCGAGTGCTTTAGAAATCGCAGAATTGTCAGCTCTGGATCCCTGAAATACAACAGAATCAGACAATTGTCGGGTTCCCCCATATTTTTTTTTAAACCTTTGGGTCCCCTCCCCCTCCCCTATTTAAAACCCTTTTATTAAAGAACCCAACAATTCATCTACCATTAAATTGATCTTCATTAAATTGAGGTTTGATTTATTGGGTCATTTTTCGGTGGGGTTTAGAGTTTTTGTTTAGGGTTTAGGATCTAGGATCTCTACTCTATCGGAACGAGTTTGCCAATTTTTTTCATGATCGTGAGAGGCAATTGGTACAAGACAGTAACACAGCAACAGACAACAAGACCCAACACATAATATAAGTCCCTCGAGAATCTTGTAAGTAAAATGGCAGCTCTGCACCACTTATGGCAAGTTCAAAGTTCAAACCAGCATACTTCTTGCAGTCAAAATGTAGTCAAAATGTAGTCAAATTTATATGACATGTTTAGCGAAGCTCCCAAGAAAATAATGAACTCACAAACAAGTTCAAACCAGTGTTGGCCATTTGTTTAGCTTTAAGAAGAAGAGTCTTCGGTTCCGGTTCTAGAAAATGAAGTCAAAATGGTTCTGGTTTCACACATAAAATGGAATTGGGAATCTGATTCTGGGTTTAGGGTTTAGCAACTCTAACCCATTTCATTTCAAATGAAAGCTACATGATTCTCTAGTCTCTTCTCTCTCTCTCTCTCTCTCTCTCTCTCCCTTTGCAGGGCATTAGCCTAGTAGTAGCAGCAGCAGTAGCAAAGAGATCCAACAAAGGTGGCAAATCTGATTATAGCTCCTCACTTTTCTAGTAGCTTCTTTGCACCCAAAACTATTTGAAATCTATTGTTCAAGAGCCTTGTTGTCATGCCCAAATCCATGGAAGAACTTACTCCCTTACAAGTAAGTATGATTTCAAGTTTTGGGTGCCTTGCATATTCACCTTCTCCAACCTAAAATCCCACCACTGCAATGGATCTGAATAGAATTCCAAAGGTTTTGAACAGAATTCATGCACCAAAAACCTGTTTGGATTGTTCAAAAGCTTTTTTTGCCATGTCCAAATCCATGGAAAAGATCTCTGCAAGTAAATATGCTTGAAGATTTGGGTTATCTTGCATTCACTTTCTCCAACCTACAATCCCACCGCTGCAAAAGGATCTGAACAAATCCCCACTAAAGTCTGACTCTGCCTCAGGCTTACCAAATTTGGCTGCTGTTGGTCCAATTGTTCCACTTCTGGAAGAGACAAGCGTGTTGTGGTCACAACTCCCATCATCAGCTCCGAGTTCCAGAGACACCGCATGGAAGGAGGAGGAGACATGCTTGCCTGTGCTGCAGCAGCAGCAGGTTCTCCCTCAAGAAGAAAAAAGGTGTGTACCTTTTAGTGCAAGAATCTAGCCTTGTGGGTTTAGGGTTTATGCGCCAGATGGGCGTTAGGGTAGAAACTGGGGGGATTTCAATGGGTACAATTCTTGGCAGATTTCAATCAGGTTCTTCCAGATTCATACAGCTGATACCCAACAAACCAAATCTTGCAAGAGAAACAGTGGTCAGATGAAACCCTTTCAGAGGTGAACAGCCCCAATTTGCCATGACCCATTTCTCTTGACACCCAGAAACCAAACTCTTTCTTCCTGCTCTTAGCATGCCTGCACACACACAATTCAATCTTTATTTGTTGCACACAGATTTGGGCGGAATTTGCAGGGGAAATTAGGAGCTTTCAAGATTTTCAAAGAGAATTAGATCTTTGCTGCAAGGTACATCATTGATCAGTGGCTGCTGATCCCTATCAATGATTTTGTCTTTGTGGCTTTTTTAGGTCTTGAAAGCTTGAAAAGTGTAATGATGGATTTTGATTCAGACATAGAAGAGAATAAGAACAGCAGCTCTTGATGATGATGATGAGCTTTGCAGAATTTTTTTTTGGGTTAATCTGCTGAAGACAGAAGTAGTGATTTTGGAGTGCCTCGAGATCAGAACTTGCCATGTGATAGATAGATACAACAGAATGTAGAGTTTCAACATTGGGATGTGCATTCATCATTTTCTTAAGCTTGAATTCAGAAGAAGAAAACTCTGGTATTTGATAGATACAATGTCAAACTTGTTACAAGTGCCTTTTGATCATGTGTGTCAGGTTCAAGTATCATGTTCAACAAAACGTTGCTTTTGATTTGGTGTTGGTGGGGTTTTGCAGTCATGTGGCAAGTAAAGAGGAGGAGCTTGATCGCTACAAAACTTGAAAGAGTTCTGAAACCAGTACAGAAACCTGATGTAAGTTCCAGAGAACGTCCATGGATCCGGGCAAGCATTCGAGAACCAGAGTCTACCCTCAACCCGACCTTGGAGGGTTTTGGAATCCATCCTATATTCCAAAACCCTACTGCTCCAAGATCTAAGGGCATCAATCTTGATAAATTGCGTGAGTTGAACATGGGTCACCTCAACATTCAGCTGCACCCACAATCACAGGTGTCATCAGTGTGTGCATCTGCAAGGTCAGAATACCAACGAGAATCGGAGTTCAATGATGCCAATGCAGAAGAGATTCCAGTTTCTAAGACTCCACATGCATTTGTGGTGCCAGAAGGTTGGAGGACCTTGACTTTGACACCAAGTAAACCACGCACTGCTGATGAGCAGGGAAACAAAAGACAGTTGTTGGCCTTGACTGACAGAGCTGCTGCTTCTCCTTTTTCTTCTTCTTCTGCAAAAGATGTTGCCGACTCAGATGTAGCAGCAGCAGAAATGAAAAAGTTTTGTCTCAATCTCAGAAAGGGTTTCTTTACTGAAGATCAAGGCATAGGTACTGCAAGAGGTGCTTCACCTTATCACAAGGCAGGTTGATCTGCTAAACTGATAGTTTTTTGAGTTTTCAAAAATACAAATGATCCTCCTCACATCATTCAGCATTGTCAAAATAAAAAATTTCAAACAATTTGCATGTCTTGTGGTTCATGCTTGCAGAGGTTGTGGGAAGAAGCAGGAAATGAGGAGGAGAAGATTGATCTGCATTTGCTCAAAGAACTTCCCCCATTCATGCTCTTGAAGACTATCAAATCCGACCCAGAAAATGTAACTGGTGGTAAATCCCCTTCAACAGAACCACCAGTAGGTTACACAATTTGCTCGGTCATGTAGACATGCCCTGTTCTTCAATTCTACACAAAACCCAGAGCTGCTTTTCTTGAAAAATCTAAGCTTTGAAGTAGGAAGAAATTTTCATCGGCACTCCTCAAGTTGTGAACTCCATAACAGATTATCTGGAAACAAAAGAGAACTTGAAGCATCTGAAGGTGGTGTTGGAGGCTCCTTTCAACTGTTGGGCAACTTCAGATGGTCATAATTCTTTCTTCATGTAACAAGTCTTGGGTTTCTTTGCTAGTCTTGCAGATGCTTCAACCCATGGTGGGTTGTCACCAACTGGACTGAGATTGCAACATAGAGCCAGAAAACTCAAGCTCTGGTAAATTTCATTGAACCTTGGTACTGTACAGTTTCCTTTGCGTTAAACAGATAAAACCTTGTTTGAAAAGTTTTCACTGAAATTGCAGAGCCATAGAGAGAGCTTAATATGAGAGAGTATATGAGAGAATGGGTGAAAGTATATGGAGAAAGGGTGAGAGATTTTGGTGACAAATTTTGGGGTCAACAATAATTTTATGGGTATCCTGATACCAAGCAATATTGTAGACATGTCTGACTTTCCAACACAAAACTGGAGAAGGAAACTCTGTTTTCAACAGGAACAAGTGCCTTGCCCTACTACTAGTCTATAAACAGTGTGTCTATGTGATGTTGCAGGCATGAAAGATTAAACCCACCCTATGGAAAGCCTGGGAAGCCTGTAGTGTTGCAAGGGGTAGTAGAGTCCATGAAAGCTGCAAACAACATCATTTTGGCAAATCCTGCAGGTATTTTCAAGTTCACAAAATTCAGTTTTGTCTATGTAACAAAATTATGAAACCTTGTGCATGAGTAACCCATTCTCATGGGTTGATCGCACAAAGTTTGACCATTTGATGAATTTCCTGTCAGTACATAGACATGCCATGTACAGATCATGCTTGTGTTGCAAAGCAGACCTGGAGATTCATAAACCCATCACCAGCTTCCTACGTGTTCCTGTCTGTCCTGGATATCGTCTTCCCGAAAGGATCAGTGTTGAGGAGCAAAAGGAGAAACTTGAAAAGGGTGGACACAGTAATATTACACCTTGCTTCCATTGAAACTACAGTTTATATGATCCATCGTTTTGAAGCTCCATTTTCAACAATGTTTAAAACAAGTTCAAATGCATGTTGGAAAAGTGCAATGGACAAATTGAGTAAACATAAAAAGACAAGAAAAACACTGTAAAAATGATTGTATATAAGGCTGGTTCAATTATCCATCAGTACCAGGTGAATGTAACCTAAGGGAGAGCAGGGTTCAGAGCAAAGATTGCTGATCAGGCCATGCTTGCGGAATCCTTTAGGCGTCAACGAGACCCTGGAGTGTACAAGGATGAGGCAAAAGCTATCATAACAATGGCTGTCCTGCACGACAATGCCCAGGCATTTCCACATCCAGCTCTCGGGCACTACATGTAGAAGACAAAAATTACGATCGTCTCTTTCATTCAACATTTTCCTTGTATCCTTCTGAGTTTTCTCAATGTTTCAGTTTGTCTAAGAAATTGGGTTCAAACTAGATCTTTGTAGTTTTTCAAGGCTGCAGAGACATGGATCAATTTCTAAGAGGCAAAATCTTGCTTTGTCAGGCATCATAATCATCACCTCTAGTTTTTCATTTTTTCCCCCCCTCTCTTCTCTCTCATCTGCTGGGATTGGTTTTAGCATGTGGGTGTGTGCCAAATGGATCATTGGATGTGGAGTGGCCATGTAAGATGTAAGCTAGTGGTTGATGACAGGAATACCCCAAAGCATTGGAAAACTATCTGAGGTTCCTGGATCTGTGTCATAGAATAATGGACATAGAAGGGGAGGCAATGGTCTTGAACTTCATCGGTTGCTCCATTCAAGAAGAAGCTGATATCAAAGTTGCAGCTTCCAAAACTGCCATAGACTTCACAGTCAAGGAGGATGAAGCGGATATGCACCCAATTGTGGTTCAGGTATTGCAAACCTTCAGATAAAGAAGATTGTGCAAATTGTACTGAAATGTAAGAGAAAAAGTAAGCACTGTATCAGATGTGTTCCGATACTTGGTTCTTATGCATGGGTAATGGAGCAGTCTGCTTCACCTTGTTTATGAGCTTATTGCTCACAACAGAATCTGCATCCCTCCAGCTTATAAAGCCCATGTCTAACATGTTCTGCCTTGAATTTTAAGGATACACAGTACTTGAAAGCCATCGACTTTCATAAGAAGCATGCCGCAAAGACCGACATCGAAGGCAAGTTTACTGCTTTCACAAACTTGGGGATCATCTATGCAACTCTCTGCATTTGGACTGAAGCAGCCAAGTTCCACAAGGTACGTTCATGACCCAATTCAGCACTTGAACCCTGAACCCCGAATTCTTTTCAAAGACCCTGAAATGCTGACCTTTTATCAGATACGGTTTTTTTGTTTGAGGGTTGTTAATTTTGGCAGTGTAAAAAACTGGATATCCTGTTGGAACTCTGTCCATTTTATTTTTAAATGACATTTTTCAAAACTGAATTTTTTTTGTGCAGAAAGCGTTACGGTGTGCCACATTTGTGCAATCCTCACCAGACCAATGCATTGCTGTGGGCAACTTAGGGTTCCTTTTGTTCCGCCGCAAAAAAATGGTTGTAGCCAAAGCCTGCATATCCAGGTCTAGTGTTCCCAAAATTTCACAACATCTAGAGAAGATGGATTCGACTGGAAATGCAAAAAAGGAAGGAATTTTGCATGAAAACGTAAGAAATTGAGAGATTCAGATTCAGATGTGAAGCTTTCAACTTATTTACGAGATCCAGTTCTTGACCCTTCCAGGTATCTGATGATTTGCCGCATGCTGGGAGACACCTTGGGGCTTGCAAGATCACACTACACACTTGGTCAAATTGCATTGCAACTCAAAAAGTGAGGATTTACTACTCTATACACCAATTCTTAAGCACTACTACTGCACGTTGCCACCAATAGATCAGAGCCTTGATCTTGTTGCAGTATATGGCAACAGAAGGATAGGTGATACATGATGACATTTTCAACTAAGCTATGCGATTCCACAGTTACCCACAATGTGGAAAACTATCATAGCTTCAGAGGCATCAAGGAAGATTGAAAAAACAAAAACAAGAGGTTTGACTTGTACACACCTTGGGTTTTGTGGTTTTGTGATGTGATGTAGATTCAGAGAAGCCAAGGTGGAATTCACTGCTGCAATGAATGCTGCAATTCAGCATGGTGACAAGCAAATTGAGACATTCTGCAAAGTGCAGCTGGGAATCTGTAAGGGGAATGTGTTGATTGCAACCAGAGAAAAAGCACTGGAGGGGTATCACCCAGAGACGAGTCCTTTTGTAGAAATCAAGCGTTGACTGTTTGCCTTTGCAGCAAAGCCTGAATTTGAACATATGCAAATTTCCACCACCAGGTCATAAGTTGGTGGGTCATTCTCTCTTGGTTCTCTCTTGGTCCTTTTCTGACTCAAGAGAAATGCAGAAGACAAATTTTGGCAGTAGTTACCAGATTTGTTGTCCCAACTATCTTTGCAATGAACTTCATAGGCCTGTTTAGTTATCACCACATACCCACAGATTCTTGGAGAATTCAAACTGCCACACTGCAAGTCATGCTGGTGAGCTCATTTATGCAACAGCTTGTTCCTTGCTTGGGTTGTGCAACGTTGTATCTGACACATTCCTGGCCTTGTATATCTGGCCAGATCATTATCTTTACATAAATTTGAGGAAGGATATCATCTACTACAAGAGTATAATGCACCAGATCATTCATGTCAATTTGAGGGTGATCCTGCTAGTTCTCCTTTGCACTCATTTCCTTTCTCTATATTGAATCTTCTCCAATCCCCATTGGTTCCAGCAGCATAGATTCTTGATAGTAGGTGCAGATACCTCAATATTTTTTCAGATTCCAACTTTATAACCCATGATGAATGGATGCAATATACCTCACCATTTTCCTGATTCCAACTCATAAATCACAATGAATGGCTGTGATATACCTCACCGTTTTGCGGATTCCAACTCATAACTCACAATGAATGGATGTGATCCCTCACCATTTTCCCGAATCCAACTCATAACTCATGTCACAAATGGATGCAAGATACCTCATCAGTATTTGGATTCTAACTCAGAACCCATGTCAGGAATGGGACACAAGACTCATGTCCAACAAGCACAAAACTTTGTGTTTAGAAAACTCACCCCCTTCACAAATTCACATTGTGAATGAAAAGTGAGAGATTCTTGTGTGCAACACAAAACCTTGTGTTTAGAAACTCATCTCACAAATGAATGTGAGGCCTAAGTGTACAACAAGCACAAAACCCTCACGTTTAAAAACTCACATCTCTTCAAGAACTCATCTCACAAATGAATGTGAGCCCCCAAGTGCCCAACAAGCACAAAAACCTCGTGTTCAAAAACTCACCCGTTCAAGAATTCATTTGTGAGGCAATCAAATGGGAATTGAATAATGCACCAAAGACATCAAAATTCGACATCAAATTCTTATGTCATTATGTCATTGCTTGATGGAAAATTCAAGAATACTTATTTTTTTAACGTCAAATAATTATGTCATTACTTTTGAAGATTCAATGTTGAAAAGAATAAGTATTCTTGAATTTTCCAAAATATTATTTATTTTTCTTTGTAAAATTTTATTCTTTTGAAATTTTAATTTTGTTGAAAATTTTGACATTATTACAAATAATATAATTTGTGTTGAAAGTCACCAAGGTACTATGGTATGCAAATTAATGGCTATTGCACCCCATTTTCTCTTGACAATTAATTGTTTCAACAAAACATGTTGATTATCAACGTCAATTACTATATATATCAAATCATTTGTGGGTAAAAGACAAACAAAGGTAACCATGTCAACATTGATAGTTGTGGATTACCTTTTAATCAATGTTTTCTTTGGTAGATTGTCTTTTAGAAATCAAATAAATGATTTTTCTTTTGGGTTAATGATTGAAAAAAATCAAAAAAAAAAAAAAAAACTCTTTTTTTAAATCACCAAATTTTATGTTAAGATTTAATACAAAGTAATGACTCACACCCACTTGCTAAGTGCTTTGTTTAAAAGCAATGGATGAAGTGCCCAAGATGAGGTGCCAAAATGGATTAGAGTATCAAAAAAAAAAGTTTTTAAATCCTTTTTTACAAGTTGATGAAAAAATTATATGACCCAATAAGATGGTGTAGTTTATTATTATATAAAGGTATCTATAATTTTTTCCTCATAAATATGTCATTTAAAAGTCATTTCAAGTTTTTTTTTAAAATATTTTTTAACAATGAAAGCATTGGTTACACTCTTTTAAAATTGCTTTTGCATAACAAGATATTTCAATGTTTTAATTTTTTAATTTTATAAAAATATTTGACTAAATCATCTTATGGATAGATCACCATTCATGCTACATCATGAAATTGGTGAGGGAGGAAAGGGGAGGACATCACATTTAATGATTGCACAATTGATTATGCATGGTTGCTTCGTATGTATGTCAATTTTTTTGATAAATAATCCTTCAAGAATAAATGTATTACAATTACCTAATAGGATTTTCAAATTAATGTATTTATGATTAATATTATTTAGGTATAATTCAAAGGGTGGGATGGCTAATAAATTGATATGCTAATAATAAATCCATAACTTGTCAAACATTAGAATTATCCATAAAGTGACCCTCCTTTTGAACCCTTTTTTCAAGTTATCTACAAAGTAATGAAATTTTATAAAACACAAGATTAAATGCATGAAGCTCAATTGCAATTCATTGAGCTTTCAAACAATCAAAATCTACAAAAATAAAAGTGTATTCAAACTTTTTTATTGCATCAATTCCTTCCACAATTGGACTTTTTGAATAATTGTTTGCTTAGGTTTCCAATAGGTAATTAACAAACTCTATTGATTTGTATACAAAATGTTATTTCACAAATAGAAAAAAATTCAAATGGTTATATTTCTCTATTAGTTATTGTGTAAATTCTTGCAATTGGTTCAATATAAAAAAATCTATCTAATATCTGAAAATTGTCAAACTTACATCATTGATAGAGCAATTTAAAAAAATTTAATGGTGTGTACATGTTTGTATTATGCATATCATCATTGTATTATACAATATATTAATAACATGTATTGAATATTAAATTTGAATATCAATATCAATATTAAATTTAGGGTTCCCCCTCCCCCCTTCCCCCCCCCCCCCCAGTTTTTTTAAAAAAACAAAAATTAGAAAAGGGGTTCTCCTTTTTTTTTTTTTTTTTTTTTTTTTTTTTTTTTTAATGGAAATTTTGAAAAAAGGATTTCATTTT
>Ga0116227_10015267_pt1 | contig 11416 bp, 10 predicted proteins | sample S1TSphgellanicum_FD_89693 | JGI IMG/M metagenome (GOLD analysis project Ga0116227, IMG submission 89693) | Host-associated microbial communities from peat moss isolated from Minnesota, USA - S1T2_Fb - Sphagnum magellanicum MG | ecosystem: Host-associated > Plants > Peat moss > Unclassified... | reverse complement strand
TCTTTTTTTTGATTTGTTTTTCCAGGGCCCCTTTTTTTTTTTTTTTTTCCCCTTTCCTACAAAAAAAGAAAAAATAGCAAAAAAAAAAAAAAAAAAAAAACTGAGCTTCTGATTCGGTGGTGGGAATTCAAGTAAATGAAAAGAAAACAAAAGAAAAGAAATAGAAAAAGAAAAAGAAAAAGGGAGCGTGTTAGGAGAAGGCGGTCGATCGGGGGGTGGCGGGTGACCCGGCATTGTACGTGGTCACCCTTGTAAACATTCCCTTTTTTCCCAAAACGTGTGAAGACTACACGTCTTGTTGGTATGTATAAAAAGACGCCAGCGACGTTCTGTCTTCCAAGTTCGTCACTCTCTCGTCGTGTTCCGTCGCCGGATCTCGTCGTCTCTCTCGCCTCGCTTCTCGTCTCGTCTAGCTCTCTCTCTCTCTGGTTCTCTTCAGCGCAAATTTGTTCTCATTTTGTTGCAATTCTCCTCTCGCGGATCAAATTCTAGACAATTTTTGCTCCGAATTTTCCAAATACTTGCATTTCGGGTTTCCAATCTCTCTGTCTCTCTGTCTCTCTCGGACGAAGAATTGGTCACAAGTTTTCGGATACAACAATTTGTTTGTAATTTCTTCTTCTTCTAGGTAGACAGTTTCTTGGTCTAAGTCTTGTTTGTTCGTTTCTCTTCTTCTTTTGGCCGCGGAAGAGTCTTGTAGTAGTTTTTTGATCAATCTGTTTTGGTAACTTCGGTTTTTGGAATCAGAAAGAATTCCATACGAGAACATTTGTGGCTCGTGTTGTGATCGTCAGGGAGCTATAATTTGGGAACAAGAAGTAGGGAGAATCTATTGCAACCGTCGTCATCCGCAATCATGTGTGGAATTCTGGCAGTTCTCGGTTCTCATGACTACTCTCCGACCAAGCGAGCTCGGATTCTGGAGCTTTCTCGCAGGTAGGGTTGTTATATATATATATATATAACACCATCATTCCTTCGTTGCTTTCTTTGAGCTCAGCACAATGCTAGCAAACTTTGCGTTTGGTCGTGCCATTGATTGATGGATCGATCCATGAGAAAATGCACATGTCCACGCACTCATGTCGCTGCATGGAATTTTGCAGGCTCCGGCATCGGGGACCCGACTGGAGTGGACTGTTTGTGGATGAGCAGGCTTGTTGCTATCTCTCTCATGAGCGCTTGGCCATCATTGATCCCACTTCCGGCGACCAGCCGCTCTACAATGGCAACAAAAGCATCGTCGTTGCGGTGAGTAAATTCTTACCCCCCGGCCTCCTTCTTTCCCCCACAATGCATGTAGCTCCAACGTTGTTTTGATTAGCATAGATGATCTGATCATCCCTGACAACGCTTGCCACGATGTGGATAGATCAATCATATGATCCTTTTTGTTGTGGGATTGATTGTCTGTTGTTGTGTTGTTGTGGAAATGGTAGGTGAATGGGGAGATTTACAACCACGAAGCTCTGAAGAAAACCATGAAAAAGCACGACTATCACACCCAGAGCGATTGCGAAGTCATTGCCCATCTGGTAAGCTTCAGCTCCTTCATGATGTCCAGCCCCAGAATGAGAAAACTTAGTAGTAGTAGTAGTAGTAGTAGTTCTAGATGTCATGATGCTCTGCAGATCATGGGATTTTGTAGCATCTGCAGGCAGCCGTCCGCGGTTGTGGTAGTGGCGGAAGAAGATTTAGAGTGAGTCCTTTGCTTTCTTCTGGCACATTGATCTGTTTTCTGCTTTGGAGGAGTGACAGACAGAGCGATGTAATATTCTCTTTGTGTGCCCTGTGGGTTCTGTGCATGCATGGTGATGGACTACAGTACGAAGAGGTGGGTGAGGACGTCGTGGGTATGTTGGACGGAATGTTCTCGTTTGTGTTGGTGGACTTGCGTGACAAGTCCTTCATTGCCGCTCGTGATCCCATCGGCATCACGCCCTTGTACCTGGGTTGGGGAAACGATGGTACGTACGTCAGTCGCTCGCAGACATTCTTCCAGTATCTGCATGATTCCCACAAAATGTTGTTCTCTCACTGCGGGATCATCGTCTGAAATTGGTCTGATGATGCATTGCATGCATGGATCCATGCTCTTCTTCTGGAATCTGCAGGGGGAGTGTACTTTGCGTCGGAGATGAAGGCTTTGAAGGATGATTGTGAACGCTTTGAGGTTTTCCCACCAGGACACATGTACTCCAGCAAATCTGGTCAGCACACTGACTCCTCCATCGCCGCTCCTCTCCCTCGCCTGATCAGCAGAAGGAAATAACAGTTTCTCTAGTACATGTATTCTCTAGAAACTACCGAAATCTGATTCTTGTCGGTCCTTGAATGCTTGCTTGCTGCAGGAGGTCTTCGTCGATACTTCAACCCACCTTGGTACTCGGGGACCATGATCCCCAACACTCCTTACGATCCAACTGTGCTCCGCACTGCCTTCGAGAAGGCAATAGTTCTGCATCCTTCTCTCTCTCAACCCTAAACCCTTTCTCTGAGCATTCCCTCCACACCAATTCCGAAGTTCTAGAGTTGCAGGAACAGTGTCTTGCAGTGCTTGATGACAGTTTGGTTGACGCGGGAAGTTTGAGGCAAATCTTATACGCTTTTGGGTTCTCTGTGATTGATCCCTACAGGCAGTGATCAAGCGACTGATGACGGATGTGCCGTTTGGAGTGCTTCTGTCCGGAGGTTTGGATTCGTCTCTGGTGGCTGCGGTGGCATCACGACATCTTGCAAACAGCAAAGCTGCCAATGTCTGGGGCGCCCAACTTCACACTTTCTCTGTTGGTCTCAAGGTGCTGCTCGTCGCACCTGGCACACTAGTCCACTCACTAGAGCAGAAGCTGCAACTACTACTACTACTACTACTACTACTACTACTGTACTTGAATGCAAGAAGCCTTTGAAAACATGATTTTTGTAATGATGTGACCCAGCATGTGGTCGTTGTCTGCAGGGATCGCCTGATCTGAAAGCTGCAAAGGAAGTTGCAGACTACTTGAAAACAAAACACCATGAATTCACATTCACTGTTCAGGTACAAAACTCTTGAGCTGATCAATGGGTCATCCTTTCTTCTTCTTCTTCTACAGCAGCAGCAGCAGATTCAGCTCAGGCTCAACCAGAAGTTCTCTGCAAGGTTGATTGATCATCGAGAATGAATTCTTCTCAAGTATATATACCTATGATGATGGGTCTTCTTTTGAACACTAGTACTCTTGTTGGGTTTGCAATAGGATGGATTGGATGCGATCTCAGATGTGATCTACTACACTGAGACTTACGATGTGACCACCATCCGAGCAAGCACACCCATGTTCTTGATGACACGCAAGATCAAAGCATTGGGTGTGAAGATGGTGTTGTCTGGTGAAGGCTCTGATGAAATCTTTGGTGGATATCTCTACTTCCACAAAGCACCTAACAAGGAAGAGCTGCACAAAGAGACAGTGCGCAAGGTTACATCCAAGCTCCTCCTCCTTTCTTCTGCACCTTGAAGCAGCTCTAGAAAACTTCTATTCATTGCCATTGCCACTCTAGAATCTCTTTCTTTGCACAACATAGGTAGGTCCCTTATACAAAGGGTTCTTCTTCAATGTTTAATGGCCACTCGGCTCTGTCCTGTTTGACAACAGATCAAAGCTCTGTACATGTACGATTGCTTGAGAGCCAACAAATCTACATCAGCTTGGGGCTTGGAAGCTCGTGTACCATTCCTGGATCAGGACTTCATGAATGTTGCCATGGCCATTGATCCTGCTGAGAAGATGGTACCAATATAGTTTTTTTCTTCTCTCTCTCTCTCTACCTGGAAACTAGTTTTTTGTTTTTGTCCAAGAGTTTTTCCTGTCTGGATGAGGAGGAACCTTGTGAGTTCCATGGGATTGTCTTTTCAGCTTCAAAGTTTGAGTTAGACTGCTCTTGAGAGACCCTTTTTGTCTTTTCAGCTTGGAAGTTTGAGCAGGTCTGCTCGAGGATTTTCATCTTTTCAGCTTGGAACTTGTTTGAGAAGGGCGGCTTGAACAAGAGACTTTGATCTGAAATTCAGCTTGGAGTTTGAACTTGTTTGAGGGGATTTGCTTGAGACTGAAGTCTGACTTGTGCTTGTAATTTGAATGCAGATTAGGAAAGATGAGGGACGGATTGAGAAATGGATAATGAGAAGAGCATTCGACACTCCAGAAAATCCCTTCCTACCCAAGGTCTGCCAGAGGGAACTTCCTTTAATCTATGCACTTTTTCTATTATTTCTTGCTGTAGGATTTAATGACTTTACTGAAGACTTCATGGGTGCTTCTCCATCTGCTCTGGTTCAACAACACCCTTCTTCCCACTCAAAGCAGTTGTAGGCTGTTGATGATAAGTAGAATTTTGTGTGGGTGTGGATGCTGCAGCACATTCTCTACCGGCAGAAGGAACAGTTTAGTGATGGAGTTGGCTATAGCTGGATTGATGGTCTCAAGGCACACGCAGCCAGTCAGGTAACCATCTCTCTGTCTCTGTCTCTGTCTCTGTCTCTCTCTGTGATACACAGACACAAATTTGAATTCAGAGCAGTCTGCATGTGTCAGGATTTTACACACATGTACATGCACATTTCCTTAAAAATTATGGGAATTAGATCAAGCTGGATGTGTGAGGATTTTTCATGGTAGTATGAATTGTAGAAGCGGTGTTCTGGAAGGGACAAAATTGAGGTTTGGTGAAGATGGGAGCGCTGCAATCTCATGACTTGGCTGTATTGAAATTTGGTTACCACCATGGAAAATGATGGGATTGATTTTTGATTCTTTGATCTGATGAGCTTGAGCACAAGTTGCTGCAACTGGGAATCAAAAATAAATAAAACCTTTTGTCATAATTCTAATTGTTTTTGAAAAAAAAATTCAAGCAACTGGGTGGGATGCAAAATTTTGTGTGCAGGTGACAGATCGCATGCTGAAACATGCAAAGCACGTGTATCCATACAATACACCAAACACCAAGGAAGCTTACTTCTACCGAATGATCTTTGAGAAACATTTCCCTCAAGTGAGTCACACACCCATTTGAACTTATCATTTATTCTGGTTTCGGATAGAAAAAAAATCTAACTTGGTTGCTGTGGTATTTTGTGTCTGGTGAATGTACTGTGCAATGGTCAAGCCCCTGTCCATTATGTTGGGTAATAATAAGGTGCCAGCTGAGCCAATTAGGGTGAGCAAGGCATGCAATGCACCCAACATAATGGGCAAGGGTGAGACCTTACCATGAGATTAAGCTCTTGGGTGGCAGATTCAACAATTCTGAAAAAAAATTCATGTTCAAAAGACAGCATTTTGGGTCACTATTACAGGTGTAGGATGACCACTGGAAGATTATGTCATATAATGTGGCAAGAAAATGACATAATCTTCCACCCCAGAAGTTAAATGTATATGCAGTGTTCAAGAAGATGGTTTAAGAAGATGGTTTTGAGTTTGAGAATATTACTCTCAAATTTTACATCTGATCTGATAATGGTCCTTATTGGTGAGGTGCAGGAATCTGCAAGAATGACAGTGCCTGGTGGCCCAAGTATTGCTTGCAGTACAGCAGCAGCTATAGCTTGGGACAAAGCATGGGCTGATAACTTGGATCCATCTGGAAGAGCAGCCTTGGGAGTGCATGATGCAGCTTACTCTGAAGTTACTCCAGCTACTACTACTACTACCACCCAAAGTAGCCATGAAAATGTGATCTCAGCCAACAGCTTCAACAACAATAACCCACTGCTTGGAAATATTCTGCAGCCACAAGGAGTGCAGTGAAAAATAATTGATTCCCAAATGGAAGTGTGTTCCAGAAGAGGGAGGCGTGTTGGAAAACGAGATAGAAAAAACTCTGCGAGAATTAGGTCTCAAGAGTCAAATTTGAGGTGTGTTGCAAAATGAGATAGAAAAACTTATGCGAGCAAGAGTTAGGTCAAGTCAGATTAAACTGAAGAGGATGGCTGATCAGCCAACCGACTTGACAGAAATGGCATGGCTAAATGGGGTGACAAAACAATGCACTTCAAGAGTGAAGTCTCCCAGCTTCCTTCTGTCATTGCGCAATGCTGAATATCTCTGGAAGTAGCAAAATTGGCTGATTTCTGGATGTAGCAATTAGCTTAAATTCTTTCAGATCGATTCTTTGACAATAATTGGGTTTGTCATTCCAGTACAGGCTACAACAAACATGCTGTGTTTTATGAAAGTGCAGCTGTGGCCCTTGGCAGAAGTACCCACTAAAAGTCAGAGAAGAATCTTTAGGCAATACTACTACTACTCCCATCTTTTTCTATTCTCCAATTCTAGTAACATATTTTTGATGTTTGTACTACTACTACTACTGAATGCATGTGAACCAAAAATGGAAATAAAGCACTTGCAATTTAGCATATGCAGTTTGTCATTTGTTTCGTTTGGGTCGCTAAGATAATATGCAAAGGTAAAATCCTAGCGAGTTTTATATTTGCTGACATATATTATTGTAATGAGCTTGGATGCTCCTTGTTTTCTACCTTTTTTTGTTCACACATTACATTGTTGGCACTTTACCTAACAAGTTCACAACTTTTGAGAAAAGCTAAAAAGTTGATGTCCATGTTCAGTTGATGTTCATTGGTATTTTTATTTTTCTATTTTGGGAAAAGAGGAAAGAAGCTTCATACCAATCGAATGCGGTGATTGGAGACTTGATGTTGAATGTAGGCATGTGGGTGCATGTTTCTATTGGTTAGTTGAATGTAGGCATGTGGGTGCATGTTTCTATTGGTTTGTTAATTGGTAATTATCGTAGGCTAATTTAATGCTTTTTCGGTTCAGATTGTGATGTCCCTTTTGGTGGACCTGGCACAAGAATTAAATTGTGGAATTAGCCTTAACTTGAATTGAAACTGGAACCGTGAAAAAGAACTCTTGAACACAGTTTAAGTTCTTTATGTGTGTAAGTAAGTTCAATTTGTTTTTGAAGAGTTGACAAAATAGTCTGAACTATATAAGTGAATAGTTTTTAATTGGTTGTAGAACACTCCATTCCTATATACAATCCCCGACTTTAATTTGTTGTAAAATTTTCTACATTTAATACAATACACACTCCCAAAGACTAGATATTGTACCAGTGTTGATTTTCAAATCAGGTGGCTCAAAGGTTCTCTTTCATGAAAATAGAAACTGGATGATTTCTTTGATTCTGAAAATTTTCAAAAAACTAAAAACTAGAGATTCTTTGATTTGTAAAAAATTTCAAAAAACTAAAAACTAGAGGTTCTTTGATTTGTAAAAAATTTCAAAAAACCGAAACCCAGAGATTACTAACAAATCAAAGAACCTCACAACACTGGTTCATTGCTTTGATGGCCAGCTTTGGTGGTTTGGGTTTATAATCAAATCAATCACTCTCTATTGATTGTTGCAAGTGCCTTGAGCTCCCCATTTTGAGGAGTCTTCAAAGCATCTCCACCTACCCTTAGCATGTGACCCTGCAAAAGAATATTTCTCACTTCCAAGTTTTAGTTATGAACTTTTTTCCAACACCACCCATAAAGCTGAAACTGAGACCTAGGTAACCTTCTCCTTCGTCATTCCAAAAACTCGATTTGTTGAACACAAATAGATTCTCCCTTTGATCTAGTTTAATCTTTGGTCCCCCATTCGCCAAGTTGTAGAAATTAAAGCTTATGTACCTCCAAGAAAACATTTCTAGTTCATAAACAGACTAAATAGTAAAGATGTTTATAATAGGTTCCTTATGATCACACTCAATTGGCATCACATATTTCAATTAAAGCAATTTCTCAAAGCCTAGTATGCATAGGGGGAAAAAGGATGGCTTATTCCCTTGGCCGTTACTAATTTTGAAAACTTCCACCACAATCACACGCAATGCTTCTCTACAATCCTTTGCCACCAAGCCTTGCCAACAATAAGGGTATTATTTTCTTGCATGTTTGTGTGTGTTGAATTCAAGCTCATAATGGTGAACGTTTTTGTCTCTCTATAAATCCCTATCAAGTTGGAGGGGAAATTATGTTTGATGATTGTGAAGGGTCACAACATTTTTATATTTTTTGGTTATACTACATTAACATGATGAAGCTTATGTTCCTTGTCAATTTAACTTTCTTTGTCTATGTTTTCTCATACTAAAATGAATTACATACCACACACTTAAGGAGGATGGTGGCTATTACACACATTCTCACATTACATTAAAAACAAAAGAGGTCTAAAACCTAAGTACAATATAAGTTGTCATTTGTCATATGTTACCATACTAGCATTTATAACTATTGTTGTCCACACACACATAAATCAAATAACATAAATCATTTAGAATGATATTTCATCTTTGGACCAAAATACAATTCACTTGCAAATAGCAAGAATCCAAGCTCAAAACACACACACAAAAATCACAAAACAATGTGCATAAACAAAATTTGCATAAAAACACAAAATAAATGTAACAACAAACCTTGTGTGTTTCAAAATTTCAAATCATCAAAAGTGATTTGAAAACACACAATTTGCAATTATATTTCAAATGTGAAATGATTTGAACCATGTTCACACTTGAATTAGTTCCAAAATAAAACATAAATAACTGCATCAACTTAATTTAACACTAACTTAATTAAAATTTAATTAGGCAACTAGCACTTGTGACAACTATCATGCATTACCATATTGGCACTTACAACAATGTTGTCCACATGCACACATAAACCAAATAATTTAAATCATGTTTCACTTCCAAAACAACCCTCTATCTAGTGCTAAGGTTCCTTTAAACTAAATAACCATAAGGAAGTTCTTTATGTAAATCCAATAAAAGTGAACATTTTGATTTTAAAGTGAGAGGATTAATAAGCTATGTGCAAATGTGAGCCCTATTATTAATCATTTAATTATAATCCCCCCAAAATTTCAGCCAAAGGTGAATCATCATGAGGAAAAACTTGGGATACTCTTACTATCTAGTTATAAAAATAAATACCTAGGTCTACTTAGTGCACCAAGGGTAGAATCATTTTTTGACCAGCAAGTCTTCCAATGATGGAATAAGATAGATCCCATATGCCAACCTTTTAAACACCAATCACAAATTAACATAATGGCATCCCCTATAGATTGTTCACACAACATATAACGTAATCAAACCAAAACAATTATGAAAGATGAATAAACTTGGCCATCAATATGTAAAAGATGACATGTCATACAATTACACACATGATCCTTCCATGTTTGACCATCTTGTCCTTCCAATAATAACACCTCTCGCGCAAAATAACACATATATAATGTATCATTTTGTATGGAATTGTAACATTAGCACATAGAGATAAATATTCTAACTAGTGTTTTTCAATTCTTTTGGTACATAATTAGAATGTATTTTTGTGTAATTATATAAACAATTGACTCAAAGCCTTACAATGTGTTTGTGCATTGCATGATGTTTGGCTATTGGGTGAAAGCACACTACGGTGTAAACAATTTTAGGGAAAATTGGGACTTCATTGGTATAAAAACTAGTAACATGTAAAATTTCATTAACTTTGAATTTTTTATAGAGATCACATATAGTTCATTTGAACTTCAAACATAAAATAAATTATTAAACCCATCAATATGCAATTGATTGGTAGTTGTATCATTGTTTAAAAATACACCAATAATTTTATAAACATTGATTTAGAACCCCTATTTTACAACAAATTATCATTTTTTATTAATTTTGAAAATCCATTCTTTTTATTTAAGATGGTAAAAAAAACAGTTAGCCCATTTACATAATGAAAGAACATTTTACAACTTTAAAAGATCAAAAATTTCATTATTATAACGTCATGAGGTACTAACAAAGGTTTTTTAAACATTTGATATGAACTTCACAACTTGAAAAGAAGTTGAGAATTTTAGAGAAGAAGATTTTCTTTCATGGTTATCTTTTTACATGTGCAAAATTTCATGGATAAATTACCATTAAATCTAGTCCTTCATAGTCCTTTTGTATAATTGCAGCATTGTGACAAGGTTATTGCAAAGTGAAAATGTACTCCAATTACTAATTAATTTGTTCATATTTGCTCCAATTTCATTATACAATGATATATTGAGATATAAACCACCATTAATTGAAATTTTTTTTACAATTTTTTTCCAAACATCCACCATGATATATCAAAATTCTACATGTGTCGAAAACTATCAAACTGTGACAATTTTTTGTTTACACCATATTGTGCTTTCACCTTATCATCGAATGTTTCAATTTCATTTTTTCTATTGTAAATTTGAACTTGGATGGTGGACCTTTCATTTGTTTCACATTGCATAGAACAGTTTATATTGCAAGTTTTCCTTTATCAAGCCATTAACACCAACTATTATAATTCATATGAACTTGTGTGAATCGTGATTACAAAATTGAAATTTTTGTGGTTAAGGGTCCAGCACAAATCACAACCCTTCTAATTTGAATGGTGGATTAGAATTAGATGCTTTGATTTCTCTAGATTAAACTTTAAACCCTAAATAATTACAAAAAAATCATTGTTTTTCAAAAGGTTAATTTGATTGAAATGTTCACATTGACCAAAAGGTATGTCCATTTTGAATAAAGGTTTGGGGCATGAAATGGCATGTTACATTTGACTAAAGTGACATTTTTGACCAAGTGTCAAACTAAAGATTTGGTCAAAATGGACAAACGTCCATCAAAATGCCCATACAGTTATAATAGCCCTTTACCGGTTCTATTCGTGGGCTGAATGGCTTCCAGGCAAAACTAGATGGTGCCAACCAAACATTCGAACCAAACCATAGATAGCAGCCCCCCTTAGCATTTGCATGCCCGGGCCGGCTGTATGTGTGCCAGTGTGGGGGTCGCTTGTGTAGACGGCATGCCCTGCACCAATCGGCGCTAAAATGATTTGTCCCTCGCCTGCACATACCACTCCCCACCCTGGTGTGGTATGCCAGCTGCCTTGAGGTCTTTGTAGACAATTGACCTGAAAGATTGCGGCGACTTGCTGTGGCCAAAAGTAGCACTCGTCAGCTGCGCAGTGAGCACAATGTGGGGATACTTGGCCTCTGGCATTCGAGCCACGTGCCCCAGCCAACGCAACCGTCATTGTGCAAGCAAGGAGGCCAACTGACGCGCTCCCAAGTCACGGGGTGAAACACACTTGAGGGTTTCACAAAGTCAAGTTGCGGAAAGTTGAACTTGGTAGCATGCTCCCGGCTTCCAACTCTAGAAAGGGGTAGAGGGTCAAGTCGGGAGCCCCGGGATTAGACTAGGAAGAGGGACTAGCTTAGCTTGTGTGATTCTGCATCCAAAAACCAACCCCACGAGGTTAGTTTAGCATTCGGGACACCCTTTGGTGTTGGGACTTGCCACG
>Ga0116227_10015266_pt1 | contig 11416 bp, 10 predicted proteins | sample S1TSphgellanicum_FD_89693 | JGI IMG/M metagenome (GOLD analysis project Ga0116227, IMG submission 89693) | Host-associated microbial communities from peat moss isolated from Minnesota, USA - S1T2_Fb - Sphagnum magellanicum MG | ecosystem: Host-associated > Plants > Peat moss > Unclassified... | reverse complement strand
GTCCAAATCAACATCTACCAATTCTTCAGCTGTATATTTTTGTTTGGTTGCTTCGTTATTTCTAAGTTTAAGCATAAGCTTGCCAAATCTGATAAATGGTCCCCAACGGCCATTTTCAATTGAGATTTTTTCCTCATCCCAAACTTTGATAAAACGGTTCGCTTCTTTTTCTACTTTCTTACTTATTAAGGCTTCAATATCAGCTTGTGATAAGTTGTCGTAATCATAACCTTTTGCAGGGATATTAATGAAGAGGTCATTCCATTTGATAAATGGGCCAAAACGGCCTTTTCCCTTGGTAACACCCAATCCTTGATAATGCGCAATTGGTGCATCAGCATCTATTTTTTCTTTAATGATTTCAATTGCACGTTCATAAGTTACGGCAAGCGGATCCTCATTTTTTGGCAAAGAAATAAAATTTTCCCCCCATTTAACGTAGGGTCCGAAACGGCCTACTCCAATTACAACTTCCTTGCCTTCAAAATCTTCGAGCTGTAGAGGTAGTTTAAAGAGCTCTAAGGCGTCATCTAATAATATTGTTCCAACTGACTGGCTTTTCATTAGACTGGCATAGCGGGGCTTCTCTTCATCATCATTTTCGCCAATTTGAACCAAAGGTCCAAACTTGCCTACTTTGGTATAAACATTTTTCCCTGTTGCAGGATCCGTGCCCAATAAACGTTCGCCCGTAGCACGTTCTGCATTTTCTAATGTTGTTTCTACTTCAGTATGGAACGGGTTATAAAAAGCATGCAGCATTTTGGTCCACTCTTGTAGGCCCTGTGCAATTTCATCAAATTCCTTCTCTACCTTTGCTGTAAAGTTAAAATCTACAATACCTTTAAAATGTTCTACTAAAAAATCATTAACAACCTCACCAATATCAGTAGGGAAGAGCTTTGATTTTTCAGCGCCGGTTATTTCAGTTTTATTTTCCTTTTTCACTGTTTTATCAGCAAGGATGATGGATGTAAATTTGCGGGTCCTGCCATCGCGGTCTTCTTTAACTACATAACCACGGTTTTGAACCGTAGAAATTGTAGGGGCATAAGTAGAGGGCCGGCCTATTCCCAGTTCTTCTAATTTTTTAACTAAGCTGGCCTCTGTATATCTTGCCGGTGGACGGGAATAACGTTCTGTAGCCAGCATTTCTCTTAAAAATAATTCCTGCCCTTTAGCTAATGGAGGCAAAATATTGCTGTTTTCCTTGTCTTCAGCTTCATCCTCATCAGTAGATTCCAGGTATACTTTTAAGAAGCCGTCAAATTTTAATACTTCTCCTTCTGCAACTAGCTGTTCTTTTCTGGTTGACGCCGAGATTTGTGCGGTAGTTTTTTCAAATTGGGCTTCGCTCATTTGCGAGGCAATTGCACGTTTCCAAATCAGTTCATATAATCTTTTTTCAGAAACATCCCCATCAACAGTATGCCGGTCAAAATAAGTAGGACGAATGGCCTCATGCGCTTCCTGTGCACCTGCCGATTTGGTTTTATATTTTCTTGGCTGGTGATATTTTTCTCCGTAGGCCGATTTAATTTCAGCAGCTGATGCTGCTAATGCAGTATCAGATAAGTTAACGGAATCCGTTCTCATATAGGTAATCTTACCGGCTTCGTACAGACGTTGTGCAACCTGCATTGTTCTGGCTACAGAAAAACCTAATTTTCTTGAAGCTTCCTGCTGAAGGGTAGAAGTGGTAAAAGGTGCTGCCGGATTGCGTTTTGTTGGTTTTGTTTCCAGGCTGTTTACCTCAAATTGAGCATCAATACAATCTTGAAGAAATTTTTCTGCATCTACCTCTTGATCAAATCTTTGTGGCAGTTCGGCTTTTACGGTTTCTTTGCCTTTGCCTGTAAAAAAATATGCAGTTATTTTAAAAGCCGCAGTTGCATTAAAGCCAATTATCTCACGTTCTCTATCTACAATTAAACGCACAGCTACTGATTGTACACGGCCGGCAGATAAAGAAGGTTTAACTTTTTTCCAAAGTACCGGAGAAAGTTCAAAACCAACCAAACGGTCTAAAACACGACGCGCCTGTTGGGCATAAACCAAATTATAATCAATACCCCTTGGGCCTTCTATTGCTTTTAATATCGCTGGCTTGGTAATTTCATGAAAAACAATTCTTTTGGTTTTCTCTGTTTTTAAGCCTAAAGTTTCAAATAAGTGCCAGGATATGGCTTCTCCTTCACGGTCTTCATCGGATGCTAGCCAGACCATTTCTGCATCTTTAGCCAATTTTTTAAGTTCGGCCACTACATTTCTCTTATCTGCAGGTACCTCGTAAGTTTGGGCAAAATTATTGTTAATATCTATACCCATATCGCCTTTAACTAAATCACGGATATGGCCATAGCTTGATTTTACTAGAAAATCTTTTCCTAAATAACCTTCAATGGTTTTAGCTTTTGCGGGTGACTCGACGATTAATAAATTTTTGGCCATGAAATTGGTTTTTCTGCAAATAAAGCTATAAATAAAGCTAAAATCAAAACATGCTTGAATTTTTATACATTTTTTATGCTTTAAAATCCATATTTAGCCTTATGCATTAGTATGTTTATTATATTATTTACAGGTATATTGCGGTACTAAAAACTAATTGTACATATATTCGTATATAAAAACAAAAAATATGACAAACACGATTTTAATTTTGCTCGGCCTATTGGTTACTCCACCAAAAAATGTGTACGAATTTAGTTTTAAAACTATTGACGGAAAGGAAATTAAGCTTTCAAAGTTTAAAGGTAAAAAAATATTAATCGTTAACACGGCTTCTAAATGTGGGTTCACCAAACAATATGAAGATTTAGAAAAACTGCATAAGCAGTATGGGAACAATGTGGTTTTAATTGGGTTTCCTGAAGGTGATTTTAACAATCAGGAGTTTTCTACAAATGCTGAAATTAAAGAGTTTTGCACTGGGAAATACAACATTACATTTTTATTGGCCGAAAAAAGCAGTGTAATAGGAAAAGACATTAGCCCTTTGTTTAAATACTTAACAACTCAGGAAAATCCGGATTTTACGGGAGATATTAAATGGAATTTTGAAAAATTTCTGATTAATGAAAAAGGAGAGCTTGTGCATCGTTTTAAATCAAAAATTGCCCCTTTAGATGAGGCAATTACTAAAAATCTTTAGACATAAATGGAGAGGATTAATTTTCTTAATCCTCTCCATTTATTTAACCAAAAAAACATCAGCCTATTAGTTGATGTTTTTTTGATTATGTAGGTCATTCTAGACTAAGAAACCGCCTCCAAGCAAATCATTGCCTTCGTAAAAAACAGCTGATTGGCCCGGAGCTATTGCTGAAACTGCGTGGTCAAAAACGACCCGCATTTTGTCTTTTTCTTGTACTATAGTGCTCAGCATACCTGCATCTTTATAACGTATTTTAGTGATCACTTCGCTTAAAGGATCTGCTATGCTGGCATATTTAATCAGGTTAATATTCCTTACCATCGCTTCTCTGCGTTCAAGCTCATCGGCTTTACCTAAAACAACCGTATTGCTTTCGGGCAGAATTTGGGTCACAAACATAGGTTCGCCAAAAGCAATACCCAGGCCTTTGCGCTGGCCGATTGTGTAAAAAGGATAGCCCTTATGTTGGCCTACAACCATCCCGTTGCTTAAAATAAAATTGCCTCCAGCTACACGGTCTTCCAAATCTTCAACTTTATGCTTTAAAAATGCCCTGTAATCATTATCAGGTACAAAGCAGATTTCATAGCTTTCTGATTTTTTTGCAAGTTCCTCCTGACCCATATCTAAAGCCATCTGTCTGATTTCAGATTTTGCAAAACTGCCTAAAGGGAATTTTGTACGGGAAAGGTTTTCTTGAGAGACACCCCATAATACATAAGACTGGTCTTTATTTTCATCTTTCCCTTTCGAAATGACATAACGGCCACTGTCCTGCTGGCGGATGTTTGCATAATGGCCCGTTGCAATAAATTCACAGTCAAGTTTATTGGCCCGTTTTAAAAGTGCTTCCCATTTTATATGGGTATTGCATAAAACACAGGGATTTGGTGTGCGCCCTGCCAAGTATTCATCTACAAAATTGTCGATCACATAATCGCCAAATTCATCTCTTATATCTAGTATATAATGAGGGAATCCGTAGTTTACAGCTAAGGTACGGGCATCGTTAATGCTATCTAAAGAACAACAGCCAGTTTCCTTGCTGCTCCCCCCGGATGTTGCATAATCCCATGTTTTCATGGTTAGGCCAATAACCTCATAGCCCTGTTCATGTAACATTACTGCCGCTACCGAACTGTCTACACCGCCACTCATGGCCACCAAAATTCTACCGTGTTTACTCATTTTAAAATTATTGCTTGCAAAAATAAGGTTTATTTGTTTTAAAATGCTTAGTACAGGGTCAGTTACTTGTAAAAAGCACGCATCAACTACAGGTCAAAATCCCAGTTGAAAGGTAGTATATTTGATTTTTTAAATAAAAAGATAGGTTGCTATAGATTTAAATAATCTGGCAACTCCTCAATAAAATTAAAGTGGCCATTTTGTTGGTCTATTTTTGCATATACATGCTGTAAGCCATTGGTTAAAGCAATCCATTTCGCTTGATGAACGGAGTTGTATCTCAGCGCCTGATCAAAAACGGATTGTGTAATTTTTACTTTTGGGGCTTTACATTCAATAAGCAACAGCTTTTCTCCTTTGGTATTATAAACCAAAATATCGCTTCTTTTTTGCAACTGGTTTAAAATTAATCCGCCCTCAATCTGAATTAATGTTTTTGGAAATTTTTTATCTGATATCAGGTTTTGAATAAAATGTTGTCTAACCCACTCCTCTGGTGTTAAAACGAGATGTTTTTTTCTAAGTTCATCAAATATGAAATATGTACCGGCTTTCTCCATGATTTTAAAAGGATAAGATGGCAAGTTGAGTGGGGTGGGGTTAAACATTTGTCTTTGGTCTCCGTAAGATGGTTGCATTTGTAGATATCAAACAGCTTCAAAGTTAGTATTTGTGCATAAACTATTCTTCAAAATTCTTAAAACGTAAACCTAAATCGTAATTTTACCGGTAATGACTGCCGTAGAAATTATAAAAGACATCAAAGCCCGAAAATTTAAACCTGTATACCTGCTGCATGGTGAAGAATCTTATTATATAGATCAGATAACCGATTATATTGAGGATAAACTTTTAAACGATGCGGAGAAGGGGTTTAATCAAACTGTATTATATGGTAAAGATACGGATATGGCTACCGTTTTAGGTGCAGCCAAACGTTATCCTATGATGAGCGATTATCAGGTTGTTATTGTAAAAGAGGCACAGGATTTAAAATGGGCTAAAGAAGAAGGCAATAGTAAAGAGGCCGAGTTTGTGCTTAATTATTTTGAAAAACCTCTGCCCAGCACAATTTTAGTTTTGGCATTTAAATATGCAAATTTTGATAAGCGTAAAAAAATTTATAAGGCCATAAGCAAAGCCGGCTTGATTTTTCAGTCAGATCCTGTAAGAGATTATAAATTAGTGCCTTGGATTGAAGATTTTATTAAAGAAAAGGGATATAAGATTGATCCACAGGCATCTGCTTTAATGGCCGAATATTTAGGCACAGATTTGTCTAAAGTTGCCAATGAAGTAGAGAAATTGTTACTGAATATTTCTAAAGATATAACCATTAACAGCGATTTGGTTCAAAAAAATATTGGAATTAGTAAGGAGTACAATGTTTTTGAACTTCAGAAGGCTTTGGCCGTTCGTGATGTTTTAAAGTGTAACCGCATTATTAATTATTTTGCAAATAATCCCAAGGCCAATCCTACGGTAATGGTGTTGGCAAATTTAAATGGTTATTTTTCTAAAATTCTTCGCTATCATTATTTACAGAACAAGGCAGATGCCGCCGCCGCATTGGGAATTCCGCCTTTCTTTGTAAAGGACTATGAAACAGCTGCAAGAAATTATAACAGTGGTAAAATTTTTCAGATCATTAGCCTTTTGCGTGAATATGATTTAAAAAGTAAGGGCCTGGAAAGCAGTGGGAATGTTACAGATGGAGAACTTTTAAAAGAATTGATTTTTAAAATAATTCATTAATTTTTACCAGGTCACATTGCCTTTCCTTGTCCTTTCTACATTGGCATAATTGTCCGGGTTTGGCCAATAAAAATATATAAAAGGTTTGTTGGAATGTGTTATTTTTGCCGGGACCGACCGACTGAACTCGGTTCCGTTCCATTCCTTTATGAAATGATTTTCGGAATGTGGCTTAGCATTACTTGCTTTCATATTGCTTTAAATTTCTAAGGTTTAAATTGTACGCCTTGGGGAGATGTCAACGTGATTGTTAGTGTTTTTGTCAACGGTTTTGTCAATGATCGAATAAAAAAACCTTTTAAACCACTTTAAACATGGAAAAAACAAAATATTGGTTAGTCAAATCAGAGCCTTTTAAATACAGTTGGGATCAGTTTAATAAAGATGGACGTACTTTTTGGGACGGTGTACGAAATTATCAGGCGCGTAATAATCTGCGTGAAATGAAAGAAGGCGATTTGGTGCTCTTTTACCATAGTAACGAAGGGAAAAATGTGGTTGGTGTTGCCCGAGTGGTTAAAGCGGCTTATCAAGATCCAACAACTTCAGATCCGAACTGGTTGGTGGTAGATTTAGTCCCTGTAGAAAGCTTGAAAAATCCAGTCACTTTGGAGCAAATCAAGCAGGAAGAAAGTTTAAAGGATATTTCATTGGTGCGCCAGGGAAGGTTGTCTGTGATGTCTTTAAAAGCTGAAGAGTTTGATAAGATTTTAGAAATGGGCAGTTAATTACCTTGCTTCATGCTTTATTTTTGTTTCTATGATTTAAAAACTACTTGTGAAAAATAAATTTCTACTTATTGTTTTATTTCTTTTTAGTGGCTTCTTTGGTTGGGGTCAGCCAAAAAAAGCTTATTTTGATGGGTTGAAACCCTATCTGGCGAAAATTATAACTAAAGATTCAACTGTAAAAGGAATTTTTTTAAAGATAGATTCGCAAAATGTAGTTGTTTTTTCAAAAGGTAGATATACTAAAATAAACACAACCGATATCAAATCCATTAAATTAAAGATTACAAAGCCGGGCTATGAACTGCAAAGTTATCTCTTTAAATATGTTGAAAAAAAGGAATATAACTATTTAAATCAGCAAGGAAAACGTGTTGATGAATGGGGTAGAGGAGAACCAAGTTTTGACGATGATGTAGCAGGTGTAATTGGAGGTGTAATTTTAGAGGGTATAACCAATATAGTTGTAGGCTCTTTGCATAATATCAACCCGAATGTTGCCAGTTATAGGTTTAAAAATGGTTTTGATATGGCACAGTTGGAATCTTTAAGTTATTATTCTATTTACTATCAGCAACATCCAAATACTTTAGCCGAGCTTAAAAAAATTAAAGAGCTTTCAGTAGGATTTAAGCCTTAATAACAATACAAATTTGATATAAAATATTTAACCCAAAATGTTGTGGATAATGAAACTACAACATTTTGGGTTTTAGTAGGCAGTAAACAATTATTTTTTCAAGCTAAGCTGCTTGTTTTTTAAACCGTTTTGTTCAATATATTTTAAAATTTCAGTGGCACAGTTTTTTCCTCTGTCTGTAGATAAAATATCGGCACCATCATGAAGCAATTTTTGATAAAGTTCGTCACCTTTTGCCTGAGCGCTGCGGTCTAAGTTGCCCATTGTACCTAATATGCACCAAATACCCTTACTGTGTAAATAATCATAAATTGATTTTTCAGGGGCAGATATTCCTACAAATGCAACTAAACGGTTATTGGGCACGCCAGCCTGATTTAATCTTTCCAGGTCTTCTGCGCTTCTAATCGAAGCTGATATCATGAGGTCGGGTGCTAGCTTATGCACTTCTTCAGCCTGCTTTACATTGTAAGTTATAATAATGGAATATGCTTCTGCTTTTTGGCGTCTTACAGCTTCAATAATTTTTTTATATGGCACGCCTCTTTTAATGTCAACTGTAAAAATAACTTTGTTTAAACCCCACTTTAATACTTCATCTAAAGTTGGTATTTTAAAATCGGTAATTCTGCCATCATTGTCTTTTAACCTAAGTTCTTTTAATTCTGATAGAGTTTTTTCACCTATTGGGCCTGAACCATTTGATGTACGGTCTAAACGGTCATCATGCATAATCACCAGAGATGAATCTTTAGATAATGCCACATCAAACTCAATGATCGCAGGAGATCGTTTGGTGCTATTGGCAAAAGTCTCTATTGCGTTTTCTGGAAAGCCGGCAGTGGGACCACCACGGTGGTAACTAATTAAAGGATATCTGCTAGGGCTCCACTGCATAAACTTTTGCAGTTCGCCTACATTTTTAAATTTTAAATTATACTCTTGGCTATATGTTAAGTTAAAGCTGCATAAAGCAAGAATAAGGAAGGCTAATTTTTTCATGTTATTTGTCTTTTAAAATCGATTTTAGCACTTCAAGTTTGCCATCTATTTGTTCCTGAGTGGTTAAGCCAAGAATTTTAGCAATTAATGGGTATACATGTACATTTTCAAAAGTTGGTATTTTAACTTTTTCTTTAATTGCAGGGCCCCATGCTAAAAACGAAGCTTCCATATCTTTAACTTGGTAAGGATCGAAACCATGATGGCCTATACCTGGTCTTTTGTTTGAAAAAACCTTTGGCCATATGGGTAATAAGAATAAATCGCCCATCCTGTTAAAGCGGTCATCTTCAGTGCTGTAATGTAGGTTTTTTGGCATATTGCTCTTTAGGTAAACTTTGTAATCATGTTCATTGCTTTTTAACTGCTCGTAAAGATGCATAATATCTGCTTTATCTTTTGCTCTGATATCCATCATGGTACCTGATGAGGCGATAACATATTTCGCAGTATCTATAGCTTTAGGCGTTGCAATTGGGTTTTCGCGGTCAACAGCAGTCATTCCGTGATCAGAAACAAAAATGTAGTTTACATCCAAATTTAAAGGTTTAATGGCCTCAGTTAACTTATAGATCACCGAATCAACCATTTTAACTGCGCTTTCAGTTTGCGGTGCATCTGGTCCATAGCTATGTCCGGCGTGGTCAGGTTCAGAAAGGTAAAAAGTAATTAAATGTGGCCTAACTTCTTCAGGCAGGCTTAACCAGTTTTTAACCTTGTTTATTCGGTCATCTGTAGTGATTTTTTCTGTGTAATCGTAATAATACGTTGGCCGGATGCCTTTAATTTCTGCCTCAGATCCCACCCAAAACATACTGGCCGCAATCATATTTTGCTGTTCGGCCAATACCCACAATGGCGTACCACCGTACCATTTGCCATCTCTAACTTTTGTTTTGGCACTCATGCCATATCTTTCTCCGTTGGTATTGTCTATAAATGAATTGTTAACAAGACCATGGTGCGCAGGGTACAGGCCAGTTACAATGCTGTAATGATTTGGAAAAGTTACTGATGGGTAACCGGAAAGCATTGAGTTGGCTTTTACCCCTGAATTACCAAACTGGACCAAATGATTAGGTTTGTATTTTTCAAAGTAATCATACCGAAAACCGTCTGCAGATATTAAAATAACATAAGGTTTTTTAATTTGAGCTTTACTGTTTTTTCTTCCCTTAATGATGTGTTCAACTGTGTCAGCCTGTGCCCATAAATTCGTATTGGCAATTGTTAAACTTAATAATGCAACCAGAAAGCACTTGCTTTTTATTATTCTCATCCTTTTTGTTATTTATAGATTTCATTTAAAATACCAGCTAATCTGATTCCAGCTTGTGCTAAACGCTGTTTGAGGATATTTTCATGTTTAGCATAATAGTTGTAATCGTAATCTGTATTGTTATTCGCCTCTGCATACAATTGATTAGATATTTTATAGGATTCAAATGCCCATAAAGTGATATCATCCTTCTGGAAGGCTTTAACTTCATCTTTCGAATACATGTTGCAGGTTTTAGCAAGTTCTGTATAAGTCATTCCGGTATAATTAATTAAGCCAGAATCCCATAGGGCATGTAAATTATTTTCTTTGCGCATAAATTTTACTTTCACACCATTTCCACCTGCATCTTCTGAATGACCGGTATGCATAGGCTGATGTATGTCGCCCACCAGATGGATTAGAAATTTTAGTGCAAAATCCTGCTGCTCTTTGGTTTTTGAAGCATCCTTAAGATCGGCGATACAGGTATTAATTGATTGATAAATGTTCGGCATTTCTGATGATTTTAATAAAGCTGAAAATTGATCATAATTTAAACCTTCTTTTAAATTTACATAATGCCACGGAGCGGTATATGCATAGTCTTTTAAAGGTCTAATTTCATCGGCATATGTACTTTGCAGTGCCAGGCTTTGGTTGCCAATTAAGTTTGATAAGGCTTTTTTAGCTTTATTGCTTAAATAATTTTGGGCAATTTCGCCAACAGTGCGGTGCCCAATTTCTCCCCATGAAATTAATGCCAGACAGCAGATAATTATGGTACAGGAGGTTAATACTCTTTTGATCATATTTTTAAATATAAAAGGGAAGTGCAAAAAGCACTTTCCTAAAAGGTTAGCATTGTTTTAATTAAAAATGTATCTGAAGCCAAATTGCATCTCATAAGTAGATGAATACCCCACAACATCTTTATTTCCATTTACGATAGGAAAATTTCTATCGGTTTGAATTTTGAATGTCGGTTTTGTAGTTCCTCCTGGAACTAAGGCTGCTACGTTTGTAGGTGTAAGAATTGAAGTTGGTCCAAAATTGGTTCTCATACCCCAGTTTTTATTTAATAAATTCCCAAAGTTTTTAACATCTAAACTGAATTGGATGGTATTGCGTTTACCGCCAATATTGGTGAAAATATCTTGAACCAATTTAAAATCAAATTGACCGTTGAATGGAGTAATTACCGCATTTCGTTCAGCATATTGTCCCTTTCTGCCTCTTAAATATTGATCTTGATCAATGAAACGGAAAAATAAATCACTTTGTTGCTTTGCCGTATAAGTAATGGCCTCTGCACCAGTACCGATTGTTAGGGGCACGAAAGTAATTTCGCTTGCATCTTTAGGTACGTAAATTAAATCGCCACCTACCCCATCACGGTTAATATCTGCAGAATAAGTATAGGATGTACGGCCATTAGAAGCGTCGTAAACTAAGGTGATTTGCGTACCTAAGTGTTTAATAAACTCTTTACGGTAGTACAATGAAGCAATAATACGGTCGGGAGAAACAAAGCCTGAATAACCTAAAGTTGGGTTATTTGCACCATCTACACTACTGGTTGCCTGCCAAGCTGATAATGTTTGGTCTCCGCTGCCTTCGTATAGGCTTTTTGCGGCACTTTTAACATAGGTAATTGTAGCGCCAAAGCCATTGTTAAATCTTTTACT
>Ga0116227_10015265_pt1 | contig 11417 bp, 8 predicted proteins | sample S1TSphgellanicum_FD_89693 | JGI IMG/M metagenome (GOLD analysis project Ga0116227, IMG submission 89693) | Host-associated microbial communities from peat moss isolated from Minnesota, USA - S1T2_Fb - Sphagnum magellanicum MG | ecosystem: Host-associated > Plants > Peat moss > Unclassified... | reverse complement strand
GGCGATGATGCGGCTGGCGCCGGCGATGGCCGCGCCATTGATCGCCGCCAGGCCCACCCCGCCACAACCGATCACCGCCACCGTGTCGCCGGGACGGACATTGGCGGTGTGGAAGACTGAACAGACGCCGGTGAGCACGCCGCAGCCGATCAGGGCGGCCCGATCCAGCGGCATGTCCTTGCGGATCGCCACACAGGCGTTTTCATGGATCAGCATCTGCTCGGCGAAGGAGGAGAGGTTCAGGAACTGGGTCAGGGGCCCAGTCGCCTGAGTCAGCCGCGGCTCCGCGTCCTGATCGCGCTTCGTCTCGGGGCTGACGCAAAGACTCATATGACCGGTGAGGCAATACTCGCAGTGACCGCAGAAAGCGGAGAGACAGGTGATCACATGGTCGCCTGCCTTCACGGTGCGGACTTCGGAGCCGACCTGCTCCACGATCCCCGCGCTCTCGTGGCCCAGAACCGCCGGCAGCACGGTGGGATAGGAGCCTTCGATGAAATGGAGGTCGGAGTGACAGACGCCCGCGGCGACGGTGCGGATCAGCACCTCCCGAGGCCCCGGCTTGCTGATCTGGACATCCTCGATCTGGAGGGGCTGTCTGACCTCACGCAGGACGGCGGCCTTCATCATCGTCTCTCCCTGGAACCCTCGGTCACTGGCGTGATCTTGGGGCGCTTATGGCCGTTCGATCCTACCCCGCCAAGGGGCAATCATGGTTGTGGGAAACCGCCCAAGCCCCTACTTAGGCCGCATGAAACGGCTGGTCATGCTCGGCGCATCCCTCCTGGCGCTCGCCGCCTGTGAAGAATCGCCCATGGGTCCCGTGGACGTCACCCCCCCGTCAGGTCTCACCGAACAAAGCCTGCCGCCCCCCACGCCCTTCGACCCCCGCGCTTTCGCCTGGTCGGTGGGAACGGGCCCCGACATCCTGGTCGGCGTCGTCCGCTATCGACGCAATGGCTTGCCCTATGGCTGTGCGGGCGAGGACGTTTTGCTCATTCCCGACGTGCCCTGGAGCCGGCGTCGGATGATCATCCTTTATGGCGCCGCCAGTTCCGCGGCGGTGCCGGTGTCCATCGTCCGCGCGCGGACGCCCTCGGCGCCCAGTGGCGACTACGCCCGGTTCGTGAGGCGCACCACCTGTGACGCGGATGGGCGTTTCACATTTCGGGGGCTGCCGGATGGCGGCTGGTTCGTCGTCACCGTGGCCAAGCCCCTGGACCCCACGGGGGACGCCATCGCCATTACCCGGCGCGTGGAGCTGCGCGGCGGGACGCGTGAGGTCACGCTCTCCTGAGTTCGGGTGAACGAAAGCACTCGCAGCCATTCAGCACCCATTCAGGGGCCGTACCTTAAATATTGCCTCAGTCCTCGCAAGAGGTTGGCGCCTGTGCTCCCCAAATGAGCCGCCAGGCAAATGGGCGCGGAGGCGCTTGTAAGATGGCTCGGTTTCTCAAACTTGGAATGGCGGCCGCCCTGGCGGCGGGTTCCGTGCTCGCGGTGAGCGCACCCGCCTCGGCCGAAACTGGTCACGGATCTGGCGGCGGATTCCATGGCGGCGGCGACCCTGGCGCGCATGGTTATGTCGGCGGATACCACGGCGGCTACGGCGGCTATGGTTATCGCGGATACGGGTACCGCGGATACGGTTATGGCGGCTTCGGCGCGGGCGCCCTGGTCGGCGGCCTCGCGGGTCTCGCCATCGGCGCATCCATCCATGGACCGTATGCTCCCGACTATTACGGCTACGCGACATGCGCCGCGCCGCGGCAAGTCTGGAACCCCTATGTCGGGGGTTACGTGATCCAGCAGGTTCCCTATCCCTGCTAGACATCAGCCCCGCGCCTTACCAAGGCGCGGGGTTTTTCGTCGGCGGCTCCGCGCTAATGCACCGCCGCCTTTCCGATCTCCAACCCATCCTCCCCCGCCCCGATCTGGATCATGGAGCCGTCGGCGAAGTCGCCGGCCAGGAGCTTGCGGGCGATGGGATCGATGAGCTCCTTTTGGATCACGCGCTTCAGAGGCCGGGCGCCATAGGCGCTGTCATAGCCCCGCTCACCGAGCCAATGCAGGGCGGCGGCGTCCACGCTCATGGCCATGCGTCGGCCAGCCAGCAGCTTTTCCACCCGGGCAAGTTGGATGCGCACGATGGACTCCATCTGGTCGCGGCCCAGGCGCTTGAAGAGGATGATGTCGTCGATCCGGTTGAGGAATTCCGGGCGGAAGTGTCGTTGCACCACCTCCATGACCAGATGGCGCACGGTATCCGTCTCCTCGCCCTCACCCTGGGCGGCCAAGAATTCCGAGCCAAGATTTGAGGTCATGACGATGAGGGCGTTGCGGAAATCCACCGTGCGGCCCTGACTGTCGGTGAGGCGACCCTCATCTAGCACCTGCAGGAGAATATTGAAGACGTCGGGGTGGGCCTTCTCCACCTCATCGAAGAGGATCACCTGATAAGGCCGCCGCCGCACCGCCTCGGTGAGGGCGCCGCCCTCGTCATAACCGACATAACCTGGGGGCGCGCCGATCATCCGGCTCACGGAGTGCTTTTCCATATATTCGCTCATGTCAAGGCGGGTGATCGCCGCCTCGTCATCGAACAGGAACTCCGCCAGGGCCTTGGTGAGCTCGGTCTTGCCGACGCCCGTGGGGCCCAGGAACAGGAAGGAACCGATGGGCCGGGCCGCATCCTGCAGACCCGCGCGGGCGCGGCGCACGGCGTCCGAGACAGCTTCCAAAGCTTCCTCTTGGCCGACGACCCGGCCGCGAAGACTGTCTTCCATGCGCAGGAGCTTTTCGCGCTCGCCCTCCAGCATCTTCTCCACCGGAACCCCGGTCCAGCGGGAGACCACGGCGGCGATCTGCTCTGAGTCCACCAACTCGGGTGTGAGTGTCTCCTCCTCCGCGCCTTTCGACTCCTCGTCCGCCAGGCGCCGCTCAAGGGTCGGGATTTCGCCATAGGCGATCTCCGAGGCGCGCTGCAGATCGCCGCGCCGTTGAGCGGCGGCCAGTTCGGCGCGCAGGCGCTCAAGGGCCTCGCGGGCCTGGGCGGCCTGGCCCACCTTGTCCTTTTCCGCGCGCCAGCGGGCGGTCATTGCCATGGACTTCTCCTCCAGATCCTGGAGCTCGTCCTCGAGCTTTTCCAGGCGCTGGCGAGAGGCGGAGTCGGTTTCACGGCTAAGCGCCTCGCGCTCGATCTTGAGCTGGATCACCCGCCGGTCGATCTCGTCGAGTTCCTCGGGCTTGGAGTCCACGGCCATGCGCACCCGGCTCGCGGCCTCATCGATCAGGTCTATGGCCTTATCGGGCAGGAAGCGGTCGGCTATATAGCGGTTGGACAAAGTCGCGGCGGCGACAATGGCCGCGTCTGAGATACGCACCCCATGATGGGTTTCATATTTCTCCTTGAGGCCGCGCAGGATGGAGATGGTGTCCTCCACCGTGGGTTCGCCCACGAAGACCGGCTGGAAGCGCCGGGCCAAGGCCGCGTCCTTCTCCACGTGCTTGCGATATTCATCCAGCGTCGTGGCGCCCACGCAATGCAGCTCGCCGCGCGCCAGGGCCGGCTTGAGCAGGTTGGAGGCGTCCATGGCCCCGTCGCTTTTTCCCGCGCCGACCAGGGTGTGCATCTCGTCGATGAACAGGATGATCGAGCCCTCGGCCGCCGTGACCTCGGTCAGTACGGCCTTCAGCCGCTCCTCGAACTCGCCCCGATATTTCGCGCCGGCGATAAGGGAGCCCATGTCCAGGGCCAGAAGCTTTTTGTCCTTCAGGCTCTCGGGCACGTCGCCATTGACGATGCGCTGGGCGAGGCCCTCGACGATCGCGGTCTTGCCGACGCCGGGCTCGCCGATCAGGACGGGATTGTTCTTGGTGCGCCGGGCCAGCACCTGGATCGTGCGACGGATCTCCTCGTCGCGGCCGATCACGGGGTCAAGCTTCTGGTCCCGGGCTTGCTGGGTCAGATCACGGGCATAGCGCTTCAGGGCGTCATAGCCTTCCTCCGCCGAGGCGCTGTCGGCGGTGCGGCCCTTGCGGATATCCTTGGCGGCGGTTTCCAAGGCGCCGGCCTTGGCGCCGGCGGCGTTCAGCGCCTTGGCCGCGTCGCCGCCCTCCTTGGCGAGCGCGATGAGCAGGCGTTCGGTGGTGACGAAGGCGTCGGACGCGGACTTGGCATCCTCCTCCGCCTTGGCGAAGACCCGCGCGAGGTCGGGCTTCATATAAAGCTGACCACCCGCGCCCTCGACCTTGGGGGTCTTGGCGAGGAGTGTCTCCACCGCCTGATCCATGGCGTCAGGGCGCCCGCCCGCCGCCTGGATCAAGGCCCGGGCCAGCCCATCCTTTTCCTCCAGGAGCACCTTGAGCAGATGCTCGGGCGCCAGCTGTTGATGGCCTCGGGCCAGGGCGAGGGACTGGGCGGACTGGATCGCCTGTTTGGCGCGATCGGAATAGATATCGATGTTCATGGAGGCTCTCGAAGGGAGGGACCTCGCTAATGTGGTGTGGCCCTAATGTCACACAAGGGCCGGGTGGGGAGAAGAAGCCTATTCCTCGCCGGACTCCACGGGCTCCGCCGGAGTGGCAGGGGCGCGGCGGCGGCGGGGGCGGCGTTCTTCAGCGGGCTCGGCCGGGCGGGCCTGTAGGAAGGCCGGGGCGTGGCTGACATCGCCATCGTCGGCGCGAAGAACCGGCGTGGGCTCGGGCGCGGCCGTGACCAGGGGCGTCGCCTCGGGCTCAACGAATCCTAGAGGATCGGGTTCGGCGCGCGGGGCGCGATCCTCGCGATTATAGCGGGGGCGGTCGTCCCGATTGTTTCGCGGCCGGTCGGCGTAACGTTCGTTCTGGGGGCGGTCGCCTTGCGGACGGTCGTTCTGATAACGATCCCCCTGGGAGCGGTCGTTAAAGTTCCTCTCGCCAGCCGGACGATCCTGACGGGCGCCGTTGTCGCGCGGGCGCCACTCGCCCTGCCGCTGATCACCTTGTCGCTGATCGTCCCGGCGATATTCTTCCCGGCGCGGCGCATTGGCGTAGCCGCGGTCGGCGCCGTCGGACGCGACCTCGACCTGGGTTTCGCCCTCGCCTTCGCCCTCGGGCAGTTCCGAGGCGCCGCTCTCATCCTCGAAGTCGATGTCGAAGCCGGAGACGAACTGGTCGCGACCCAGAATTTCCGACACCGGACGCAGGGGCTGCATCGCCCGCATGGTGCGGAAATAATGTTCCGCATGCTGCAGGTAGTTCTCGGCCAGCACCCGGTCGCCCGCCGTGGTCGCGTCCCGGGCCAGCTGTTGGTACTTCTCATAGACGTGCTGGGCCGCGCCCCGCACCTTGACGCCTTCGGGCCCGTTGGAATCGAAGGCGCGGTTGGCGTTCTGCTGCGGTTTCCCGCCGCCGCCGTTGCTCCCGCCATTGCGGTTGCGGCTCCGCTGCCGCTTCATACCCTTGAAATCTCTCATGACTTTGACCTGTCTTGGATCGCCCGCGCTACACGCGGCGCCATCCTTTGGAAATGACGCGAAACCTTATCCACGTCTGGTTTCATCTCCACCCGTGGGCCAGGCCCGGCCGGTTCAACCGGCGCCAAAGTCACAAAACTTCGTGAGGTGGAGGAGACGCTTGCGAGTTAGCGGCGAAACGCTGCGTTGTCCAAGGCTTTCTCGATCTTGCGATACGAAAGAAGAAAGGTTTTCAACACAAAGGACACGAAGGCGGGCACAAAGTACACGAAGGCGCCCGTATCGCCATCGATGACGTAGAGATGAGAACTTTCGCGCTTCGCGCCGATGTCAACAGCATGCGCGTTCCTTCACGGGTTAAGAGCGAGCCGAAGGCTCAAGAATGAATTTGACCACGTCGGCGCTAAGCAAAAGATCCGGCTCACTTCGTGAGCTTCGTGCCCTCCTTCGTGTCCTTCGTGTTGAAAACCTTTTCTTCACGCCATCCAGCCACCGCCCTTCTCGAGGTTAGAGTACGAGGCGACTTTCAGACCCGCGTCGATGATGGCCCGCGCGAGCTCTTCGGCCCTTTCGCGATTGTGGTTCATAGCGATCTCTCACCCGCCACGATGCGGTCGCGGTCGGAGAGGTCGCGATGGATCGAGAGCCCCGCGGCCCCAGCGTCGGCGAACAACCCCCGCACCGCGGGCGCCTGGCCGAGACCGACTTCGACGGCGAAGAGGCCGCCGGGGACGAGAACGTTCAGGATCTCCGACGCAAGACGGCGATAGGCGTCCAGGCCGTCGGGCCCGCCATCGAGGGCCAGGCGGGGCTCGTGGTCGCGGACCTCCGGGGCGAGGCCCGCGATGTCGCCACTGGCGATATAGGGCGGATTTGAGACCACGATGTCGAAACTCTCGGCCGCCAGACCCGCCGTCCAATCGCCGCGCAGAAGCGCCGCGCGGCCGGCCAGGCCCAGATTGGCCGCGTTCTCCCGCGCCACGGCGAGGGCTTCCTCCGACGCGTCGACGCCCAGGCCCACGGCGTTGGGGCGCTCCCCGAGGATCGCCAGCAGAAGCGCGCCGGAGCCAACCCCCAGATCCAGCACCCGCACCCGGTGGTCGGTGGGAATCTTCGGGAGCATGACATCCAGAAGGCTCTCGGTCTCGGGCCGAGGCGTCAGCACCTCCGGCGTCACCCGCAGCATGATTTTCCAGAAGCCCTTGACCCCCAGGATCTGGCTCACTGGCTCGCGGCGCTCCCGGCGCGCCAAAAGCCGCTCAAGCTCGGCGGCCTGGTCATCACTCAAAGCCCGGTGAGGATCGGTGAGAATGTCGGCCCGCGTGGCGCCGGCGGCGGCTTCCAGAAGGAGCCTCGCGTCAATGGCGGGACTGTCGATTCCGGCGGCTTGCAGACGGCGCCGGGCGTCTGTCCAGGCGGAAACCAGTGTGGCGGAAATGAGCTCTATTCCGCCGCCTGCAAAGCAACCGCCGGCTTCAACGCCTCGGCGGCGTCGAGCTCGGCGGCGCGGGCTTCCACGAGGCTCACGATGTGGTCCACCATACCCTCGTTGTCCTGCTTATGGTCGGGCTTGCCCGCCATGTAGATCATACCCGAGCCCTTGCCCCCGCCGGTGAAGCCGAGATCGGTCATCAGAGCTTCGCCGGGACCGTTCACCACGCAGCCGATGATCGAGAGGCTCATGGGCGTGGAGATGTGCTTCAGCCGATCCTCCAGAGCGTTCACCGTCTCAATCACATTGAAACCCTGCCGCGCGCAGGAGGGACAGGCGATGATGTTCACGCCCCGGTGGCGGAGGCCCAATGACTTCAAGATGTCGAAACCGACCTTGATCTCCTCCACCGGATCGGCGGCGAGAGAGACGCGGATCGTATCGCCGATGCCGGCCCAGAGCAGGGAACCCAGGCCGATGGAGGACTTGATGGTGCCGTTGCGCAGCGCGCCCGCTTCGGTGACGCCCAGATGCAGGGGGCAATCGATAGCCTCGGCCAGCATCTGATAGGCCGCGACGGTCATGAAGACGTCGGAGGCCTTCACGCTGATCTTGAATTCGTGGAAATCGTGATCCTGCAAAATGCGGGCGTGGTTAAGGGCGCTCTCCACCATGGCGTCCGGGCAGGGCTCGCCATATTTCTCCAGGAGGTCCTTCTCTAGCGAGCCGGCATTGACGCCGATCCGCATGGAGCAGCCGTAATCACGGGCGGCCTGGATCACATCGCGCACCCGGGCGGGCGAGCCGATATTGCCGGGATTGATCCTCAAGCATGCCGCGCCGGCCTGAGCCGCCTCAATGCCGCGTTTGTAGTGGAAATGGATATCGGCGACCAAGGGGACCTTGGCTTCCCGGGCGATGATTTTGAAGGCCGCCGTGGCGTCCTCGTCGGGACAGGAGACGCGGACGATATCGGCGCCGGCTTCTTCCAGTTGGCGAATCTGATTGATCGTGGCGACGGCGTCGCCGGTGATCGTGTTGGTCATGGACTGGACCGTGATGGGCGCATCGCCCCCCACCGGCACCTTGCCCACATGGATCTGGCGCGATTTGCGCCGCTCGATGGTGCGCCAGGGGCGCAGATGGGTATGATCGCGATCTGTCATGACCCGCAGAGGATAAGGCGGAACGGCCCGGAGCCCAAGAGTTGCGGGCGAAAAATGCGGGTCTTAATCCGCCAGACGCGCCAGGGACGTCCGAGCGTCGGTGAGAACGCCGTGGGCCACGCCACCCACGAAGACCTCCATGGCGGAGGGAGAATCGACACTGGCGGTGACGCCCGCCGTGGCTGGCGCGCGCCAGGCTTCGCCCTTGGCCATTTCCCTGGCGAAGATCACCGCGCCGTCTGGCCCCCGGACGACGAGGGCGGTGGGGGCGCGGGCCTGCAGGATCACGCCTGCGCCAGGGGAGGCCGCGCCATAGACCGCGCCCTGAGCCTGGAACGGTGCGCCCTCGGCGACAGGGCCCGAAGCCGCGGCGCCTGCCCTTTCCGGAGCCTCGGCGCCTTGGCTGGCGCTAACGGCGGCGTCGGTCGAAAGACCGGGGGTCTGATAGGCCGGAGGCGCCGAGGCCTCGGGTGGCGTGGGCAGGGGCGCGCCGAGCGTCACCGAATGCAGACCGCTGGCCGCGGCGGGGGCCAGGGGCGTCGCGGCGGCGAAGGCGTGGGGACCCTCGGCGTGGGTGTGTCGCCAGAGGTTCCAACCCACCACGGCGACGACAATCACGCCGGCGGCCAGCGCCACGAGCCGAGGCGCCCAGGATTTCTGCTGATCGATTGTGACGGGCGCCTGTAAAGAGGCCTCGGGGTCGGGCGCCTCGGCCCGGAAACGCGCCACGACGGCCTCCCCGTCCAGACCGAGCGCTCGCCCATAGGCGCGAACGAAACCGATGACGAAAGGCCGCGAGGGCAGGGCCGTCAGATCGAACGCTTCGATCGCCGCGATATAGGGCGCGCGCACCCGGGTGATCCGTGTGATGTCCTCGATGCGCAGGCCCAGGGATCGACGGGCGGCGGCGAGGGCCGGACCCAAGGCGAGGGTTTCATCGAGAATGAGCGGGACAGGGTAGGCCGACGCGGGATCGTCAGCCCCCGGAAGGAGCTTTGAATCGAACGCCAGATCGCCGGTGTCCAGCGGCATTAGGCTTGCCTCTCCCGACGTCACCCCACGTCGAAAAGATGTTTATTAATAAGACCGTTAACGCCCCCCAAGGCGCGCCGAGCGTCCTAGCAGGCGCCGTGCCGTAATTCAACGCGTCTAGAGGTCGACGGCAATCTTTCGCGCCAATGCCTCGATCTCGCCCCGCACGGTGCTCGAACCGCTGGCGATAAGGCCTGTCAGCCCGCGCTGGGCCGCGCCGCGATCAGTGGAGAGGATCATCTGCTTCACCGGGCCAAGGCCGGTGGGGGGCATGGAAAGTCGGTCATAGCCGAGCGCGATGAGGGCGAAGGCCTCTAAGGGGCGCCCCGCCATCTCACCGCAAATGGACACCGACGTGCCCGTGGCCGCGCAGGCCTGCTGGATTTCCCGTAATACGCGCAGGAAGGGCGGCGAGAGGGTGTCATAGCGGTCGGCGACGCGCGGGTTGCCGCGGTCGGCCGCGAACAGATACTGCAGGAGATCATTGGTCCCGACCGAAACGAAGTCCGTCAGGGGCAAGAGCGCGTCCAAATGCCACACCAGGGCGGGCGCCTCGATCATGGCCCCCACCTCAAGTCTGGCGGGCGGCGGACGACCGCGCCGAACCGCCCAGGCCACCTCGCGGTCCACAAGGGCGCGGGCGGCGCGGAACTCATCCACCGCGGCGACCAAGGGGAACATGATCCGCAGCGGCCGGCCTCGGGCGGCGGCGATCAGGGCGCGCAGTTGCAGGCGCAGAAGGGCGGGACGGTCCAGGCCCATGCGCACGGCGCGCCAGCCCAGCGCCGGATTATCCTCTCGCTCGGTCTGAGTGTAGGGCAGGACCTTGTCGCCCCCGAGGTCCAGGGTGCGAAACGTGACCCCCAGGGGTCCCGCTCCCGACAGAACATGGTCATAGAGATCGCGTTGGGCCGAAAACTTCGGCAGGGCGTCGGAGACCATGAATTGAAACTCGGTGCGGAAGAGCCCGATGCCCTGGGCGCCGGTTTCGGGCAAAATATCCAGATCAACCGCCAGGCCAGCATTCATCAGCAGGCTGATGTTCACCCCATCGCGGGTGATCGCCGGGACGTCACGGAGCTTGGCGAAGACCGCCCGCCGCTGGGCGCGGACCTCGATACGGGCATTGATGGAGCGGACCACGTCGGGTCTCGGGCGCAGATAGGCCTCGGCGGATTCGCCATCCACAATGACAGGATCGCCCTCGCTGACGCGGTCCCGCAACCCCTCCAGCCGGCCCACGCAGGGGATATCCATGGCGCGGGCCACGATGGCGGCGTGGCTGGCGGGCGAGCCCTCCTCCAACAAAAGTCCCTTCAGCTTGGCCCGGTCATATTCCAGCAGATCGGCCGGTCCGAGATTGCGGGCCACCAATACGGCGTTCTCGGGCAGGCGCCGGGCCTTGGCGCCGTCGCCCGACAGGTGGCGCAGCAGGCGATCGTTCAGATCTTCCAGATCATGCAGCCGCTCGCGCAGATAGGGGTCTCGCGCTTGACCGATGCCGGCGCGGTGCTCTGAGCGGACCCGCTCAACCGCGGCCTCGGCCGTGAGGCCGGAGTGGACCGCATCCTGCAACGAGCGGTTCCAGGTGCGGCTGTGCGCCAGCATGCGATAGGTTTCGATGACATCATAGGACGGCCCCACGAGGCCATCATGGCCATCGATCATGCCGTCGATCTGCGCGCGCAGGCTCTCCACCGCCTGGGTGAGGCGGGCTTCTTCCGCGCCCACATCATCCGCCAGCAGCCGCCCCGCCGCCACGGGGGCCTCGTGCAGGACGGCCACGCCGAACGCCAGACCATCGGAGAATTTCGCGCCCTTCAGCCGCTCGGAGCGGTGCGGCGCGATCTCGATGTCCTTGAGTTCCTCGCGCGATAAGAGATCGCCGGCGGCGACCATTTCGGCCAGGACCATCGCGATGATCTGCAGGTCCTCGACATCGTCCTCGGCATAGATCCGGCTGGCGCGGTTCTGAACCACCAGTACGCCGATGGCTCGCCCCCCGCGCAGGAGCGGCACGCCCAGGAAGGCATGGAAGGGATCCTCCCCTGTCTCCGGACGGTAGGAGAAGGCGGGGTGGCTGGCGGCGTCGAGGAGGTTCAGCGGACGACCGATCCGCATGATCTCGCCCACCAGGCCCTCGCCCGGCTTGAGCTGGGTGACGTGGACCGCATCGGCCGCCAGACCCTCGGTGGCGAACAGCTCCATCTCGCCACTGGCCCGGCGCAGATAGATGGAACAGACCTCGGCGACCATGGAGGCGGCGATGATGCGCACCACCGCGCCAAGCTTGGCCTGGGACGGTCCCGCCGCGCCCATGGACTCGCGAAT
>Ga0116227_10015264_pt1 | contig 11417 bp, 9 predicted proteins | sample S1TSphgellanicum_FD_89693 | JGI IMG/M metagenome (GOLD analysis project Ga0116227, IMG submission 89693) | Host-associated microbial communities from peat moss isolated from Minnesota, USA - S1T2_Fb - Sphagnum magellanicum MG | ecosystem: Host-associated > Plants > Peat moss > Unclassified... | reverse complement strand
GGCTGGAGCTACCACTACAGCGGCGGCGGACCATTTTGCACCGGCGGCATCAACGATGCGCTGAATTCTGCGGTTCCCGCCGGCGTAGGGCCGCTGCAGACGATACTCGACACCAAACTCGCGGCGCTCGCGGAAATAAAATTCTCGGCCGTGTATATCTTGCCGGGATCGGGCACCAAAGTTCCGGGCGAGCATGCGGAAAATGCGGATGACGACGCGGCTATCGCGGTCCTATCATAGCTGTCAACACGGAGACCTACGATGGAAAGCAAATTGATCGACGGAATCACGAGTCTCATCAGGCAGCAGGGGTTCGAGCAGGTGACGCGGCAAAAGAGCACCGTGTCCCAGACGTTGGCCGCGCAACAGGGCGATCTCAGCATCGTGGTGCATTTGAGCAAGGGCGGCGCGATCCCAACGTCGCACGCAAGCCCCCAAGCGACGCCTACGACCGGCCGTGACATCGCGGTGAAGGCGACGTTACCCGGTCTCAGTGGTCCGACCGGCATCGAGGCGCTGAAGGCGCTGCGTCAGGGCGGCGCCCAGACGACCGGAGCGGCAACGCAAAAGCGACCCGCTCAGTAAGGTGCGCGCACCAGCTCCGGTCTCGACTGGCGCATGACACGTCTATCGAGCATTCCGGTATTTTATTCGGAGCGCATGCTGGCGGAGACGGACTCTTTCAGTCCCAGCGCGGGCAAACCGCGCCACGTTCTTGCGGCGTGGCAGCGTGCCGGGTTCCCCATCGACGTATGCTCGATCGAGCCCGTGTCCGAAATGGATTTTTGTCTCGCGCACGATGCCGCGTATGTGCAGGGTATTCTGAGCGCGGAACTGCCCAACGGCTTTGGGAATGCCTCCCCCGAAGTCGCCCGCTCGCTACCCTTCACGACGGGCGCGATGGTGGCCGCAGCGCGCTCTGCGCTCGACAGGGGCTGCGCGTGTGCGCCGGTGAGCGGCTTCCATCATGCACACTACGACTCCGCGGGTGGGTATTGCACCTTCAATGGTCTCGTCGTCACGTCCCAGATGCTGCTGGCCGCCGATGCGGTCGAGCGCGTGCTGATTCTCGATTGCGACATGCACTACGGGGACGGCACGGATGAGATCCTCGAGCGGCTGCGTCTTACCCAGTCAATCACCAATGAGACATTCGGTCGATGGTTTCACGAGCCTCGTCGCGCCGACGCCTATCTGGAACGGTTGCGCGAAGCGGTCTCCCGGTTCGACTTATTCGATCTCGTTCTCTACCAGGCCGGCGCCGATGTACATGTGGACGATCCGCTGGGTGGCGTGCTGTCGACGGAACAGATGATCGAGCGCGACTCGATGGTATTTTCCGCCGCCAAAGCGAGCGGTATCCCGATTGCCTGGAACCTTGCGGGTGGCTATCAGGAGCCGTTGTCGAAGGTCATCACGCTGCACGTCAACACGATGCGCGAGTGCGTGAGGGTATTCGCACTCTGATCCCGGCTCCGTGATCGCGCCGCGATCAGCGAAACTGCAATTTAGGCATGTGCTTTTTTGAGCCACCCACTAGAATTCACACGAGCTCTACATCGCTGGCAATAGAAGCCAGGAGGCGCTGATGGACGGGTGTTTTAGCGAAAATTACGCCGAGGCACGGGAAAAGTTCTTGCGCGCTGCGGGTGAAGCGCACGCGGAAGTGAGCCGCTTCGCGCTCGGGCAACAGGGACCCGACGGTACTGAGTTGTCGACCGACGTCGCATGGCTGGGACCGCGCGACGCCAAGCGCGTCATCGTCACGATTTCCGCTACACACGGGGTTGAGGGATTCTTCGGGTCCGCCACGCAAATCGAGTGGTTGCGGCGCGGAGAATCGGCTCTACTTCCGCAAGGCGTCGCCGCACTCCACATCCACGCAATCAATCCTTATGGATTTGCATGGCTCAGGCGGACCAATGAAGACAATGTGGATATGAACCGCAACTGGATCGATTTCGCCAAGCCTCCGCCGACCAACCCGTTGTACGACGAGTTGTCCGAGGATCTCTGTCCCTCGGACTGGTCACCGGAATCACAGGCCCAAACCGGTGCGCGAATCATGGCCTGGATCCAGCGTCACGATGCACGCATTTACCAACAAGCGGTGTCGGGCGGGCAATGGACGCATCCCAATGGTCTTTTCTACGGTGGTACTGGGCCGAGCTGGTCACGCCGACTAATGGAGGGACTCGTCACGTCCCATCTCGGCAACGCTGCGCGCATATGCATCCTCGACTTTCACACGGGCCTCGGACCGTTTGGTTATGCTGAACCCATCATCGGTCGGCGGCGCCAGGATCCGGGTTTCCTGCGCACTCGAGCGTGGATCGGCGCCGCTGCCAAATCCCTCTATGGCGACGGGTCAACCTCAGCGGAAGTAATGGGCGACACCATGAGCGCGTTGCCCGACCTCATGCCTCACGCGCTGGTTGATGTGGTGGCGTTGGAATGCGGCATTCGTCCAATCAACGAAGTGGCTCTTGCGTTACGCGCGGACGCTTGGCTGCATAGTCATGGCGATCCTCTCTCGTCCGAGGCCAAACCTATCAAGGCGATGGTCCGCGCCGCATTTCATTCCGATGATCCGATGTGGCAAGGGATGGCGCTGGGCCAAGGCCTGGCCGCATGTCGAGCCGCGGTGGGCGGTGTCTCATCGCAGGCACTGTAGTTAGAACGATTGCGTTCTGTCGCCGTCGGCCGACACCCTCACCTCATGTCCGACTCTGTCAACGCAATCGCCGCTTCGCCGTTGTCCACATCACTACGGGATGGCGATCAGGTTTGTCCCAGGGATGACGCGGACTATGAAGGCGAACCGCTTTGCGACCGGCGAACTCAACGTTGCCGTAGAACCGTTGCCTCGCGATGAAACCATCGCAGTAGACACGCAACCTGGATTGACCGCTCCCCTGCTGGCGCTGTCGACTCTCGCACTGGCAGCGTGTAGCGGCGGCGGCAGCGGCTCCTCCACTGCGACGTTGACCCCGTCCGCGCCCAGCGGTTTGACGGCAACACCCGGGAATAACCAGGTCGCCCTTGCCTGGACCGCCAGCGCGGGCGCCACCGGATACTCCATCGCCCGAGCCACGACCAGCGCCGGGCCCTACACGTCGGTCGGCACATCGAGTTCGACATCGTTCACCGACACGAGCGCCGTCAACGGCACCGCCTATTATTATGTCGTGTCGGCTTCGGATGCGACGGGCTCCAGTGTCAATTCAGCGGCCGTCGCGGCGACTCCCGTCGCTCTGTCACGCATCCAAGCAGCTCGCTTCTTGGCCCAGGCCGCCTTTGGCGGTTCCGACACCGATATTCAAAATGTGCAGTACCAGGCGCAGGGCATCAACGGTTGGCTCGCGCAACAATTCGCGATCCCGGTCAATCCGTCCGGGCAGCTGTCGAACGTCGCCTGGATGCAGGCCAACAGCCTCATTTCGGTGGAGTTCGTGACGACGGGCGTGCAAAGCTCGCTGTGGCGCAAGCTGATCTCGAGCCCGGACGTGTTGCGGCAGCGCATGATGCTGGCGCTCACCGATCTGTTCGTGATCAACGCCGGCGCAACCACTCTTACTTATCGGGGTGCGGCAGCGGCGTATTATCTGGATCAACTCGAGGCCAACGCGTTCGGCAACTTCAAGGACTTGCTGCTGGCCGTGTCGCACACGCCGGCCATGGGCCAGTACTTAAGCTATTTGGACAGCGTCAAGGCCAATCCGGTCACGGGGACGAGTCCCGATGAGAATTACGCGCGTGAGATCATGCAACTCTTCTCGATCGGTGTCGTGCAACTCAATATCGACGGCACACCGATCCCCAATCCGAGTGACCCGGGCGTCGCGCTCGCAACGTACAGTCAGACGGACGTACTCAACATGGCGAAGGTGTTCACGGGCTGGAAATTAAACACCGCTGCCACGGCCTATCTCGGCGCCTCGGCGGCCACCGACATGATCAATGACCCTTCCGGATTCGACACGACCGAAAAAACCGTGCTCGGTCAGACCATCGCCGCGGGCTTGACCGGCGAGGAGACTCTGGAGGCGGCGATCGGCATCCTGATGGCGCATCCGAACATGGCGCCGTTCATCTCGCGGCAGTTCATTCAGCGCCTCGTGACCAGCAATCCGTCCACCGATTATGTCTCTCGCGTAGCCACGGTCTTCAAGTCCACGGCAGGCGATATGAAATCGGTGATCACGGCGATTCTGACGGATACCGAAGCCACCTCCGATGTATTGTTGTCGAATCCGCAAGCGGGCAAGCTGCGCGAACCCGTGGTGCGATTCATTCAATGGGCGCGCACTTTTCAATTGAATTTCTCACCGACCAACGCGACCCAGTGGGCCGAAATAGGCGACCTGTCCAGCCCGTCGACCAAGCTCGCCGAGAGTCCGCTGCAGTCGCCCAACGTGTTTTTCTTCTTTCAACCCGGCTACAGTCCGCCGCATACCGCGCTGCAGACCAACGGCATCACCGCCCCGGAGTTCGGCATCACCAACGAGAGTTCGATTGCCGGCTACATGAATTTCATCAAGGACCTCATCGCCGACGGCATCGGCGGCGTGCTGGGAAACTACAGCGCGCTGCAGTCCTTGGTGAACCAGGGCGGCGATTCCGCGGCCCTGCTCGCGGAACTCAATGTCCTGATCGCCGCGGGACAACTCTCGACGCCGACCTTGACCTTGATGCAGGGCGCACTCGACTCGATCGATGTGACGACCGCGGGCACGAACGACCGGCTGTTCGCCGCGCTCACGCTCGTCATGTGCGCTCCCGAATATTTGGTTCAGAAGTAAGGACACCCCAGTGACCAAGCCCGCATCGCGACGTGAATTCTTAAAAATGGCGGCCGCGCTGTCCGCGACGCGCTTTGCGCCGCCGCTCGCATTGAATCTCGCTGCGCTCGGCGAGAGCGCCGCGGCGACCGCCACGGATTACAAGGCGCTCGTCTGTGTGTTCATGATCGGCGGCAACGACAACTTCAACACGCTGGTCCCGTACGATGCGGCGAATTATGCTATTTACAATCAACAGCGCCCGGCCATTGCCACGGCGCTGAGCGACTTGACGCCGACGCTGCTCACCCCTGCCACCGCGCTTCCCGGCGGCGAACAATTCGCCCTAGGCTCGGCGATGAGCCCGCTGCTGCCGCTCTTCAACGGCGGACAAATGGCGGTCATGCTGAACATCGGCACGCTGATCGAGCCGATCGCCTCGGCCGCGGCCTACGCCAGCGCGCCCGCCACCAGCCTGCCGCCTCAGCTGTTCTCGCATCTCGATCAACGGGCGTTTTATCAGGCCGAGGGTCCCATCGGCAACACGTCGGGGTGGGGCGGCCGGATCGCCGACCTGTTTGCCGCCGGCAACGGCAATTCCCTGTTCACGTGCATCTCGCCGGCCGGGGACAGCCTATTCCTCACCGGACTCAGCACCGGAACGTACTCGATCTCGCCCACCGGCGGCGCGATTCCGATCCAGAGCATCGTGTCACCCCTGTTCGGCTCCTCCGCCTGCCAGAGCGCGATGAAAGCCCTGACCACCGCGCAGCGTAAAGATGCCAGCGGCAATCTCGCGAATCTGTTCGAAGCGACGTATGCCGATGTCGTGAGCCGCTCATTGACGGGGCAGCAAATCTTAGGCGCCGCGCTGCCGGCGGCGACCGTCACGACGTTTCCGACGACGACGAAAACAAATCTCTCGGCGCAGTTATCGATGGTGGCTCGGGTCATCGCCGCACGCAACGCCTCCGGCATCGGCGCGACACGCCAGGTGTTCATGGTCGGCGCCGGAAATTTCGACACGCATGATGCCGTCGTCACCATCCAGCCACCGCTGCTCTCCGACGTCGCCGTCTCGATGGCGGCGTTCTACGCGGAGATGAACGCACTCGGCCTGCAGAACAACGTCACGAGCTTCACCGTCTCGGACTTCGGGCGCACGCTCAATTCGGATGGCGACGGCTCGGATCACGGCTGGGGCAGCGCGCACTTCGTCGTCGGCGGAGCGGTCAAGGGCAATAATTTCTATGGCACGGCCCCCGTGCTGCCGCCCAGTTTGACGACTCCCGGCCCACTCGACGTTGGCCGCGGCCGCTTCGTCCCGACCATGGCGGTGGATCAATTCGGCGCGACCTTGGGCTCGTGGTTCGGTGTCAGCAACACCGACTTGTTGACGATCTTTCCGAACCTTTCGAATTTCGACGCCGGCACGCGCAACTTGGGGTTCATGCAAGCCACGACCTGATCCCTCTAGGGCGGCGATTGAGCATCGGATGCGCGTCTGAAATCCGCCGTGCTGACCGGCCGAAAATACAACCCCTCCAGCCGGCGTGTCCACCACTGACCTGTCGCGCGATGCGTGGCGCCATCGGCGAACCGATAGTCGTAATACTGTGCGCGCACAAATTTCGGCGGCGCTTCGGCAAACGGGTTGGATTGAAAGAGCGCCAGCACCGGCGGACTGCCCTGGAGCAGGCGCCACAGCAGCATCACGAACCACGGATTATCTCTCGGACTGCCAAGAGCGGCGAACCACATCTGCCAGTCGAGCCTCGGCTGGTGCGGTATGTTCCACAGCGCTGGTCTCATCAGCGGTCCCGGTTGGTACCGAAAAACGTATTCGCGCCACACCTCGCCGTCTGCCGATCCTTCGATCACGATCTCGGGCCGGGTCGTGGTCATGACCGCGAATAGCCCGTACGGGTTGACGATGAACCACGGCGCCACCGCGCGAGTCACCGACCCAATCACGGGCAATTCCGTGTGGGTAAACGTGCGCCGGACCTCATTCAACCCGACCGGGACCAAGAGCATCGCGAGCAGCGCCGCGATGAGGGTGGCCGCGCGGCCCGGGATCGGCGCGCGGCGCTGCGCGAGCGGCTCGAACCGCCGCGCGATGACGCGCAGCGCGGCGTCATCGAACAAAAAGATGCACAGCAGCATCGTGAGCAAATTGAAGAAATTGTAGTTGCCGGTCAGCACGATCATGGTTTGCAGCAACAGCACGCAAAGTGCAGCTGCGGCGCGGATACGGCGCGGCAGAAAAATCAGAAATACACTGCCGAGTTCGATGGCCAGCGTGGCGGCGGTTCCCGCGATCAGCAGCCGCGCAGGCAGTTGCGCCGCGTACCACGCGAGCGGAGTCGGGAGCGGCTGCGACCAGAAGTGATATTCGAGCGCCGTGAAGTCGCGCCAGGTAGGGTCGCCCGACAGCAGCTTCACGATGCCCGCCATGAACATGTAGCGAAATAGCAGCCAGCGGAACAACCACACCACGATCCTCGAGCCGCCGGTGAGGAATACGCTCAAGAACCCCACTTCGAGCAGCAGGATGTCCCACTGGAAGCTCATGAATTCCTGCCCGGCGTGTACATAAGAAAGATACAGCACGAACAAACCGATGAGCGCGAAACGTGTCCACCGGTCTACGATGACGAGCACTCCGAGGAGCACGCCGACGCCCACGCCCGCCACCAGCACGGTGTCGCTCGAGTTCACCCAAAAAAGGGACGGCAGGTATTGATACGCCGAACTGCCGACAGCCCGGTGCGCTGCCGCAAAGTACTCGCCCACCGGCGATATGCCTTCACGGCCGATCAATCCCAGGACTTGCACGCCGAACGACGCGAATGCCGCGACATAGATCGCACCGAACACCCGCAGGAATATCCAGCTCACCAGGGTGTAGCGCTCGGCCGCGAGCTTGGGTCCCCAAAGGACCTTGGTGAGCGCATTCAGCAGTCCTCGCCGGGCGGCGAAGAATGCATAAGCCGCTTCGCTCACGCTCGCGAATCCGGGAACATGGGAATAACACCACCACCAAGCGGCGCGTCCCGGCGCATGACGCAGCACCCGGAAGGTCGCGGCCGCACCCGCATACACGTGTCCGTCGGGTTCGATCAACTGGATGGCGCGTTGAAAGGCCGCCGGTGCAATCGCTGGATAGTCGCCCGCCGCTTCTTGGTACGCGCGATACGCGACTCTACCTTGAGTCAGGTCCTCCCAATAGTTCACCCAGTAACGGCAGATTCCGCACTCGCCGTCGTACACCAACGTGGGAATGCCTGGCATCGAGCGACCTAAATGCTAGTTTAACTGGGGCGGTGCGGGGCGCGGCCAGACCGGCGCAATCATGCGACCGCTGCCTTTTTCTGCTGCGCAGCCTGCACTGCATCGCGAATTCGCTTGGCGCGTGTTTCGGGTTTGGCGGCTTCTTTGATGAGCCGGAGGAGATAGGCCTTCTTGCCGACCGGCAGAGCCTTGAACTCCTTCGTCAGCCCTTCAGCGCGAAGGACGCCGGCGAGATCCTTCGGAATGGCAATTTCGGCATTGCGATCTCGCACTTGAATGTCTACGCGGACGGCATCCCCCGCGGTGATGTTGACCGACTTACAGATCTTGTTCCTGATCCGCAGTTGGTGCCGGCCGCCGCCGATGGGGTAGAGGCTGGCGAGAAAATCCTCCGAGTCGTTGACTCGTGCGGAGACCGGAACCGGGCCGCGCGTTTTAAGGGCTTGAGTCGTTTCCGGTGGTACGGGAACTGCAAAATAATCCATGCCGGTTGCGATGCGTTTCAGCTTGGAGTTGAACGACAGTTGCTGGGGGGAGGGGGCGCGTTTCATTCAGGAAATATAACATTCCCGATAGGTCGGCAAGGCGACGCCTACCTAGACGAATTCGCTTGGCGATTTCCCTGGCCGTCAACCCATCACGCAACGTCGGCACGCTTCGCCGGAAACGGCAGCGGCGCGGGCGGATGGCACTGCAGGGCGGTGAGCCGCTGGAATTCCGGGCAAGTCAACGTGAGTTCCTCGAGCGAGCCCTGCGCCACGAGACGGCCCTCTTGCATGATCAAGATTTGATCGAATCGGTCGAGAAGGCTCAGGCGGTGAACCGAAGAGATCAGGCAGGCGTCGCTGAAGGCGGCGAACAAGTTCGTATAGACCCGTGCCTCGGTCGCCGGATCGAGGCTCGCCGTCGGCTCGTCCATCAGCACGATATCGCTTCCGCAAGCGGCCAAGATGCCGCGCGCGAGTGCGACACGGCTACGCTGACCGCCGGACCAATTGGTCGCTCGCTCGGCCACCGCGGCCTCGAGGCCCTGCGGCGTTGACGGCACGAAGTCGGTGGCGCAGGCCGCCTCGAGCGCGTCCGCATAGGTATCGGGCGGTGGTGGTCCTTGCACCGACTCGCAAAGGCCTAGGTTCTCGCCAAGCGTACCCTCGTAGACTTCTGCGTCCTGCGGAATCAGGGTGCAGCGCGCTCGCAGTAGTTGGGCCGCTTCGACGGGCGCGACGTGAGTAGGACCCTCGTCGAGGGTGAGCGCGAGGCGCTCGGCCGAATAAAGACCGGCCAAGACGCGCAGCAGGGTACTTTTTCCGGAGCCGCTGGCGCCGATGAGTGCGTAGCGCTTGCCGCGTTCGAGGCAGAACGACAGCCGCTCGAGGGCCGGGGCGCCGGCGCGGGCGCAGGCATGGCGGAAGGTCAGATCGCGGATAGCCAAGCGTTGCCATGGCGCTCCGGGAGGCGCCGATGCCGATGCCGACGAGATGGGCACGGCGGACCGAATGACATCGGCGCTGGCATAGTCGGCATGCTGGCGGGCGAAAGTCTGAAAGTGCGAGGCGATGGAGGAGATCACGCCTGCGGCCTGCTGAGCGTATTCCCACACCATGTACAGGCTGCCAAAGAGGAGGGTCTTACCGGCGACGCCGGTGGGGCTGGCGCGAGTCGCGAGCCAGACGAACAATCCGACGAGACAGCAGTTGAGCACCCGGGTGGATAAGTCCACCGTGCACCACTTGAGCTCATTCAGCACGATCGCGCGGCGCAGCGGCACGAAGACTGCCAACAATCGGCGCTCGAGACGGGCGGCGACCGCGCGCGCCTGGCGCAGGGCGTAGACGGTTCCAGCGTTGCCTAAGGTGTCGACGAGCGTGGCGGAGTACTGGCGCTCCGCGTCGTTTTCCTGATTCGCGAGCCTGAGCATGGCGCGGTCGAATCCCACGACCGAGCAAATGATCAACGTAAAGCCGGCGACTGCCACGAAGCCGACGACGGGCTGCACCCACCACAGGGCGATCAGCGGGCCGAATAGACGAACGGCGCTGTTGAGATAGATGAACTGGCTTTGCGCAAAGCCCGACAGCGCCTGCGTGCTTTGCTGGACGCGGTGCGCCGTTGCAGCCGAATGATGTGCTTCGTGCCAATTCAAGGGCAGCTTGAACAGATGTTCGACGAGCGAGGCCGACATGCGCTGGCGGATCAGCAGTGCGCCGCGACGCTCGAGGACGCGCCCCGGCCCGTGAACCACCCAGCTGATGCAGGCTACGCCTAAGACCATCGACAGCCACAGGGCCGCGTCGTGGAAACCAGCGGTGCCGTGGAGCTGCAGCGCGTTCAAGGCTTTTCCCGAGATGTACGGCACCGCGAGCAGAACGACCTGGGCGGCGATGAGCAGAAGCACAGCGCCCACGAAGATGCGGCGCTGGCCCTTCATCTGCAGCCAGACGGCGCGGTAAAGATTGGATACGGCGCCGGGCCTAAGGACGCGGGCCTCGGAATAGATGCGCACTCGGGCTACGGTAACGGGAGGGCTCGAGGCGTGCTGTGTGGTGGGTCACGTGGTCAGGAATTAGGCGGTTGGTTCCTTGCGAGCCGGGGGTTGTCCCGAGGGGTTCGGCTCATCTCCGGTGCGCTCGTTTTCCGGTAGTTCATCGGGCTCCGGGTTTTGAGGGCTCTCGTTCGGCATCAGGTGTCGGGCCGAGACTCACGCCGCCTCGGCGGTTGCGTGGAGCTCCTGCTTCCGGGCGAGTAACTGTTCACCCAATGCGTGAAGGTCCATGTCGGACTTTTTAGCCTCTGAGAACATCCCGCCCGGCTGTTCTTCCTCCTTGACGTGATGTTTGATCATCTCAGACAGCACGGTCACCTTGGCGTCGTAATAATCGTCATCCGGCGACATGGATTGGACTTCGGCGATGAGAATCTTGGCGCCTGCATGCTCGACCACCGCCTCATGATGAATGTCTTTGTCGCCGGTCGCCTCGATAAACGCCGGATAAAAGATCTCCTCCTCAATCGTGGTATGCACGGTGAGTGCATCACAGATTTGGATGGCGAGTTGCTGCTTTTTCTGCTGACTCTTCGATTTCGAGAACTGGGAGAACCACGCTTCGACTTGTCGATGATCGGCCTTGAGAAGGGCGATCGCATCGGGACGCTTGCTACGCGCGCGGGCGGTGGATGAGGATTTGCTCTTGCTCGCCATGAAACTCTCTTTTGATGAATAGGTGAAAACGCGTGCGCATGATGCTGGGGCGTCAGTTGCGCCACTATCAGCCGCCTTCTCGGAACAGCGTCAGACGTTGCTGACCGCGCCGTTGAGCGCGGTCCGTTTCTTTACGAATGGCT
>Ga0116227_10015261_pt1 | contig 11420 bp, 8 predicted proteins | sample S1TSphgellanicum_FD_89693 | JGI IMG/M metagenome (GOLD analysis project Ga0116227, IMG submission 89693) | Host-associated microbial communities from peat moss isolated from Minnesota, USA - S1T2_Fb - Sphagnum magellanicum MG | ecosystem: Host-associated > Plants > Peat moss > Unclassified... | reverse complement strand
GACGCTGGTGTTGGTGTGCAAGCACGGCGTGCCAAGCCGGCGCGGCGCCGGGTCTGTGCCGCGAGCGACCGCCAGGGCCTGCGCGGCAAGGCCGGCAAGCGGCACCTGCAAGGGCAGATCGCCCGCCAGATTGGCGGCCAGCCGGGTCATCGCGGGCAAATCGCCGGAGAGCACCAGGCGGCAGGCAGGCCGATCCTGCGCCACCCCGCGCATAGTGCCGTCGAGGACGGTGAGCAGGGCAGGGAGGCCCTCGATCACCAGCGGGATCTCGCGCACCCGCGCAGTGAAGGCGGCGATGGGCACGACATTCGGCACCGGCCGGCCGAGCATGGATGCGGGAAGGCCTTCTATGCTTGGGGCTTCCGCCAGCACCGGCGCCGGCGTGGCCGGGTGCCAGATAGGGGCCGCGTCTGGAACCAGGGCTTCCAGGCGCCAGACATCGCGGGTCTTGCCGAGCGACAGGCCACGGTCGAACACATCGCCGGAGGGGCTATCGTGCCAGATCGTGGTCAGCGTGGATGTTCTAGGCCGGCCAGTGCGATGGGCGGCGAGCGTGGGCGCACGTAAAATTCTGGCGGCGTCTTCCGGCTTCAGCTCGAATTCAAGCAGGGCGGCGCGTGGGGGCGTCGGGCCAGGCTTCGGTTGAGCGTCGGTTGCGCCGTTGCCCGGCTGGGCTGGCTCCTGCTTGGGCGATGCGGCGTCGATCACAAAATCGTTCAGTTCGCCATCTCCGGCAGGTCGCGAGGGGAGAGGAACCGTACCAGTCGGCCGCCGCCTTCGCCGTCTCCCTCGCCCAGCGCGCGCCAGGTTTGGGCGATCGTGAATTCCGCCAGCGCCCCGGCCGGAAACCCCTCGGCCAGTCGGCGCGCCGTTTGCCCGTTCGATGCCATGACATGCGCGCCCACCAGGGTGATCGCAAGATCGTGCAGGCCGGGATTATGGCCAACCACCATCAGGCTGCGCACCGTATCGGAGACGCTGCGCAGCACGGTGAGGATCTGCGCGGCGCTGGCGAGATAGAGCCCGTTCATCGGCTCGATGATCGGTGTTTCGTCCCAGGGGCCCAGGGCCTCCAATGTCTGGAGCGTTCGGCGGGCGGAGGAGACGAGAACGACATCTGGCACCAGGCCGAGCTCGTGCATCGAGGCGCGCATGCAGGCAGCGGCGCGCCGCCCTCTGGCGTTCAGCGGGCGCGCATGGTCGGACTGGGCCGGGTCATCCCAGGACGATTTTGCGTGGCGAAGGAGCAGGAGCTGGCGCATTGGCTGACACAGTACCTAAGTCCAGGCCAGGTTCAAGGAAGGCTGTCGTTTCGGCTCAGGCCTTGAGCATCCGGTCGCGCCGATTGTTGCGCGCCCAGCCGGTTGCAGCGCAGGCTTGCCGGCCGGGAATTGCGGCGGAAACCGTGGAACAGCCTGCTGGCCGTGATTGAAATTCAGCCCTGAACAGGCTCCGGCAGCCGAAATGCCCGAGGCGAACGGCAGCGCGTTCACCCCCGGCAGGACTAATGACCGGGTTGTTCTAGGCCCGCCAATCGCCTGTTTTGCACGCAATACCAACCGGGCCACGGCGCCGGCCTAGTGCGGCGCCTCGCCTACCTGTCGCGGGAGACGCCCAGTGAACCTTCACGAGTATCAGGCCAAGGAATTGTTGCAGAGTGCGGGCGTCGATGTGCCCCGTGGCGCCGTCGCTTTCAGCCCGGACCAGGCCGTATATGCCGCGACCGAAATCGGCGGCTGGCACTGGGCGGTGAAGGCGCAGATCCACGCCGGCGCCCGCGGCAAGGCCGGCGGCATCAAATTATGCCGCACCTACGGCGAAGTGCGCGACGCCGCCGAAGCGATGCTGGGCCATCGCCTCGTCACCCACCAGACCGGCCCCGAAGGCAAACCGGTCCAGCGGGTCTATATCGAAGCCGCCGACAAATTCGACCGCGAATTCTATCTCGGCTATGTGCTGGACCGGAAGGAAGAGCGCATCCGCGTTATCGCCTCGCGCGAAGGCGGCATGGAAATCGAACAGATCGCCGCCGAAAAGCCCGACGCGCTGATCACCGTGATCGTTGAACCCGCCGTCGGTCTGCAACCCTTTCAGGCGCGCGAAATCGCCTTCGGGCTAGGCCTGAACATCAAGCAAGTGCAGCGCGCCGTGCAGACCATCATGGGCGCCTATCGGGCGTTCCGCGACGCCGACGCCACCATGCTCGAAATCAATCCGCTTGTCCTCACCCATGACGAACGCGTCGTTGCGCTAGATGCCAAGATGGTGGTGGACGACAACGCGCTGTTCCGCCAGCGCGCCATCGAAGGCATGCGCGATCCATCGCAAGACGACCCGCGTGAAGCCCAGGCGGCCGAACACAATCTGAACTATGTCGGGCTGGACGGCACAATCGGTTGCATCGTCAACGGCGCCGGCCTCGCCATGGCCACCATGGACGTGATCAAATATGCCGGCGGCGAGCCGGCCAATTTCCTCGATGTCGGCGGCGGCGCCAGCCCCGAACGCGTCGCCACCGCGTTTCGCCTGGTCCTCTCCGACAGCCGGGTGCAATCCATACTGGTCAATATTTTCGCCGGCATCAATCGCTGCGACTGGGTGGCCGAAGGCGTTGTGCAGGCCGCCCGCGAAACGCAGATCAAGGTGCCGCTCATCGTTCGCCTCGCCGGCACCAATGTCGAAGCCGGGCAAAAGATACTCGCGGAAAGCGGATTGCCCCTGATCACCGCTGAAACCTTGTCGGAGGCTGCCGACAAGGCCGTGAAGGCGGCGAAGGGGCAGCTTTCGTGACGCAGGCACGAAACGCCGTGTTTTCTTCAGCAGGGAACGTTCCAAAAGAAGGTCGGGTAGCATGAGCATTCTGATAGACAAATCCACGAAGATTCTCATCCAGGGTTTCACCGGTGACAAAGGCTCCTTCCACGGCAAGGAGATGCAGGAATATGGCGGCAACGTCGTTGGTGGCGTTACCCCGGGCAAGGGCGGCCGCACCCATCTCGGCCTGCCGGTGTTCGACACCGTGCACGACGCCGTTGCAGCCACCGGAGCGGATGCCTCGATCACCTTCGTCGCCCCGCCCTTCTGCGCCGACGCCATCATGGAGGGTGCCACCGCCGGCCTCCGCCTGATCTGCGCCATCACCGACGGCATCCCGGCGCAGGACATGATGCGAGTCAAACGCTACCTCCGCCGCTTCCCGAAGGAGCGCCGCACCTGCCTGGTCGGCCCAAATTGCGCCGGCATCATCAGCCCCGGCAAGGCGATGCTCGGCATCATGCCAAGCCATATCTACATCCAGGGCAATGTCGGCATCGTCTCCCGCAGCGGCACGCTGGGCTACGAAGCCGCCTCCCAGCTGAAAGCGCTCGGCATCGGTGTATCCACCAGCGTCGGCATCGGTGGTGACCCGATCAACGGCAGTTCCTTCCTCGATCACCTTGCCTTGTTCGAGCAGGACCCAGAGACCCACGCTGTGCTCATGATCGGTGAAATCGGCGGCGCACAAGAGGCCGAAGCCGCCGCCTGGATCAAGAGCAACATGAGCAAGCCCGTCATCGGCTATGTCGCCGGCCTCACCGCGCCGAAAGGCCGCCGCATGGGCCATGCCGGCGCCATTATCTCAGGCGTGGGCGACAGTGCCGCCGAGAAGGCCGAGATCATGGCCTCGTATGGCCTGACGGTCGCCCCCAGCGCCGGCGAGCTCGGATCGACCGTCGCCGCCCTGCTGGACAAGAAACGCCGGGCCGCCTGATGGACTCCCAGGCGCCGCGCGACTCAGCGACGGACGGCGACGGCAGCATACTCGCCGGCTTGCTCTACGGGATGCTGCTCGACATCGTGCAGCATCACGATCCCGAACTCGGCCCAGTCCTGCGCAATCAGGTCACGCTCTCATCGTGCTCACCCGAGCTTCTCGGCCGCGCTCTCCGCGCCCAGGGCATCTGGTTCCAGTTGCAATCCATCGCCGAACAGAATGCCGCCATGCGCCAGCGCCGCGACGAGGAACGCGCCGCCCCTGACGGCATTATCGACGGCACCTTTGAAGCCGCCCTCGCGCAAGCTGCCGCGGCCGGCATCCCTGCCGAACACGTCGTCAGCACCATCGCCACCCTGCGCATCAGGCCGGTGCTGACCGCCCACCCCACCGAAGCACGCCGCATCACCGTGCTGGAAAAACTGCGCGCCATCTATCTTCTGTTGCTGGATCTGGAAAATACCCGCTGGACCTCCCGCGAGCGCGGCCAGATCAAGCGGCAGCTGCGCGACCAGATCGAACTGCTTTGGCTCACCGGCGAACTCCGGCTCGAAAAGCCCACCATCACCCAGGAAATCGCCTGGGGCCTCTACTTCTTTCGCGAAACGCTGTTCGATATCGTTCCGCAAACCATCACCACGCTGGAAGATGCACTCGCCCGCACCTACCCCAGCCAGACCATCGAAGTTGGTCAATTCCTCCAATTCGGCAGCTGGATTGGCGGCGACCGCGATGGCAATCCCTTCGTCACCACTGCGGCCACGCGCGAAGCGCTGCTGGGAAACGCCAGCGCCAGCCTTCAGCATTACCAGGCCGCCCTCGCCAGCCTGGCCGGCCAACTCTCCATCGCCGAAGCCACCATCGCCACGCCACCTTCGTTCCGCGCCGCGCTTGATGCAGCCCTTGCCCTCTGCGGAGAGCACATCGCCGCCCGCAACCCGGGCGAGATCTTCCGCCAGTTCATCGGCTGCATGCTGTGCCGTGTCGAAGGCGCGCGCGCCCATCTGAACGGCGACTCCCGGGCGCCGCGCTACGACAACGCCGACGACCTCATCGCCGATCTGCTCCATCTGGAAAACGCCTTGCGCGCATGCGGCTGCGACGATCTCGCCTCCCGCCTCGTTCGCAAACTCCGCCGCACCGTCGAGATCTTCCGCTTCTCCACCGTCCGCCTCGACCTGCGGCAAAACACCACCCGCACCAACCAGACCCTGCGCGCGATCTGGGCCGCCACCAACCAGCCAGGCGAGCCTCCCGACCCCACCAGCGAGGTGTGGGTGGCCTGGCTTCGCACCCTCCTCGAACAGCCGCAAACCGGCGATCCCCTGCCCGAGCTTGCCCCCGAAGCGCAGGAGCTGATTGATCTGTTCCGGCTGATCCACGACATCCAGCGCGGGCTGGACCGCGAAGCCTTCGGCAGCTTCATCCTCTCGATGACTCATTCCGCCGCCGACGTCATCGGCGTCTATGTCGTTGCCAAACTTGCCGGGCTCTTCCTCGACAGTGCCGGTGTTGAGCTCTGCACCCTGCCCATTGTCCCGCTCTTCGAAACCATCACCGACCTGCGCGCCGCCCCCGCCATCATGCGCGAGGTCCTGGCCGTGCCGGTCATTCGGCGCAGCATCCGCCGGCAGGGCAATGTGCAGGAAGTGATGATCGGCTATTCCGACAGCAACAAGGATGGCGGCTATTTCTCCGCCAACTGGGAGCTGTTCAAGGCCCAGACGAAACTGACCGCTTTGGGGGAATCCGCCGGAATCTGCATCGCCTTCTTCCATGGCCGTGGCGGCTCCGTCTCCCGCGGTGGCGCCCCCACCCAGCGCGCCATCGCCGCCCAGCCGCGGGGTTCCATTCGCGGCCGTTTCCGCACCACCGAGCAGGGCGAGGTGGTCAGCTTCAAATACGCCAACCGCGGCACCGCCGGCGTTCAGCTCGAACTGCTCGCCAGCAGCGTGCTGCAACACGCACTCGGCGCCGGCGAGCAATCCGTCCCCAACGACCCGGAGCATGACGACGCCATGGAGGCCATCTCCGGCGCCTCCAATGCCGCCTACCGCAACCTTCTCGGCCACCCTTGCCTCCTCGCCTATTTCCAGCAGGCCAGCCCGTTGCAGGAAATCAGCATGCTGAATATTGGCTCGCGCCCCGCCCGGCGCTTTGGCGCCGCCGCCTCGCTGGAGGATCTGCGCGCCATCCCCTTCGTGTTTGCCTGGGCGCAGAACCGCCACGCCATCACCAACTGGTACGGCATCGGCAGCGGCATAGGGAGCATCCTGCATGTCCGCGGCCCGGCGGCCATGGCTCTGCTGCGCCAGATGTTCGCCACCCACCGCATGTTCCGGCTGATCATCGATGAAGCCGAAAAAGCCCTTGCCACCGTCGATCTCTCCGTCGCCCGCGAATATGCCAGCCTCGTCGACGACCAAGCCGCCGCGCGCGAGATATTCGCGATGATCGAACGCGAATATCACCTGACCTGCGAAACCATTCTCACCCTCACCCAAACATCCCGGCTCGCCAGCCGCTTCACCCAATATAGCGGCCGGCTGACCTCCCGGCTGCCGGTGATCGACGCCGTCAACCGTGAGCAGGTTGAACTTCTGCGCCGCTACCGCACCACCCCCAGCGACCCGATCCGCGTCGCTCTCTTACGCTCCATCAACTGCATCGCCGCCGGCTTTGGCACCACCGGCTAAAACACCTTGGAAGCGCCCTTCATCCGTGCTGCCCAACGGCCGATCACTCGTCTCCTCTGCGTGCCAACACCCCATCCCCACAAGGAGCTTCCATGAGCTTTCTCCTCATCGACCAGGCCACCCCGCGCATCCACCGCTCCGAGCTCGCCGTCCCCGGCTCCAACACGGCGTTGTTCGAAAAGGCCGCCGCCAGCGCCGCCGATGTGATCTTTCTCGACGTGGAAGATGCCGTCGCCCCTGACGACAAGGAGGAGGCCCGCAAGAACATCGTGCAGGCCCTCAATGACATCGACTGGGGCCGCAAGACGATGATGGTGCGCATCAACGGGCTCGACACCCACTATATGTATCGCGACGTGATCGACATCGTCGAAGCCTGCCCGCGCCTCGACATGCTGCTGATCCCCAAGGTCGGCACCCCGTCCGACGTCTATGCCATCGACATGCTGGTCACCCAGATCGAAGCCGCGAAGCAGCGGACGAAACGCCTGGGCTTCGAAGTGCTGATTGAAACCGCCCTCGGCATGGCCAACGTGGAAGCCATTGCCCAAAGCAGCAAGCGACTCGAGGCGATGAGCTTTGGTGTGGCCGACTACGCCGCCAGCACACGCGCCCGCACCACTGTGATTGGCGGCGTGAATCCCGATTATGGCGTTCTTACCGATACATCCGAATCCGGCCATCGCGACTTCCACTGGGCCGATCCCTGGCATTTCGCGCAGAACCGCATGCTGGTCGCCTGCCGCGCCTATGGCTTGCGCCCGATCGACGGCCCGTTCGGCGACTTCAATGACCCAGACGGTTTCCGCGCCGCCGGCAAACGCGCCGCGGTTCTCGGCTACGAGGGCAAATGGGCCATCCACCCAAGCCAGATCGCCCTTGCCAACGAGGTTTTCTCTCCCTCTGAAGCCGAAGTGGGCAAGGCGCGCCGTATCCTGGCCGCCATGCAGGAGGCCGCCGCCGCTGGCCGCGGCGCGGTATCGCTGGATGGGCGGCTGATCGATATTGCCAGCATAAGAATGGCCGAAGCGCTGATCGCCAAAGCGGACTCGATCGCCGCTGGGTAGAGACGATGGGCCGGGGCAGTCGAAGCCTGACGGACCCTGGTTAACGCTTCAGCTTCAGGGCCCGTTCGAGATTAACCAAATCGGGTTACGGGGTCGAACGGGCCCTAAGCTTTTGTTAGAGGCGGCATCTTTGTCGGCGTGCCGACGCACTTATGTGCCGACGATGCCTTAGGTCGGCGGTGCTGGCCGCGTGCGCAGCACCGCCGATACGGCGACGGAGGCGAGGGTTCCGAGCAGGATTCCCCACACTCTCTCGAAGGGTCGCGCGAACGGGCCATCATGCGATGGGATCAGCACCACCACGATCAGGGTGATGCAGGACAGCCGAAGGCTTTGGCGGAACGCGGTGAGCACCGCCAAAGGCAGCAGCGCGCACCAGAACAGGGCGAAGGAGGAGGCGCCGTGTGTGGCTGCCTCCAGCACGGCGAATCCGGCGGCCGCGCCAATCAGCGTGCCGAGAACCCGATTTTGCGAAGCGGCCAGCGTGTCATCCAGCTGCGGCTGCGTTACCACCACCGCGGTGATCAGCGCCCAATAGGATTCCTGCAGGCCAAGGAGATAAGACAGCCCGTAGGATAATGCGCAGGCGGCCATCAGGCGCAGCGTCTGCCAGCCATAGGGGCGCATGGCTGGCCAGGCCGGTATCACGCCGCCGCGGGTTGATGCGTTCCAAGCACCGGCCTTGCGTTCAGCATCGGAAAGCCGGCCTGGTGCCAGCTGGGGTAACTGGGCTGTATTTCGCTCGCTGCGTCCAGCTTGGCCACCTGGTCCGGCGTCAGGCTCCAGCCGGCGGCGCCGATATTCTCCAGCAGCTGCGCCTCGTTGCGGGCGCCGATAATCACGCTGGAGACGGTCGGCCGCCGCAGCAGCCAGTTCAGCGCGATCTGGGGAATCGGCTTGGCGGTCTCGCCGGCCAAGGCGTCCAGAGCATCGACGATGCGGAACAGCCGCTCCTCCTGGAAATGCGGGCCGGTGCCGGCAATATCATGGGCGCGGCTGCCTGGTGCCGCAGGGTGGCCGCGGCGGATTTTGCCGGTGAGCTTGCCCCAGCCGAGCGGGCTCCAGATCAGCGCGCCGAGCCCCTGGTCGTTGCCAAGAGGCATCAGCTCCCATTCGTAATCGCGGTTGAGCAGCGAGTAATAGGCCTGGTGCGCCACATAGCGGCTATAACCGTAGCGGTCGGACACGGCGAGCGACTTCATCAGATGCCAGCCGGGGAAGTTCGAGCAGCCGATATAGCGGAGCTTTCCCTGCCGTACCAGCTGGTCGAGCGTGGAGAGCGTCTCTTCCACCGGCGTGTTGTAATCCTGGCCGTGCAGTTGCAGCAGATCGATATGGTCCAGCTGAAGGCGCTTGAGCGATGCCTCCACCGCATCCAGCAGATGGTGGCGGGAGGAGCCATAGTCGTTCGGCCCATCGCCCATCGGGAACGTCACCTTGGTCGAGATCAGCACCTGGTTGCGCTTGCCCTTGATCGCCTCGCCGAGAATGGTTTCCGCCAGGCCGGCCGAGTAGACATCCGCGGTGTCGAACAGGCTGACGCCGTGATCGAGGCACGCATCGATCAGCCGGGCAGCGCCGGCGGAATCGGTGGAGCCCCAGGCTTTGAAGAAGTCGTTGCCGCCGCCGAAGGTGGCGGTGCCGAAGCTCAGCGCGGGGACACGCAGGCCGGACCGGCCGAGAAATCTGTAGTCCAACGATTTACTCCTCTCTGCCATTGAGCCGCCGAGGCGAGCCCGCTGGCCTTAGGGCCCGTTCGAGATTAACCGAATCGGGTTACGGGGTCGAACGGGCCCTAAGCCTGTGTTTGAAGCGGCATCTTTGTCGGCGTGCCGACGCACTTATGTGCCGACGATGCCTGACGCCCCGATACCGGGGTGGCTTGCATATCGTGCGCGCGGGGCAGTGGGGCGTTACTGTCATAAAAGCTTCACAAAACTGCAATCTTGGTGTCGCAGCTCGCGACTAGGGTCCGCGCCATCAAGCGCCCTACCGGCACCGCGCCGCAGGCGTCGGCTTGGCATGTGCGCATCCCGCAGGAGAATTCATGATTTTGTCCCGAACCGCCGCAAATAGCGCCCTGGCAGCTACCCTGCTCGCCGGCGTGGCCGGCATGGCCCACGCGCAGAGCGTGACAGGCGCAGGTTCAACCTTCGCCCAGCCGATCTACGAGGCATGGGCGGACGCTTCCAAGGCCACCACCGGCATTTCGCTGAACTATCAGGGCGTGGGCTCAGGGGCCGGCCAGAAGCTGGTGACCCAGCGGACGGTGGATTTCGGCGCCTCTGACGCGCCGATGTCCGGCGAAAAACTCGCCGCCGCCAAGCTGATGCAATTCCCCGCGGTCATGGGCGCGGTCGACATTGCGGTGAATCTGCCCGGCGTTGCCACCAACAAGCTGAAGCTGACCGGCAAGCTGCTGGCCGATATCTATATGGGCAATGTGACGAACTGGAACGATCCGGCGATCGCCGCGATCAATCCCGGGCTGAAGCTGCCGGACCTGGCGATTGCCCCGGTCTATCGTGCCGACGGATCTGGCACCACCTACGTGTTCACCGGCTATCTCGCCAAGGTCAGCCCCGATTTCAAAACCAAGGTTGGCGTGGACAAGGCCGTAAGCTGGCCGGCCGGCACCGGCGCCAAGGGCACCGCGGGCGTGGCGGCGGCGGTAAAGGCGACCTCGGGCGGGCTTGGCTATGTGGAAAGCGCCTATGCGTCGTTGAACCACCTGACCACCACCCAGCTGCAAACGCATGATGGCGCGTTCATCAAGCCGAGTTTGGCGAGTTTCGCGGCGGCGGCGAAAAATGCCGATTGGACAAAGGTGCAGAATTTCGCGATCGACCTGAACGATCAGCCGGGTGCCACGTCCTGGCCGATCGTCTCCGCCACCTTTGTTCTGGTGCCGACCAACCCGGCCGACCCGGCCAAAGGTGCCGCGGTGCTGAAATTCTTCTCCTGGGCCTTCGCGCATGGCGACGCGGCGGCGACCAAGCTGGAATATGTGGCGTTGCCGGCAAGCGTGAAAGCGCAGGTCGAGGCCGCGTTCAAGAAGTAGAGATCAAGCGATACCCTGGAGCTCAGATTTGCCGGCCAAATCCCGAAACATAGGCGACCGCGTCTTTGCCATAGCCGCCTATGCCGCGGGTCTTTTCGTGCTTGTGCTGCTTGGCACGATCATCGTGCTGCTGTTCATCGGCGGGCTGCCGGCCTTCCGCGCCTTCGGCCCCGGATTCCTGACGTCCTCCGCCTGGAATCCGGTCACCACGCGGTTCGGCGCGCTGGTTTCCGTCTATGGCACCGTGGCCAGCTCGGTGCTGGCATTGCTGATGGCGGTGCCGCTTGCCTTCGGCGTGGCCTTCTTCCTGACGGAACTCGCCCCCGCCTGGCTGCGCCGCCCGGTGGGCATCGCCATCGAGCTGCTGGCCGCGGTGCCTTCCATCATCTACGGCATGTGGGGGTTTTTCGTCCTCGCCCCGTTGATCAGCAGCACGATAAAGCCGTTTCTCGGCGCCACGCTCGGCCATGTGCCCGGCCTTTCCGCCATCTTCCGGCCGGCGCCCGGCGATTCCAGCATTTTCACCGCCGCTTTGGTGCTGGCGATCATGATCACCCCCTTCATCGCCGCCACCATGCGCGATGTGTTCCTCACCGTTCCGGTGATTTTCAAGGAATCCGCCTTCGGGCTCGGCTGCACCTCGTGGGAGGTGATGCGCAGCATCGTGCTGCCCTATACGCGGGTGTCGGTGATCGGCGGCATCATGCTGGGGCTCGGCCGCGCCCTTGGTGAAACCATGGCCGTCACGTTTGTCGTGGGTAACACCAACCGGATCAGCCCCAGCATCTTCGCGCCTGGCAACACCATTGCCTCGCTGGTGGCGCTGGAGTTTCCCGAAAGCG